>Ga0134125_10000394_pt1 | contig 59330 bp, 51 predicted proteins | sample KB31751_FD_96464 | JGI IMG/M metagenome (GOLD analysis project Ga0134125, IMG submission 96464) | Terrestrial soil microbial communities with excess Nitrogen fertilizer from Kellogg Biological Station, Michigan, USA - KB3-175-1 | ecosystem: Environmental > Terrestrial > Soil > Unclassified ... | reverse complement strand
TCGATGCCCGATTCGATGATGGTGGTGCACACCAGCACGTTGAAGCGCTGGCGGTGGAAATCCAGCATCGCCTGTTCCAGCTCGCGCTCGTGCATCTGGCCGTGGGCGATGCGGATGCGCGCGCCGGGAACCAGCTTTTCCAGGTCGCGCGCGGTGCGTTCGATCGTGTCCACCTTGTTGTGCAGGAAGTACACCTGGCCGCCGCGCGCGAGTTCGCGCTGGAACGCTTCGCGGACCATGGCCGGATCGTATTGCGCCACCAGCGTCTTCACCGCCATGCGGTGCGCAGGAGGCGTGGCGATGATCGAAAGGTCGCGCAGCCCGCTCATCGCCATGTTCAGCGTGCGCGGGATCGGCGTGGCGGTGAGCGTCAGCAGGTCCACTTCCGCGCGCAGTTTCTTCAGCTGCTCCTTGTGGCGCACGCCGAAGCGGTGTTCTTCATCGACGATCACCAATCCGAGATCCTTGAACTTCACGTCCGGCTGCAGCAGCTTGTGCGTGCCGATCACCACGTCGAGCCTGCCCTCGGCGAGTTTCTTCAGCGCTTCGCCGCTTTCCTTCTTCGAGCGGAAGCGCGAGAGCAGTTCCACCCGCACCGGGAAATCGGCGAGGCGGTCGCGGAAGTTGTCGTAGTGCTGTTGCGCCAGCAGCGTGGTCGGCACCAGCAGCGCGACCTGCTTGCCCGCCGTCGCGACCGCGAAGGCCGCGCGCAGCGCGACCTCGGTCTTGCCGAAGCCGACGTCGCCGCAGACCACGCGGTCCATCGGCTTGGGAGCCGCCAGGTCGTCGAGCACCGCGTCGATCGCGGCCTGCTGGTCCGGCGTTTCCTCGAACGGGAAACCGTCGGCGAATTCGGCCAGCATGGCGCGGTCGTAACTGAGCGCCACGCCGGGCCGTGCCGCGCGCTGCGCGTGGATCGCCAGCAATTCCGCGGCCGCATCACGCACCTTTTCCGCGGCCTTGCGCTTCGCGCGCTCCCAAGCGTCGCCGCCCAACGAGTGCAGCGGCGCGAGTTCCGGCGCCGTGCCGGAATAACGGCTGACCAGCGACAATTGCGCGACCGGCACGTACAGCTTGTCGCCCTTGGCGTATTCGATGGCGAGGAATTCGCCGGGCGTGTCGCCGACATCCAGCGCGACCAGGCCAAGGTAGCGGCCGACGCCGTGGTCGACGTGCACGATCGGCGCGCCGATCGCGAGCTCGGACAGGTCGCGCACGATCGCTTCGGGATCGCGTTCGCTGACGCGCCGTCGCCGTTCGGTTCGCGCGCGTTCGCCGATCAGCTCGCGTTCGGTGAACACCGCGATGCGCGGTTGCTCGAGGACGAAACCGCGTTCGAGCGGGGCGACGGTGATGGCGAAATGTCGCGCCTCGCCAGTCTCACCGGGTCCTGGCTGGTCATGCTGGCGAAGGCCGGCGCTCTGTTGCGACGCGTCCGTCCCTGGAACTGGATCCCGGCCATTCCCTGGCCGGGATGACGGGCTATTCGCGAACGCCTGCCAGCTGGCGATCACTTCCGGCCGCAATTCCGCCGCTGCGAGCTGGTCCAGCAGCGCTTCGCGCCGGCCGGCGGAATCCGCTGCGATCAGCACGCGCCGTTGCGGGTTTGCATCGAGGTACTCGTGCAGCTTCTGCGCGAACGTCCCGTGGCGGTGGTCGCCGCGCAGTTCCGGCGCTTCGTGCGTTTCGGTGGGCGCCGCACGCGGATCGCCCGCATCCAGGTCGACGCGCGGCACACTGTTCAAATGCTCGCGCAGCGATTGCGGCGGCAGGTACAACTCCATGGGCGGCAATATCGGCCGTTCGACGTCGTGGGCGCGTTGCTCGTGGCGTTCGCCGACCTGCGTCCAGAAGTGTTCGGAAGCGGCCAATGCACCTTCGCCGACCACGAACAGCGCGCCTTGGTGCAGATAGTCGAACAACGTTTCGGTGCGCTCGAAGAACAGCGGCAGGTAATACTCGATGCCCGCCGGCGTCACGCCCGCCTTCATGTCCTGATACAGCGGGCAGCGGCGCACGTCGATCGGGAAGCGTTCGCGCAGGCGTTCGCGAAAAGTCCTGGTCGCCTCGTCCGTCAACGGGAATTCGCGCGCGGGCAGCAGTTCGACCGCTTCGACCTGTTGCAGCGAGCGTTGTGTTTCCGGATCGAAGCTGCGGATCGAATCGATCTCCTCGTCGAACAGTTCGACGCGGTAAGGTTCACGCGTGCCCATCGGGAAGATGTCGATCAGCGCTCCGCGCACGGCGAAGTCGCCCGGCTCGTTGACCTGCGGAACGTTGCGGTAGCCGCAGGCTTCCAGGCGGCGCTGCTCGCCGGCGAGATCGAACTTCTGGCCGCGCGCGATCGAAAGGCCGGAGCCCGCGATGTGCGAGCGCGGCGGCAGCCGTTGCATCAAGGTCGCGACCGGAACCACCAGCACGCCGCGGCGCACCGAAGGCAATCGGTACAGCGTGGCGATGCGCTGCGAGACGATGTCGGGGTGCGGTCCGAAAAGGTCGTAGGGCAGGGTTTCCCAATCGGGGAAATGCAGCACCGGCAGGTCGCCGGCGAAGACCGACAGTTCGTCTTCCAGCGCGCGCGCCGCGTGCGTGTCGCGCGCTACCGCCACGACCACGCCGTCGTGGATGCGCGCGGTCTCGCACAACAGCAATGCGAGAGAAGAACCGGCGGGCGTGGCCCAGGTCTTGCGCTGATTGGCGCTGCGCGGCAGTTGCGGGAGCTGCAGGATGTTCGATGCCATGGCGTGCGTGCAATGAAAAACACTGCCGGACGCGACGCGCGGCCAGCAGAAGATCGTTCATTTTATAGGATTCGCGGTTCGGATCGCATCTTCGGGCCGCCGTTAGACTGGCGGGCGATGCACGAGGAAATCGAATGTCCGCCTCCACCGACAAACCGCACTCGCTGCGCGCGATCCTGCTGGCGCTGGGCGCCAATTTCGCGATCTTCCTGACCAAGCTGGCGACGGCGCTGATCACCGGCTCCGGTTCGATGGCGGCCGAAGCGGTGCACTCGCTGGCCGACTGCGGCAATCAGTGCCTGCTGTTGCTCGGCATGCGGCAATCGCGGCGGCCGCCTTCGGTGGAGCATCCGCTCGGCGAGGGCAACGCGCTGTACTTCTGGTCTTTCCTGGTGGCGATGCTGCTGTTCTCGGTCGGCGGCGTGTATTCGATCTACGAAGGGATCCACAAGCTGCAACACCCCGAACCGCTGCGCTTGGCGTGGCTGGCGATCGGGGTGCTGGTGTTCGGCGTATGCGCCGAATCGGTTTCGATGTGGGGCGCGTTGCGCGAGATCAACAAGGCGCGCGGCGGCATGAAACTGTGGCGCTGGTTCCGCGTCAGCCGTTCCAGCGAACTGCTGGTGATCTTCGGCGAAGACCTGGCCGCGCTGCTGGGCCTGAGCTTCGCATTGATCGCGGTCGGCGCGACCATCCTCACCGGCAATCCGCTGTTCGACGCCATCGGTTCGCTGGTGATCGGCGGCTTGCTGGTGGTCGTTGCAGTGGCGGTGGCGAACGAGGTCAAGGCGTTGCTGGTCGGCTCGAGCGCCGAACCCGCGGTGCGAAAGGAACTGCGGCAATTCCTCGAGGCGCACGAGGAAGTCTCGCGGCTCTACCACGTGATCACGCTGCAACTCGGTCACGACATCATGCTGGCGACCAAGGCGCGCATGCGCGTCAGCGACCGCAACGGCAGCGCCAACGAATTGATCGAGGCCGTCAACCGCGTCGAACGCGAGCTGCGCGAAAAATTCCCGGCGGTGCGCTGGAGTTTCTTCGAGCCGGATACGAAAGACTGACCGCAGCCGTCAACGAGGGAAGCAGGATTCAGTGCACCCCGATCACCCCCACGCCCACGCCGAAGCTGACGTGCGGCTTGCTCATCTCCTCCGGGGTCCAGTGGTGCGACTTCTCCACCCGCACCAGCGGGAACACGTAGTCGGCTTCGCCGACCTTGCCGCTGCGCGCGCCCTCGATGTGGCCGAGCACGGTCATCGGCGCGCCCGAGGGGTAGTCCATGCCCTCGATGTAGCCCGGCATCAGCGCTATGAAACGGCCGGCGGCGGTCTGGTCGAACTGCGGCCGTTGCGACGAATCCAGCGGATAGCCCAGCAACTCGATTTCGCTGTGATCGGCGAAGTTGTGCACGTCGACGATGCGCCCGCCCCAGACGATTTCCTGGCCGGCATAGCGCTCCGGCGTGGCGGCCACGGCGGAGGGCGCCGCGGCGGCCGCGGAAGCATCGATCTTGTAGAGCGGCGCGGGCGCGCAGGCGGCGAGCAGCGCGGCGATCAGCGACGGGAACAGGATGCGGCGGAACGGAAAGCGATCGTGCGTGCGCATGGCGCGTCTCCTGCGGAGGCTGGCTCCGTTTATACCGCCGCGGGCGTGAAAGAATGCGAATCGCATCGCATGACGAATGTAACTTGGGACATTTTGCCGCACGGCTACAATGGGCCGTTTCCGAAAGCGGCCGCGGCTGGCCGCTTTCCGTTTCGGCGATCAGGAACGATCGCGCTCCATCTCGATCTTCAATGCCTGGTCCATCAGGGTATCCATGAACATCTCGCCCCACGCCCTTTCCACCGCGGTCGGCATCGGCCTCATTGCCCTCCTGTACTACCGCCGATTCCGCCGCAGCTTCGGGCGGCAGCCCGTGCAACCGAAACGCATGATGACGCGCGTGGTGATCCTGTGCGTGGTGGGTGCGTTGTTGTTGTTCGGCGTGGCGCTGAATCCGAAGATGCTGGCGGCGGACGTCGGCGGCCTGGTCGTGGGGCTGGCACTGGGCTGGTGGGGCTTGAAGCTGACGCGTTTCGAGCGCCATGCCGATGGCGTGCACTACATCCCGCACAGCTGGTTCGGCATCGCCATCGGTGTCTTGCTGCTGGCGCGGCTGGCTTACCGCTTCACCGTGTTGTGGCCGGCGATGCAGGCCGCACATGCGACACCCGGCCCGCAGCCGATGCAGTACGCCAGCAGTCCGTTGACGATGGGCCTGTTCGGCCTGCTGGTCGGATACTACGTTTCCTATTATCTCGGCGTGCTGCGGGTGGCGAAGAAGCAACCGCCGGTTCCGCCCGAAGCGCCGCTGCCGCCGAAGACGGCGTGAGCTGATCCGCTGCGATCAGGCCAGGGTCCGCAGCGTGTGGACCGCGCCTTTGCCCTGCGCCAGCACTGGTTGCAGCGCGGACAACATCGGGGCCAGCGCGGCATCGAGTTGCCAGGGCGCGTTGAGGATCGCCATGCCGCAGCCGTTCAGCCGCAGCGGCGAATCGTCCGCTCGCACCAGCAGTTCCGCGAGCAATACGCTTTGCCAGCCGCGTCCGCCGAGCCAGCGTTCGAACGGCCGGATCGCGGCGCGCCGCTTGATCGGATACCACGCCGCGTAGACGCCGGTCGGCCAGCGCGCGTGCGCTTCCTTCAGTGCGGTTTCGATCACGCGGAATTCTTGGTGCTGCTGCTCGAAGGGCGGATCGACCAGCACCAGGCCGCGTCGCTCTGCCGGCGGCAGCAGCGCTTTCATCGCTGCATAACCGTCGCGGGCATGCACCTGCACCCGCGCGTCATTGCGGAACAGCGCGCGCAACGATTTCGCCTCGTCGGGGTGCAACTCGCACAACACCAGCCGGTCGCCCGCGCGCAATGCGCTTGCGGCCAGCAGCGGCGAGCCGGGATACCGGTGCAACGTTCCGTCCGGATTGCACGCGCGCACGGCATCGACGTAGCGCCGCAACGGCTCCGGAGCGTGCGGCAATGCGAACAGCCGGCCGATGCCGTCGCGCCATTCACCGGTCTTGCGCGACTGCTCGTCGTCCAGCCGATAGTTGCCCGGGCCGGCGTGGGTTTCCATGTAGCACAGCGGCTTGTCCTTGCCCGCCAACGCATCCAGCAGCGCCAGCAGCAGCGCGTGCTTGAACACATCTGCGAAGTTGCCGGCGTGGAAGGCGTGGCGGTAGTTCATGCGCGAGGCGAAGGCGACGGGTGATTTCCGTCAGAATACGCTAAGCGGTCGAGGCGAAGGAAAGCGATGGGCGGAGCGGGCATCACACGCCGGAGTTTCGTGCGAGGACTGGCGCTGGGTGGTGCGGCGGTCGCGCTCGGCCTGCGCGGCGAGTCGCGCGCAGCACCGGGCCGTGCGCCTCAAACGATCCTTTCCGGGAGCGAATTCGACCTCGAGATCGGCACGGCCCCGGTGAACTTCACCGGTCATCCCGCATTCGCGCAGACGGTCAACGGCCTGTTTCCGGGACCGGTACTGCGCTGGCGCGAAGGCGACACCGTCACGCTGCGCGTCACCAACCGCCTGCCGGTGCAAAGCTCGATCCACTGGCACGGCATTCTCCTGCCCGCCGAGATGGACGGCGTGCCGGGCATCAGTTTCCCCGGCATCGCGTCGGGGGGAACATTCACGTATCGCTTCCGGGTGAAGCAAAGCGGCACCTACTGGTACCACTCGCATTCGCATTTCCAGGAACAGACCGGCCCATTCGGCGCACTGGTGATCGATCCGGCGAAAGGCGAGCGCGATCCCGCGGGGCGCGACTACGTGGTGATGTTGAATGACTGGACCGACATGGATCCGGCGCGCATCTTCGCGTTGCTGAAGAAGGACAGCGGCTATTTCAACCTGCACCGCCCGACGCTGCCGGAGTTCTTGCGCGACAGCTCAATGCTCGGCGTGCGCGGTGCGCTGCGCGAACGCGCGATGTGGAACGCCATGCGCATGAATCGGCGCGACCTGGTCGACGTCGGCGGTTTCGCCTACACCTACCTGATGAACGGCATCACGCCGGCCGGCAACTGGACGGCGTTGTTCGAGCCGGGCGAGCGCGTGCGGCTGCGTTTCATCAACGGCGCGGCGAACAGTTACTTCGACGTGCGCATTCCCGGCATGAAGATGAGCGTGATTTCCGCCGATGGACAGGAGGTGCATCCGGTCGAGCTGGACGAGTTCCGCATCGGCGTGGCAGAGACTTACGACGTGATCGTGCAGCCGGAGGAAGACCGCGCCTACACGATCTTCGCGCAGTCGATCGATCGCAGCGGCTACGCGCGAGGCACGCTTGCGCCACGCGCCGGCATGCAGGCCGAAGTGCCGCCGCTGGATCCAGTGCCAGCGCTCGCGATGACCGACATGATGGGCGCGATGGCGGACGGCGACCGCGCAATCCCGGGCCAGGGCGTTTCCGACATGCATCAAGGGCGCATGTCCGGCATGGACATGGGCCGCATGGTCCAAGCGCACCACGCCCGCAGCGAGTACCACAATCCCGGCGTGGACATGCGCGTGGACATGCCGCGCACCAATCTCGACGATCCGGGCGTTGGCCTGCGCGACAACGGCCGACGCGTGCTGACGTATGCCGATTTGCGGGCCATCGAAGCGCCGAGCGACGCCCGCGAGCCCGGTCGCGAGGTCGAACTGCACCTCACCGGCAACATGGAACGCTTCGTGTGGTCGTTCGATGGGGTGAAGTTTTCCGACGCCACGCCGATCCGTTTCCGCTACGGCGAGCGCCTGCGCATCGTGCTGGTGAACGACACGATGATGAATCATCCCATCCACCTGCATGGCATGTTCAGCGATCTCGAAAACGAGGACGGCGAGGTGGTCGCACGCAAGCACACGGTCAATGTGCAACCCGCGCAGCGCGTCACCTACCGCGTGACGGCGGACAACGCCGGCCGCTGGGCCTATCACTGTCATCTGCTCTATCACATGGAAGCGGGCATGTTCCGCGAAGTGGTGGTCGCGTGAGTGCGCGATGGCTGCTTGCGTCCGCCTGCACGCTGGCGCTGTCCGCGCACGCGCAGGATGCGATGCAGGGCATGGACATGCCATCAACGCGGGGCAGCGAACCGCGCAGTCCCGACTACTCCGACGGCTACCGCTACGGTTCCATGCGCGGCATGGGCATGTCCGACGAAAGCGCACAGGGCATGCTGCTCCTCGACCAACTCGAATATGCGCACGACAACCACGGCGGCAATGCCGGTTTCGTGGATGGCGAAGCCTGGTACGGCAAGGACTTCGACAAGCTGTGGCTGAAATTCGAAGGGCGCTTCGGCGACGAGTTCCGCACCGAGGCGGCATGGGATCACGCGATTGCGCCGTTCTGGGACACGCAGCTGGGCATTCGCCATGATTCCGGCTCGGGGCCGGGCCGCACCTGGGCGGCGTTCGGCGTGCAGGGGCTGGCGCCGTACGGGATCGAAACCGAAGCGACGTTTTACGTCGGCCAGGATGGCCGCAGCGCGGCGCGCGTGCAGCTGGAATACGAGGCGCTGCTGACGCAACGGTTGATCCTGCAACCGAAGTTCGAAATGGATCTGTACGGCAAGGACGATCCTCCGCGTCGCGTCGGCTCCGGGCTGTCCCGCGCCGGGTTCGACCTGCGCCTGCGCTACGGGATCACGCGGCAATTCGCTCCGTACATCGGCTTGGCGTGGCAGCGCGACTACGGGCGCACGGCCGATTTCGCGCGAGAGAGAGGAGAGCATGCCCACGACACGCAAATTGTCGCCGGCCTGCGTGTCTGGTTCTGAACCGTCCTCCATTCACTCGACTAAGCCTGCTCGAACGGCTTGCCATGCCGACGCCGGTACGCCTGATGGAATCCCGCGGTGTGATGCAATTGCGCGCCATCCGCCATGTGTTCATCGGAAACGATGCGTCCCAGGAAAAAAGTGTGCGAACCGATTTCCCGGGTTTCCAGGATCTCCAGCTCGCGCACGTGCAGCGCCGCCGCTGCGTAGGGGATGCCGAATTCGCGCGATGGACGAACCGGGAAAGGCAGGGTGGTCCAGTCGCCCAGCAGTTGCTTGTGGTGCCCGCCGAGCTTGTAGACCTCGGCCTTCATGGCGGCGGGCATGGAGGAAAGGACGACGCGACGCACTTCGCGCATGAAGGGCACGGAGACATTGGTGCTGCGCAACGCGAGCGAAAAACACCCGCTGCTTTGCAAGGGACCGATCAGGTCCATCGGGAAGATGTTGCGGTGATCCCCCGCGGCCACGGAAACCAGCACCACCGGCCGCGGGCACAGGTAGGAAATCATCAACTGCTGGACGGTCTCCGGCTCCATGAAGAAATCGTGCGGCTTGCGGTTCTTCAGCATCGCGCGGTTCTGCAGCCATGCGTTCCATGGGCGCAGCGGCCAGCGAAGGCAATGTTGTTCGCCGGATGCGATGCGATGGAAGACGAGCGGCCTTTCGGTAGATGCGATGTCCGTCGTTCGCGCCAGCCGCAGGACGCCCAGCAGCTTTCCCGTGGCGTTGTCGCGGTATTCGAGCCGTGGGCGTTCTCCGGCGTCGAGGCTGCTCGCGATCACGAGCGGGATGAGCGAAGCCACGGTGTGATCGGCAGTCGCGTCCTGCGGTTTGCCGCTGCCGCGCAAAGTCGCGGTGACGAAATCTTGCGGCGCGGCGACGGCCACGGCGGACCATTGCGGCAGCGGACGAAGAAACGGCCTGATCCGGTCCTTCCACATCTCACGTCCGCCGCAGCAGCAGGAACATGTAGAGGCCCGCAGTCAGCCCGGGACCCTGCGGAATGACGCGTTCCAGCCGGAAGTGCGGCGCCGCCGCACGCGCCACGGCGCGCGGAGCAAAGCGGTGCACGCCGCTTTCGCCGTTGCCGGGGTACTGGCCGTTGCGCAGCAACCGCGGCAGGTTCGTCCACCACCAGCGCCGGCGCAAGTCAGCGACGTACCAGGGGCTCAACATGCTGGCCAGTACGAAGCCGTCGGGTTCGACCACGCGCGCAAACCCTTCGAACACCGGGGCATGATCGGCGAAATGGTTCAGCACCGCGAAGTTCGCCGTGACCGCTTTCACCTTGCGAGCGGCTGGCGACGCAACCATCACCACGTTCCCGTTTGCGATCTCCTCGCGGCAATGCCGACCCAGATGGGCCCGCATCGAGGCCGAAGGTTCGTACACGAACGTTCTGTGACCGCGCGCCGAATAAGCCTTGGCATCGATCCCCGTGCCGGCGCCGAAATCGAGCACGTCCGCGCGCGCCGGCAACAGCTCCAGCGCCAGCTCCTGGAAGCGCGCGCGCGTCCGCCGGGCCCGTCGCGAAGCCTGGATGAGCTCGTGGTACTGCGCTCCGGTGTGCACTCCATGATTGCCTTGCGACGCGCGAAAGGTTGCGCCGCGAAGGGTCGGGGAAGGCGTTTTCGCCGACGGTGCTAACATTCGCCGGATGCGATGCGCTTCGCTGCCGGGAGACAGACCATGCGATTCATCGGCGCCTTCATCCTCTGGATCATCATCTTCATCGTCGCCGGCGCGATCTTCATCTGGAGCGGCGTCTACGACGTCGCAGCCGACACCCAGCACTGGCCGGTCACGAAGCATCTGATCGGCGCATTGCGCGAGCATTCGATTGGACAGCGCGCGCACGGCGTCAGCGTGCCCAATCTCGACGATCCCGCGATGGTCAAGGAGGGCGCGGTGCACTACATGGAGAACTGCAGCGGTTGCCATCTTGCGCCCGGCGTGGACGATTCCGAAATCCGCCACGGACTGAATCCGCGTCCGCCCAACCTCACGCGCTTCGCGCCCGATCCGGCGGAGGCATTCTGGATCATCAAGCACGGCATCAGGATGACCGGCATGCCGGCGTGGGGACCGACGCACGACGACCAGAAGATCTGGGCGATGGTCGCCTACCTGCAGAAGCAGCCGAAGATGAGCGCGGAGGAATTCCGCCAGCTCACCGTGAACGCAGCCGAGGAGCACGCGCACGAGATGCAGGACGCCACGCCCGGCATGCAGATGCCATCCGCGAGTTCGTCGTCCACACCCGCGAGTACGGTTCCGGCATCTTCAGGCACGCATTAAAAAGTCGTTGGCGAGCGGGTATTGGCGCGTTGAATCGTTCGCGTCATACTGCGCGCAGCTTCGAAGGATTTCTCGATGCCAGGTCAGGAACGGCGCCGCGGCTGGCAGCAGTGGCGCGGGGATTACGCAACCGATGCGCCGGTCGGTTCCGACTCGCGCAGCGGTGAAGTGTCGCCGCTTTCCGGCGCGATTGCAGGCCAGGCCTACACGCGCCAACCCGCGGAAGCGGCGTGGCGTCCGCAGGAAACCGAATTCGACGACGCTCAAGTGCCGCAGCTCGAGCGCCTGCACGCGCTCGGCCGCCGCTTGCTGGAACTGCACGACGAAAACGCGTTGATGACAGAGGCCATGCAGGCCGCGGCAGATCTGGTGCGCGCGCCGTGCGCGACCGCGCAGATGCGCGCGGGCAGCGGATTGCGGCTGGTCGCGACCAGCGGACTGCCTGAGGAATATCTCGATCCGTTCCGTTACATAGACCAGAACGGCATCACTACCTGCGCCGCCGCCTTGCGCGAACGCCGCCGCGTGCTGGTCGTCAACTTCGATTTCGCGCCCGGGTTCGCCGCGTTCGCGCGCGAAGCCGCGGCGCTGCACCTGCGCGCCGCGGTGTCCACGCCGGTGCTGGACGAGAACAGCGAAGTGGTGGCGATGTTCACGCTGTACTTCGATCGTCCCTTCCAGCCCACCGCGCGGGACCTGAGGATGCTCGACCTGTGCGCGCAGCAAGTCGCGCCACATCTGCAGCGCGCGCGCATCTCCGCCGAGCTGCACGAGAATTTCAGTTTCAGCCGCGCGCTGCTGGACGGCAGCATCGATTGCGTCAAGGTGCTGGATGCGCAGGGTCGCGTGCTCAGCATCAACGGCGCGGGCCGCCGCCTGCTGGAACTCGACGACGGCGCGCACGTCGAAGGCCGGTACTGGCACGAGCTGCTGCACCCGGCGTGCCGGCCGATCGTCGAATCCGCGATCGCCGGCGCACTGGCGGGCCAGCCGCAGAAGTTCGAGATGTTCAGTCCCACCGCCACCGGCAAGCCGCGCTGGTGGGAATCGGGCATTTCGCGCGTGCGCGACGGCGAAGCCGGCGCGGATCGGCTGCTGGTGATCTCGCGCGATGTCACCGCGCGCAAGCGCAACGAACAGGTGCTCGCCGAGCAACAGCGGCTGCTGGAAATGATCGCTTCCGGCTGCCGCCTGCCGGAATGCCTGCACGACATCACCGAAGCGGTGTCGCGCATGGATCCCGATGCGCGCGCTTGCGTGCTGCTGCTGGATGAAAACGGCGAGAGTTTCGGCGAAGTGCACTCGGCAACGGTGCCTGTCTCCTTCGGCGAGCGCATCCGCGGCTTGCGCATCGAGGGGCTGGACAACGATACCTGCGGCGCGACGGTGCATTCGGGTCATCCACTCGATTGCGATGACATCGAGCGCGACCATTCATGTTCCTGGCGCGAGCTGTGCCTGGAACACGACGTGCGCGCCTGCCATTCGGTTCCGATCCGCGGCGTGGAAGGCAACACGGTCGGTGCGTTCCTCATGGTGTTCGCCTCGCCCGGCGAGTTGAGCCGCTGGCACGCGCGGATCGCCGAGTTCGGTGCCTACCTCGCCGGCATCGCCATCGATCGCAATCGCGACGTCCACGCGCGCGAGCACGCGCGGCACCAGCTTGCCGATTCGCTGCAGCGCGAACGCAGCGCCCGCCACGACGCGGAAGGCATGGCCCGCGATTCTGCCTGGCTGGCGTCCATCGTCACCCATTCCACCGACGCCATCATCAGCAAGGACCTGGGCGGCATCATCACGAGCTGGAACGAGAGCGCGGAACGGCTGTTCGGTTACACCGCCGCAGAGGCGATCGGCCAGCCTGTGACCATATTGATGCCGCCGGATCGGATCGGCGAAGAGCCTGGCATCCTCGCGCGCATCCGCGCGGGCGAAGTGGTCGACCACTTCGAGACCGTGCGCCGCCACAAGGACGGGCGCCTGCTCGACATCTCGCTCACCATCGCGCCGATCCGCAACACGCGTGGCGAGGTCATCGGTGCGTCCAAGATCGCCCGCGACATCAGCGCGCGCAAGGAAAGCGAGGAGCGGCAGGCGCTGCTCGCGGAAATCGACGAAGCAGTAGTCGAGGCCGAGAGCGAAGCCGCGATCATTCAGGCGATGTCGCAGCGGATCGGTGCCCGGCTGGACCTCCATTGCTGCTGCCTGATCGGCGTCGACGAGCCGCGCGACGCGGCATGGGTGGACGGCGTCTGGTATGCGGGCGAGGTTCCAGTGCTGCCGCGCCGCGCCGCGTTGTCGGATTTCGTCGGCAGCGCGTTCATCGAACGGGCACGCGCAGGCGAGATGGTCGTGGTGCGCGACGCCTTCGCCGACCCCCGCACCGACGGCGCGGCCTATGCGCGCTACGAAGTGGCTTCCTTCATTACCGTGCCCTGGACCCACGAGGGCGCGTGGCGCGGCCTGCTGGCGTTCTGCGACAACAAGCCGCGCGACTGGCGTCGCGACGAAATAGGCCTGGTGCGCGAGCTCGCGGCCCGCGTGCTGCCGCGCATCATGCGCGCGCGCGCGGAAGAGCAATTGCGCACGTCCGAGGCGCGCTACCACAGTCTCGTCGACCAGGTGGTGAGCGGCATCGCCGAAGAGGACCTCGAGGGACGCTTCGTCACGGTCAACGACCAGTATTGCCGCATGCTCGGCTACGAACGCGAGGAACTGCTCGGGATGCGGATGCACGATGTCACGCATCCGGCGGATTTGCCGCGCAACCTCGAACTGTTCGACCGCTGCGTGAGCGAAGGGAGCTCGTTCGAGATCGAGAAACGCTACCTGCGCAAGGACGGTACCACGGTCTGGGTGCACAACAGCGTGTCCGCGGTGCGCGACGCACAGGGCCGGCCGCGCTCGCTGGCCACCGTTTCCATCGACATCACCGAATCCAAGCGTGCGGAGAAGGAATTGCTGGCGTCGCTGGCGCGGGAGCGCGCTGCACGCAAGGAAGCAGAGATCCTGGTCGAAGCTTCCAGCATGTTGTCGAGCGGCCTGGAGTTCGACGCGCTGGTGCAGAAGATGACCGACCTGGCGACGCACCTGATCGGCGCCGAGTATGGATCGTTCTTCTACAACGTCACCGGCGAAGACGGTGGGTCCTACATGCTCTACGCGTTGTCGGGCGCGGACAGGGCACAGTTCGAAAACATGCCGATGCCGCGCAACACGCCGCTGTTCCAGCCGACCTTCGCCGGTACAGGGATCGTGCGTTGCGGGGACGTGCTGCAACATCCGGACTTCGGTCGGGAGGCGCCGAGCCACGGCCTGCCCGAAGGCCATCTGCCGGTGCGCAGTTATCTGGCCGTGCCGGTGGTCTCGAGCAAGGGCAAGGTGCACGGCGGGCTGTTCTTTGCGCATTCCGAATGCGATCGCTTCGACGAACGCGCCGAGCGGCTGGTGCAGGGCATCGCCGCGCACGCTGCCACCGCACTGGACAACGCGGAAGCGTATCGCGGCATCGCCGTTTCGGAGACGCACCTGCGCCAGATCCTGGACGCGATGCCTTCCGCGGTCTACACCACCGATGCGCAAGGTCGCCTGACTTATTTCAATCCGGCCGCGGTGGAATTCGCCGGCCGCTCGCCGCAACTCGGCAGCGACGAATGGTGCGTGAGCTGGAAGCTGTACAACGCCGACGGCACGCCATTGCCGCACGACCAGTGTCCGATGGCGCGCGCTCTGCGGGAGAATCGTGCGATCAACGGCGTGGAAGCCATCGCCGAACGTCCGGATGGCACGCGCCGCTGGTTCATGCCGTTCCCGACGCCGCTGCACGACGAGCACGGCAACCTGGTCGGCGGCATCAACATGCTGGTCGACATCACCGAGCGCAAGCAGGCCGACGAACTGGTGGCGCAGGCGCACGCGCGCGTCGAGGCCCAGCGCCGCCTGTACGACACCATCCTGTCCAACACGCCGGACCTGGCCTACGTGTTCGACTTGGACCACCGATTCATCTACGCCAACGAAGCGCTCCTTGCGATGTGGGGCAAGACGCGCGAGGAAGCGCTGGGCAAGAATTGCCTGGAGCTGGGTTATCCGGGCTGGCATGCGGCGATGCACGACCGCGAACTGGACCAGGTGATTTCCAGCAAGCGGCCGTTGCGTGGAGAAGTGCCGTTCACCGGCACGCAGGGCCGCCGCATCTACGACTACATCTTCGTGCCGGTGCTCGGTCCGGACGGCGAGGTCGAAGCCGTTGCCGGCACCACCCGCGACGTCACGCAACAGAAAGAAATCGAGCACCGCCAGCGTTTCCTGCTGGACGTTTCCGACCGCCTGCGCCTGCTGGACGATCCCGGTGCGATCCGCCACGTCGCCGCCGAAGCTCTGGCGCGGGAGCTGGGCGTTTCGGCGGCGGGTTTCGTGGAAATCGAGCCCGACGGCGAGACCCTCGTTGCGGGCGGCGAATACTGCGATGGTCGCATGCCCGACATCAGCGGCCGCCGCTTCAGCATGGAGGGCGTCGGTTCCGGCTACGCGCCACTGGTACTGGCCGGCGAAAACGTCTTCATCGAGGATTACGAAGGCGACTTGCGCATCGCCGGCGGCAACGAGGGGGGGCGTGACCTGGGCTTGAGTTCAGGCGCGGGCGTGGCCGTGTACAACATGGGTACGCACGCCGCCTACCTGTACTTGATGCATCCACAGCCGCGTGCCTGGCCCGAGGCGGATCGCCAGCTGGTGCGCGAGGTGGCCGAGCGCTCGTGGTCGGCGGTCGAACGCGTGCGCGCGGTGGATGCGATGCGCCGCAGCGAGACGGAACTGGCCGAAGAACTCGCCGACATGCAATTGCTGACCACGGTCGGTGCCGAGCTGGTGCAGGAACCCACCGCGGAAGCGCTGTTCGTCCGCATCGTGGAAACCGCCGCGGCGCTGATGCGCGCCGATTGCGCGGTGGTGCACATCCTCGATTCCGAACGCGGCGAGCTGAACCTGCGCGCGCAGATCGGCCTGACGCCCGAAGCCGAGCAGTCGCTGGCATGGGTAGGCGCCGACGCGCAGCTTCCCTCCGCGATGGCGTTGCGCGACAACCGGCGCGTGGTGGTCGGCGACGTGCGCCAGAACGAAGCGGTGGGCGGCGACGGGCTCGCGATTTTCGAACGCGACGGCATCAATGCCGCGCAGAGCACACCGCTGATCGCACGCAATGGCCGGCTGGTCGGCATGCTCTCGACGCATTGGCGGCAGCGCCACATGCCGAGCGAACGCCGGCTTGCGCTGCTGGACCTGCTGGCGCGCCAGGCCGCGGACCTGATCGAGAACCGCCGGCACGAACAGAAGTTGCTCGAATTGAACGCATTCCTGGAGCGGCGGGTGGTCGAACGCACCGCCGACCTGGAACAGAGCGAGCAGCAGGTGCGGCGCATGGCATCCATGCTGACCATGGCCGAACACCAGGAGCGTCGGCGCATCAGCCAAGTCCTGCACGACGACCTGCAGCAGCAGCTGCACAGTATCCAGATGAAGCTGTCCGCCGCGCGCGCGGCGATCGGGCAGGGCAAGTTCGATTCGGCGATACGCCATCTCGAAGTGGCGGAAAACTGGAGCGGCGAGGGCGTGGATACCGCACGCCGGTTGACCGTCGACCTCAGCCCGCCGATCCTGAAGAGCGAAGGACTGGCCGAGTCGCTGGAATGGCTGGTCTCGCAGATGCGCAAGATGCATGGGCTGGATGTGGTCCTGGCAGGCGAGCGCGATCTGCAATTGCGCGACGATGCCAAGCGCGTGCTGATCTACCAGATCGTGCGCGAGCTGCTTTTCAACGTCGTCAAGTACGCCAACACCAGCAACGCACGCATCGAACTACGCCGCAGCGATCGCCACATGGAAATCTGTGTGGTGGACGAGGGCGTCGGGTTCGATCCGCAGAAATTGCGCTACGAACCCCAGCCCGGCGGCGGCGGTTTCGGCCTGACCAGCGCGAATGAACGCCTCGCGCTGGTGGGCGGCAGTCTGGAAATAGAATCCGCGCCGGGCTTCGGCACCAGCGTCACCCTGCGCGTGCCGCGCGACAGCATCATGGCGGGCAACGACGCGGCGCAAGCGTCCGACGACCAACTCGGAGACATCCCGCCGGAGGCGTTCGACCGTGCCGACGAGCGACCGGACTGGCAAAAGCCGGATTGGAACGACGGGCAGGTCGCCTGAGCCGGCACTGCCTCCCGGGGCTTCAACCCGCCCGGCCACTGGTGCATACTCCCGACCCGCGGTCGGTCAGCGTCTGCATCGGGGGACGGCGGTGAACAACAGCGTCTACATAGTCGAAGATCATCCGCGCATGCGCGACCTGTTGCGCGAGTGGATCGACGACCTGCCCGGCTTGTCGGTGTGCGGAACCGCCGAGAGCGCCGAAACCGCACTGCGCGAGCTGGAAACAGTGAGCGCGGACATCGCGATGATCGACATGTCGTTGCCGATGATGGGCGGCATCGAGCTCGTCGCCGCATTGCGCGAGCGCCATCCGCATACCCGCTGCCTGATCCTCTCGGGCCACAACGAAGCGCGCTACGTGGAGCGCGCGCTTGCCGCGGGCGCGCAAGGTTATCTGCTGAAGGGCGAACCTTCGGAAATCCAGACCGCCATCGGTCGCGTGCTGGCCGGTGAGCGCTACCTCAGCGCCGGCCTGTCGAATGAGGGAAGCGGAGTCGGCGAGGCGTAAACCGGTGCAGGCATCTCTCCTCGAATCCGAGGGAGAATAGCAGTACAGCTATCTGGTTTACTTGGTGAACGGCTTGCGAAACCGGGAGAGCACGTTGCCGCGTGCGGGGGTGTCGGCTTCCGCCGCGGCCGGTTCCTCGCGTTCGATCGCCAGCCAGCCCGCGGCCTGGCTGGCGTTGATGTAGTCGATCACTTCGGCCACCGGCACGCCGCTGGCCTGGGCGATCTCCGCCGGGGTGGCGGCCTGTTTCATCATCGCGGTGGCGATGCGGAAGTGACGAGGGAATTCGCGTTCGGTCTGCGGCCAGCGCGCGAGCTTGTATTTTTCGTCTGTGCCCAGGCCGTGCACCAGCGCGCCCGGTGTGGCCACCAGCCCGGCGAACCAGCGCAACCGCGCCAGCGGATGCGCCTTGTGTTGCCGCGCTTCCGACAACGCGTGCGCATCCAGCGGCTGCATGGCGTCGGGGTCCTTTTCGAGCGCGGCCTTCAGCGGCTTCAACGCGGCTTCCGCGCCGTAATAGGCGTCGCGCTCGGGATCTATCACCAGATCGGTTCCCTCTACGCGCGCCGCCTCGTCGATCTTCCGCCTGCCGAGCATCTCGGCAACGTTGCGCGGCTCGGGTTCGGGTTCGGCGATGGCGACCGGGTCGGGCGGTTCCGCAGGAGTTTCATTCGTTGCGGGCGCGTCGCCCGCGGCGGCGAGATCCATCACGCTGACGGCTTGCGCCGGCACCACGGGAAATTCGGCGGACACCGGACGTTTCGGCGCCGGCTCCACTGGTTCGGCTGCGCGCACCGGCGCGTGCGTGCGGCGCGCGCCTTCGCTGGAATCGATGCGTGCGGCGGCCTGCTCCAGCACCGCGGCGAACGCCTTGTCGTCCAGCGGTTTGGCCAAGACCAGATCGGAACCATTGACCGCGCCCGCCCGTGCGAACGTGATTACCTGCTTGCCGGCACCATGCGCCTTGAGCCAGGCCATGTGGCCGAACAGGCTGTCCATGTCCACGATCACGAGATCCGCGCGCGCAAGTTCGGCCCATTCCCAATGGTGCGCAAGCCGCTCATCCAGCCGCTGCAGACTGGCGCGGAACAGTTCGGCATCGCCCGATTCGAGCTCGGACAGGGCGATCCGCAGCCGGTTCATTGCGGGCATGTCCACGGTGGCGGGTTGGGCGGACATCTTGCGATCCTCGCTTGCGATGCCGTGCGTTCATGCACGCTTTGTGCCGCCTCGAAACCCCGGGTTTGTAAACGAACGTGACGTGCGCCAGGCGGTTCAGGCATCGGCCGTTTCGGTCCGTGGCGTCCTGGCCTGCATGGCCCACAAAGCGGCGTAGCGGCCTTCGCGTTCCAGCAGCCGCGCATGGGTGCCGCGTTCGACGATGCGTCCCCGATCCAGCACCAGGATCTCGTCGGAATCGACGATGGTGGACAACCGGTGCGCCACGATCAGTGTGGTGCGGCCGCGCGCGATCTCGGACAACTCGGCCTGGATCACCTTCTCGGTGCGCGTGTCCAGCGCGGAAGTCGCCTCGTCGAAAACCAGGATTGCCGGTCGTTTCAGCAGGGCGCGCGCGATCGCCACGCGCTGCTTCTCGCCACCGGAAAGTTTCAGTCCGCGTTCGCCGACCTGTGTCTGATAACCGTCCGGCAGCGACAGCACGAACTCGTGGATGTGCGCGGCCTTCGCCGCGGTTTCCACTTCCTCGCGCGTGGCATTCGGCCGGCCGTAGGCGATGTTGTAGAAGATGGTGTCGTTGAACAGCACGGTATCCTGCGGCACGATCCCGATCGCCGCGCGCAAACTCTCCTGCGTGACTTCGCGGATGTCCTGGCCGTCGATCGCGATGCGCCCGCCGGTGACGTCGTAGAAGCGGAACAGCAATCGCGAGAGCGTGGATTTCCCCGCGCCGGTCGCGCCCACCACCGCGACGGTGAGGCCGGAAGGGATCTCGAAATCGACGTCGAACAGGATCTGCCGTTGCGGATCGTAGGCGAACGACACGTTTTCGAAGCGCACGTTCGCGCCGCGCAGTTGCAGCGGCTTCGCATGCGGGGCGTCCTTGACCTCGGCGTGTTCGTCCAGCAACGCGAACATGCGCTCCATGTCGATGATGCCCTGCTTGATCTGGCGGTAGGTGAAACCGAGCATGTTCAGCGGGATCGCCAGTTGCAGCAGCCAGCCGTTGACCATCACGATGTCGCCGATGGACAACGCGTGCGCGACCACGCCGCTGGCCGTCATCGCCATCAGGAGGGTCAGTCCCGCCGCGATCACCAGCGCCTGAGCCCCGTTCAACACCGCGAGCGAGGATTCGGTTTTCACCGCCGCGTCCTCGTAGCGGCGCAGCGCGGCGTCGTAGCGGCGCGCCTCGAACTCCTCGTTGCCGAAATACTTGACCGTCTCGTAGTTCAGCAGGCTGTCCACCGCGCGCGCGTTGGACAAACTCTCTTCCTCGTTCATCACGCGCACGCCGGCGGTGCGCCATTCGCTGATCCAGATCGTCGCGCCGATGTAGATCCCCATCGTCACCAGCGTCACTACCGCGTAACGCCAGTCGAACTGGCGCAGCAGCAACACGATCACGACGACGATCTCGAACAACGTGGGCACGATGTTGAACACAACCCAGCCCAGCAGGTTGTAGACGCCGCGTGTGCCGCGCGAGATGTCGCGGCCGACGCCGCCGGTGTGGCGGTCGAGGTGGAACCGCAGCGACAACTGGTGCAGGTGCCGGAACGCATCGAGTCCGGATGCCCGCATCGCGCGCTGGCTGACGCGCTCGAACACCGTGTCGCGCAGTTGCCCGAACAAGGTGCCGATCAGGCGCAGCACGCCGTACAACGCGATCAGCGCGACCGGCACGGTGAGCATGGCCACGCGCGGGTCCAGGTGGTCCACGATGTCCTTGAAAGCGACCGGCACCCACACCGTCGCGACCTTCGAGATCACGAGCAACGAGGCCGCGATTGCCATGCGGCCGGGGAAGCCCTTGATGTACGGCCACAACATTGCCAGCACGCGCCGCGTGCCGCCCCGCGGGAGGGCGTGCCCGGAGCCGGATTTCGCGTTGGCGCCTTCGCTACCGGTCGGATCCTGCGCCCGCGCGGGGTCCTCGGGAGCAGCCTCCTGCGCGCTCTCCGACACCGTCGACGTTTCATCCTCGCTGCGCGGCGCCGCAATTGCGTGTGGCGTCACCGCGCCTTCGGGTTTCCTGGTCGGATCGGATGAAGGAGGGAGCGCCGGCATCCGTGAATCATGGGGGCGGCGGCGGCGCCCTTCCAGTGCAGGCAGCGGGACGCGACGACGCGGGCTCGGCGGTCCGCGTCGCCTTCAGCCCGACATCAATCGTGCGGTTCCAGCACGGGCAGCGGCCGCAGCGCGACCGAGGCCGAGTGCACGATCGAAGTGGTGGTGCGCCCGTGCGGCGCGAACAGGTCCAGGATCGGTTCCAGATCCTGGATGTCGCGCAGATACAGCTTCATGAAGTAGCAGTCTTCACCGGTGATCCGGTAGCACTCGGTTATTTCCGGGATGTCGCGCGCGATCGTGGGGATCGCCTGCAGTTCGCCGGAACGCGGACTGACCCGGATGATGGCGCAGATGCCGTAACCGAGCGCGCGCGGATCGACCTCGGCGCGATACGACAGCGCACCGCTGTCCTCGAGCCTGCGCATGCGTTCGGCGATCGCAGGCGGGGAGAGGCCCACGCGGCGCCCCAGTTGCGCGATGGGCAGCCTGGGAACGGCCTGCAGCTCCGCGAGCAGCCGCCGATCGATCTTGTCCAGGGGCTCGAAGGTTTTCCGGGCGAAATTCTGTTGTTTCAACGGCACCGACATTTCAAATCCGATGATTTGCCATTCATGCGGCCTGCACCGCTTTCTATAGTGCGCCCATGGATCGATTGGCGCAAATGGTTTCGACAGACACATTGCGCGCACCCGCACGCAGCGCGGGCATGCCGCCGCACGCGTATTTCCTGGTCAGCGCGGTGTTCCACTACCTGGGCCCTTCACTGGCAGTCCTGTTGTTCGCGCGCGTGGACGTGCTCGGCGTGACATGGCTGCGGATCGCGAGCGCCGCGGCGGTCTTCGCGATCTGGCGTAGGCCGTGGCGTACCGTTTCGAGGCTCGGGAAGGCGGAGCGCCTGACGCTATTGTTGTTCGGCATCGTGCTCGCGGCGATGAACACTCTGTTCTATCTCGCGATCGCGCGCCTGCCGTTGGCGACGGTCGGCGCGATCGAATTCCTCGGCCCGATCCTGCTGGCTGCCTGGGGCGTCAGGACGCGGCGCAACGCTTTCGCGCTGCTGCTCACCACGCTCGGCGTGGCGGCGTTGATGGAATTCAAGTTCGCCGGCGCGCCGCTGGGTTTCGCGTGCGCGCTCGGCAACTGCGCCTTGTTCGTGTTGTACGTGGTACTCGGCCATCGTGTCGCCAATGCTGACCCGCAAAGCGGACCGATGGCCGCCGTCGATCGCCTCGGCGCGGCCATGCTCGTCGCCACCATCGCCGTGACGCCGATCGGCCTGCACGGCGCGCTGCCGGCGTTTGCACGACCGACGCTGCTGGCCGCCGGCATCGGCGTGGGGTTGTGCTCCTCGGTCATCCCGTACGTTTGCGACCAGCTCGCGATGGCCAAGTTGCCGCGTGCGAGTTTCGCGTTGATGCTGGCGTTGCTGCCGGTGTTCGCGCTGCTGATCGGCGCGCTCGTGCTGCGCCAGATCCCCGACGTGCGCGAACTCGCCGGCATCGGCATGGTGGTCGCCGGCATCGCGATCCACCAGCGGCAATGAAGGAGGGCCCGAAATGGAATACACACGCCTGGGCAAATCCGGTTTGCAGGTGTCGCGCATCGGGCTCGGCATGATGAGCTTCGGCGGCCGTCCCCAACGGGCCTGGCACCTGGACGAAAGCGGGGCGGCGCCGATCGTGCGCCGCGCGGTCGAGGCGGGTGTCACCTTCTTCGACACCGCCGACATGTATTCGAACGGGGAAAGCGAAGAGATCACGGGGCGCCTGCTGGGTCGGTTCTTCGCCCGCCGCGACGACTACGTGCTGGCCACCAAGGTCTATTTCCGGATGGGCGAGGGAGCGAACGACCGCGGCCTGTCGCGCAAACACATCATGGTGGCCGTGGACGCGTCGCTGCGGAGGCTCGGCACCGACCACATCGATCTCTACCAGATCCACCGTTTCGACCACGACACACCGCCGGAGGAAACGATGACGGCGCTGCACGACGTCGTTCGCGCCGGCAAGGTGCGCTACATCGGCGCATCGAGCATGTATGCGTGGCAGTTCGCCAAGGCACAGCGCATCGCCGATGCAGCCGGCGGCACGCGCTTCGTCTCGATGCAGAACCACTACAACCTGGTATACCGGGAAGAGGAGCGCGAGATGATTCCGCAGTGTCTCGACCAGGGCGTGGGCGTGATTCCATGGAGTCCGCTGGCGCGCGGCCTGCTGGCGGGCAACCGCGAGCGCGGCGGCGTGTGTCGCACGCTGCGCGCGGAGGGCGACCCGTTCGCCGATGAAATGTATTGCGACGACGATTTCGACGTGGTGGACGAGGTGCGCGCGGTCGCTTCCGGTCGCGGCTTGCCGCCGGCGCAAATCGCGCTCGCATGGCTGCTCGGCAAGCCGGCGGTGGCCGCACCGATCGTCGGCGCCACCCAATTGCGGCACCTGGAAGACGCGGTCGCAGCGGTGGGAACCAGCCTGGATGCAGAGGAAATAGCGCGCCTCGAAGCGCCGTATCGCCCGCATCCGGTGCTCGGGCACTCCTGACGATGCGCGACGGAAACCTCGGTGGTCATTGCACGCCATCGCAGCGGCGGCTGAACTGAAGGCATGCCGCGCGTCCTCGCCATCGGGCTCGATCCGGCGTTCGCCGACTATTCCACCATGCCCGGCCTCACGCCGGAACTGGTGCGCGCCTACATCGATTCGCAACTGCAAAGGTTGCGCGACACCGGCTGTGAAGTGGAAAGTTGTCCGGTGAATCCGGATGCGTGGGAAGACGCGCTCGTGTCGCATCTGGACGCAGCGGAATTCGATTGCATCCTGATCCGCGCCGGGCTGCGCGATCCGGCGCGGCTGGCGTTGTTCGAAAAACTGGTCAACCTGGTGCACGCCCGCGCGCCGGGGGCGAAACTCTGTTTCAACACCACTCCCGCCGACACCACCGAAGCCGTGCGGCGCTGGGTGTGAATCTTCGTGGATTCATTCCGGCGCGTGCACTCGCCGGGACGATTCACCTGTTTTCGGTGTCCGTTTTTTTTCGGGCAGTGCGGCCAGGGATGGCCGCTTGTAGTATTGGTCGAGCAATCATATGGAAGCTCGCCTTTGCTTCTTCGAGCGGCGATCAGGGACGATCGCATCAATGGAGGCTCCCGCCATGCCCTGCCTGATGGTGTTGCTCGCGCTGTGCATCCCGCGCGTGGTGATCGTGCTGCTGTGGCTGTTCACCCAATGGTTCAACGGCACCTTCCCCAATCCCCTGTGGCCGGTACTGGGTTTCGTGTTCCTGCCGACCACGCTGCTGTGGTACACCGCCGTGCAACACTGGTTCGCCGGGCAGTGGACCGTGGTGCCGATCGTCGGCATCGTGATCGCGCTGCTGATCGATCTTTCGCCCGCCAGCGGGCGGCGTCGGCGGGTCTTGTAAACCCTCGACGCGTCTCGCGGCGCAAACCGCGCGAGTGCTCGCCCCATGCGGAAGTGATCGCATGCGCGACGGCGGGTCGCGTGATGCGGTTGCGCGCAGAGCCGCGACTGCGCGTCCGCCGAAGCTCGACAGCCACGATCCGCGGATTAACCTGGGTTCGCGAAAAGCGCTCGCCCCGACCTGTGCTCAGCGATTCCTGCCGCGCGTTTCTTCCTGCCGGCGTCGTGCGTTGCGGACTTCGTCGCTGGCCTCGCCGACGTTCTTCTGCACCTTGCCGACGTTCTTTTCGAGGTTGCCGGAAATTTCCTTGCTCTTGTTGCCGGTGAGCTTGCCAGCCACTTCCCTGACCTTGCCTTTCACCTGTTGCCTGGCGCCTTCCGTGCGATTCCTGTCCACTGCGATTCTCCGTGTGTTGCGGGCGAGCGCATCCTGAAGCGCGCGGGGTGACCGGCCGTGAAGCCGGGGTTAGCCGCGACGCGCGGCCTCGATCCTGGCGATGTCGATCTTCTGCATCGTCATCATCGCCTCGAATGCGCGCTTGGCGGCGGCGGGATCCGGATCGGCAATCGCTTCCATCAAGGCGCGCGGGGTGATCTGCCAGGAAAGGCCGAACTTGTCCTTGCACCAGCCGCACTCGCTTTCCGCGCCGCCGTTGCCGACGATGGCGTTCCACAGGCGATCGGTCTCCGCCTGGTCGTTCGTGTAGACCTGGAACGAGATCGCCTCGTCGAACCTGAATTGCGGGCCGCCGTTCAAGCCGAGGAACGGCATGCCGAGCACCGTGAATTCCACCGTCAGTACGTTGCCCTGCCTGCCGGCCGGGTAGTCGCCCGGTGAGCGGTGCACCGCATCGACGCGCGAATCGGGGAACGTGCTGGCGTAGAAGTTCGCGGCTTCCTCGGCCTGTCCGTCGAACCACAGGCAGGCGGCGATCTTCCTTGATGACTTGGTGTCGGACATTTTTCGATTCTCCTCTCTGGCGGCGGCGCAAAGCCGCCGGAACTGCGCGTCGCTATCGCGCTCATGATGGCGACGAACAACGGTACCGGAAATCGACAAGTTGGGCCGGGGCCGGAAAGCAAAAACCCGCGACAAGCGCGGGTTCGAATAGCTTCGATGGTGCCCAGGAGAGGACTCGAACCTCCACGGTTTTACCCGCTAGTACCTGAAACTAGTGCGTCTACCAATTCCGCCACCTGGGCAGGTGCGTCGCGCGTAGGGCTCGCTCGGCGAGCCGCGTAAAATAACCGGCCGCGTCGCGGATTGTCAACGCGGCGCTTGCATTCGCGCGCCCGCTGGGCGACGCTGCAGAGGAGGGGAGCGGCATCGGGGCATGCTCTTGATCTCCGGCAGCGAACAGGTATCCGACCAGACCGCCGATGCGTTGTTCACGGAGGTATACGCGCGCCTCAAGGCGATGGCGTCGCGACAGCTGGCAGGCAATCGTCGCAACGCCACGCTCGACACAACCGAGCTGGTGCACGAGTTGTACCTGCGCATCGGCCAGCGGCAGGGACTGCATTTCCAGGAGCCGGCGCAATTCTTCAGCTACGCCGCGCGCGCGATGCGCCACCTGTTGATCAATCGCGCGCGCGACCGCCTGCGCCTGCGCGCGGGTGGACAGTGGAACCGCGTGACGTTGGACGACCGCAACCTGAAACTCGCGATCGATACGGCCGAGCAGGCGCTGGCGCTGGATGCGGCGCTGGATGCTTTGGAGCAGACCGACGCGCGTGCCGCCAAGGTGGTCGAGCTGCGCTACTTCGCCGGGCTGAGCCTGGAGCAGGTCGCTGAAGCCCTGGGGCTTGCCCGGCGCACGATCGACCGCGACTGGCGATTCGCCCGCGCTTTCATCAAGGCGCGGATGGACTGACAGTCGCAAAACGACGGCAGGCGGGGTTTATCGCGAGACAACCGGGGACAGTTGCGAGTGCAAGCCACACCGACCCTGCGCGACTTGTTCGAAAAGGCGCTGGCATTGCCGCCGGGAGAACGCGCACGGCTGTTGTCGGAGCGTTGCCCGGACCCCGCGCTGCGCGCGGAACTGGAACGCATGCTTGCGGCCGACGCGACGCAAGACGAATTGCTCGACGCGGGCGATGCCGCCAACGTCGCGCTCGCGATCGGCGAAACCGAACCCGTGGAGCCCTTGCCGCGGGGTTCGCGCATCGGCCCGTTCGAGTTGCAGGAAATACTGGGCGAAGGCGGTTCGGCCACCGTGTTCCGCGCGTTCCGGGAAGTCGAAGGCGTGCGGCAACACGTGGCGGTGAAACTGCTGGCGCGCGGGCTCTACACCGCCGAATCGCAGCGCCGCTTCCGGCACGAGCGCGAAGCGCTGGCGCGCCTGCGGCATCCCGGCATCGCGCGATTGATCGAAGGCGGCGTCGCCGACAACGGCCTGGCCTATATCGCGCTGGAACTGATCGATGGCGTGCCGATCACGCGCCATGTGCAAGAGCGAAAACTCTCCGAGCATCAACGCCTGATCCTGTTCCTGCAGGTTTGCCGCGCGGTGGAATCCGCGCACCGCGCGCTGATCGTGCACCGCGACTTGAAGCCCTCCAACGTGTTCGTGACCGCCGAGGGCGAGGTGAAGCTGCTCGATTTCGGCATCGCCAAATTGCTGGACGACACCGCAGACGCCACGCGCACGCGGCACCAGGCGTTGACGCCGGCCTACGCCGCGCCGGAACAGTTCAACGCCGGCGCGGTCACCACCGCGACCGATGTCTACGCGCTCGGCGTGTTGCTGTGCGAGCTGTTGACAGGCGAACATCCGGCGCGGCGGGAGCCCACGCCTTCGGTGCGCATCACCGGCAGCGGGGGTGCGCACGCCGCCGCCAAACCGGCGCTGCGCAAGCTGCGCGGGGACCTCGCCAACATCGCCGCCAAGGCCACTGCGACGGAGCCGGAGCGCCGCTACGGTTCGGCCAGCGCCTTGGCCGACGACGTCCAGCGATACCTCGACCGGAGGCCGGTGCTGGCCCATCCGCCATCGCGCTCGTATCGCGCCGGCAAGTTCATCGCGCGCCATCGTGGCGGCGTCGCGCTCGTCGCCGCGCTGCTGCTGGCGATCTTCGCTTCACTGTCGATCGCGTTGTGGCAGGCACACGTGGCGCGGCAGCAGGCGCGGCTGGCGCAGCAGCAGGCCGCGCGCGCCAACATGGTGCGCGATTTCGTCGAAAGCCTGTTCGCGCCGATCCGCAACGGCACGGCCGCGTCGCACCAGCCGAGCCTCTCCGACCTGCTGGAGCGCGGCGTCCAGAGACTCCAGCACTCGCCGCAGCTCGGGACGGCCGAGCGCGTCGACCTGCTGGCCATGTTTTCGCGACTATACGAAAATCTCGGCGACATCGCACAGTCGCGCAAGCTCGCCGAGCGCGCCGTGGACCTGGCGCAGCAGAAGTTGCAACCGTCCGACATCAACTCGATCCGCGCATTGACGGCTCGTGGTTACGCGGCAGTGCGCGACGAGGATTACGCCGCGGGAAGCGCCGACCTGCGACTTGCGCGCCAGCGCATGCTGGCGCAGGGCATCCACGGCGAAGCGATGATCGACCTGCTCGAACCGCTGGCCGCAGTCGAGAACATCGAGGGCCACAGTGACACCGCGCTGCAGCTCACCCGCGATGCGCTGCAGGAACGGATCGCGGCGTGGGGACCGGACGATCCGCGCATCGGCACCGGTTACAACGACGTCGCCTCGGAGCTGGAAGGGCTGGAGCGTTACGACGAGGCGATCCGGATGTGGGAGAAGACGTACAGCTTCCAGCTCGCGCACGTGGGTCCTTACAGCAACGAGACGACTCTCGCGATGTCGGGCTGGGCCTCGGCCGAGTGGCGCGCCGGCCACTGGAAGCGCGCGCACGAGTTGTTCTCCCGTGCGCTGGCGATGTACGCAGGCAACGGCGGCAAGCCGCAGGTCACGCAGGTGTACGCAGCGCAGAAAGCCTGCGTGCTGGATGGCCAGATGGCGGACAGCGTGTCCGCGCACAAGGATTGCGGGCTGGCGCAGGCGCTCTCCGCGACCGCCTTCGGCGCTGACAGCGCCCTGCACGGGGACTCGCTGGAGACGACCGCGTTCGGCGAGATCGAGGCGGGCGACCTGCCGCGCGCCAAGCAGTTGTTCGAGGAATCGCGCAAGCTGTATGGCGATGATCCCGCCAGCCGCATGCGCATTGCCCGCGTCGACAGCGAACTGGCCGGCATCGCGTTGCTGCAAGGCAAGCCGGCGATCGCGCGCGAGCTGTTGCCGTCGGCGATCTCCGGCTTGCGCACGCGTCCATACAAGATGCCGCCGCTGGTCGCGGAGGCGCGCCTGCTGCTGGCATGCACGCAGTCGCCGGGGCCGCAATGCCCGGACGATCTGCGCGCGACGGTCGATCGCGACCTGGCCGAGGTCGCTGCGCGTCCGGATCCGCAATTGCTGTGGGTTCAGACGCTGCTCGCGGAGGTCGGGTTGCGGCACGGCGAAGTGGCGCAGGCACGCAAGCGGTTGTCGCAGGCGATCGAACGCGCGAGTGTCGAATTGCAGCCGGCGCATCCGCGCATGCTGGCGGCGCGGTTGTGGCTGTCGGTCGCGGCGGCGCGGGCGGGCGATTGCGCGGGCGCGAAAGCGCAGGCACGAGCCGCGAACAAGCTGATCGAGGTGAATCGCCTGGCATCGCACCCCGAATTCACCGGCGCCTCCGCCGTCTTGCGACGATCCTTCGCGGGCTGTGGCCCCGTCCTCGACTGAAGCCGTTGCTGACCATGCGCACGCGTATGTCGCATTCCGCGGCGGCATGGTGTTCTGTCCCGTTGGAGGATCTCAACGGGGGTGCACATTATGTTCGTTCGATATTCCATGCCTTCGAGTGGCAGGTCTTGGCGCGGGCTGGCCGCGATGCTGTTGCTCGCGATCGCCGCCGGCGCTTCCGCGCAACAGGTGCAGACCAGGACGCGGCTCGATCCGCTGACCACGGCCGATCCGACCGGCCTGCTGCAAACCAGTACGCCCAGCGGCCAGATCGACACCGGCAATCCGTTCTTCCAGAGCCTCGGCGTCAACGGGCGCACCTGCAATTCCTGCCACCGCCAGGCCGAGGCCTGGACGGTTTCCGCGGCGGAAATCCAGCGGCGCTTCAACGCGACGCGCGGGCTCGATCCGATCTTCGCGCTGGTGGACGGCGCCGATTCGCCGCTCGACGATGTTTCCACTTTCGCCGCGCGCAAGAAGGCGTTCTCGATGCTGACCAGCCGCGGCGTGATCCGCGTCGGTCTGGCGATGCCGGCCAACGCGGAGTTCACGCTGGTCGCGGTGGACGATCCCTACGGTTACGCCAACGCCGCGCAGTTGTCGCTGTTCCGCCGGCCACTGCCCGCGACCAACCTGGTCTGGGACACCGCCATGATGTGGGACGGTCGCGAAACCTTCGCGCCGTTCCAGCCGCCGATGGATGCCGGCATCGACATGGAAGACATCCGCAGCAGCCTTTCCTCGCAGGCGCTGCACGCGATCATGGGCCACGAACAGGCCACGGCCGCGCCGAGCCAGGAAGTGCTCGACCAGATCGTCGATTTCGAATCGCACCTGGTGACGGCGCAGCTGTTCGACACGCGCGCCGGCGCGCTCAACGAGTTCGGCGGGATGGGCGGCGCCCATATCCTGGCGCAGCAGAAGTTCTGGGTGGGCATCAACGACGCGCTCGGCAACGATCCGACGACCGATCCGTTCGATCCGCGCGTAATGCGCCTGTTCGATGCCTGGAACAATCCCGATTCCGCGATGAACCGCGACTCACGCGTGCAGGCGCGCGCCGCGATCGCGCGCGGGCAGCAGCTGTTCGATTCGATGCAGATCGACATCAGCGGCGTGGCCGGCCTGAACGATGTCACGGGGCAACCGGTGATCCAGGGCACCTGCGGCACCTGCCACGATTCGCCCAACATCGGCAACCATTCGGTTGGCGCGCCGCTCAACATCGGCATCGCTGACGCCAGCCGCCGCACGCCCGACATGCCGCTGTACACGCTGCGCAACAACGGCACCGGCGAAACGATCCAGACCACCGACCCCGGGCTCGCGATGATCACCGGCAAATGGGCGGACATCGGCAAGTTCAAGGGACCGAACCTGCGCAGCCTGGCGGCGCGAGCGCCGTATTTCCACAACGGCTCGGCGGCCACGCTCACCGACGTGGTGAACTTCTACGACACCCGCTTCAACGTCGGCATGACGGATCAGCAGAAGAGCGACCTGGTGGCATTCCTGTCGGCGTTGTGACGCCTGTAAGTGGATCGGTTCTCCGGCGGTCATCTGGCCGGGCGCACAATGCGCCCGCCAGGTGATCTCTTTCCGGAGGGCGATCGAATGAACAAGCGTCTCGCTGTTGCGACGGGTGTGATGGCGGCGGTGCTGGCGATGCCGGCGTTCGCCATGTTGAAGGCCGGCGCGAGCGCGCCCGATTTCACCGCGACGGCCAGCCAAGCCGGCAAGGACTTCACCTTCTCCCTGAAGGACGCCCTGAAGAAGGGTCCGGTCGTGGTGTATTTCTATCCGGCGGCCTACACCGGCGGTTGCGATCTCGAAGCGCACACCTTCGCCACGCAGAAGGACAAGTTCGATGCGGCCGGCGCGACCATCATCGGCGTCTCGGCCGATTCGATCCAGCGGTTGAATTCCTTTTCCTCCGATCCGGATTTCTGCGCCGGCAAGTTCCCGGTGGCATCCGACGCAGACGGCAAGATCGCGGCTTCGTACGACTTGAAACTGATCCCGCCGCAGTCGGGCTTGAAGGACGTGCGCGGACAGGAGATCACGCACGGCTTCATCCCGCGCACCACCTTCGTCATCGGCAGGGACGGCAAAGTCGTCAGTGCATTGTCATCGGGCGAGGACCACATCAAGCCCGACGAACACGTGAGCAAGGCGCTCGCGATCGTGCAGCAGATGCAGGCGGGTAAGTCGCAGTAGCCAATTCATTGCGACCTGAGAACCGTTCGCGCCTGGCGTAGCGGGCGAAGCGAACGGAGTCGGGGGAGCTGTTTCCTACGACTCCGGCCGTCGGCTTGCGCAAAAAGCTGCACCGGACTCGACCCGGGGCGAACGGGTCGAGCCAATCCAGTTGGGCAGGCTTGCTTTGCCGCGTCCGCTCGGCCACGCTGGACGGCATGCCACGCAAGCCGCGCCGCAGTTCGGCGAAAAATACAGCCACGCGATCGCAGCGGAACCCGCCCACGTTCCGCGATCCGCACGCCGCGCGCGAGGCGCAGCGCTACGAGCATCCTATCGCCAGCCGCGAGGCGATCCTCGAATTGCTCTCGCGGCGCGGCGAGCCCGTCGGCGCCGATGCCATCGCGGGCGCGCTGCACATCGGCGATGAACGCTCGCGCGACGCGCTGGACAAGCGCCTGCGCGCGATGCTGCGCGACGGACAACTGCTGCAGAACCGCCGCGGTGATTTCGCACCGGCGCGCAAACTGGACTTGATCGCGGGCAGCGTGCTCGCGAATGCCGAAGGCTACGGTTTCCTGCGGCCGGACGAAGGCGGCGAGGACCTCTACCTGTCGCCTGCGCAGATGCGCCAGGTGCTGCACGGTGACCGCGTGCTGGCGTCGGTGGTCGGCATTGATCGGCGCGGCCGCAGGCAAGGCGCGATCAACGAGGTGCTGGAACGGCGTTCCCCACGGCTGGTCGGTCGCGTGGTCGAGGCGCACGGCGTGGTGGTGGTCGATCCCGACGACCGGCGCCTGCACCAGGACGTGCTGATCCCGCCCGATGCGCGCGGCGGTGCACGCGCCGGCCAGATCGTGATCGCCGAGATCACCGACCCGCCGACGCAGCAGCGCGGCCCCGTCGGCCGCATCATTTCGGTGCTCGGCGAGCGGTTGCAACCGTCGTTGATCGTGGAGATGGCGATCGCCAGCCACGGCCTGCCGCAGGAATGGCCGGTCGACGCCACGCGCGAGGCGGAAAACGTCCAACCCGGGGTCACGAAGGCCGAACACAAGGGCCGCGTCGACCTGCGCAACGTTCCGCTGGTCACCATCGACGGCGCCGATTCGCGCGACTTCGACGATGCGGTGCATGCAGAACCGTTGCGCGGCGGCGGTTTCAGGCTGATCGTCGCGATCGCGGATGTTTCGCACTACGTGCAACCGGAAACCGCACTGGACGAAGAGGCCTACCGGCGCGGCACCTCGGTGTACTTCCCCGGCTTCGTGGTGCCGATGCTGCCCGAGACGCTGTCCAACGGGATTTGCTCATTGAATCCGGATGTGGAACGCCTTTGCATGGCGTGCGAGATGCACATCGATGCGCGAGGCGAGACCACGCGCGCGAAGTTCTATCCCGCGATCATGCGTTCGCATGCCCGGCTCACCTACGAACGCGTTTGGCAGGCAATCGGCGAGGGCGACAAGGCTGCGCGGCAGGAATTGACAGCGTTGCTGCCGCAACTGGAAAACCTGCACGCGCTGTACAAGGCGCTGGCGAACCAGCGCGCGCGACGAGGCGCGATCGACTTCGACACCGAGGAAGTCAAATACACGCTCGATGCGAAGGGCAACGTGGCTTCGCTCGGTGCGCAGCCGCGCAACGACGCGCATCGGCTGATCGAGGAGTGCATGATCGCCGCCAACGTGCAGGCGGCGAAGTTCCTCGGGAAAAAGAAGATCCCGGCGCCGTATCGCGTGCACGCCCCGCCGCCGGCGGGCAAATACGAGGATCTGCTCGAATTCCTGCGCGAATACAAGTTGAAGCTGCCGTCGATCGAGAAGGTCACGCCCGCGGATTTTTCCCGGCTGCTGGCCAAGACGCGCGACCGCGCCGATGCGGGCCTGATCCAGTCCGTGCTGCTGCGCGCGCAAAGTCTGGCGAGTTACCAGCCGGCCAACCACGGCCACTTCGGGCTGGCGCTGGATGCCTATGCGCACTTCACTTCGCCGATCCGCCGCTATCCGGATCTGCTGGTGCACCGCGCAATCCGTTATGCGTTGTCCGGCGGCAAGCCGGACGCGTACCTCTACACCGAGAGCAAGATGTCGGCGATGGCCACGCATTGCTCCCAGACCGAGCGGCGGGCCGAAGAGGCCGAGCGCGACGTGGACGAGCGATACAAGTGCGCGTGGATGGAACAGCACGTCGGCGCTCAATTCGACGGGCTGATCACCGGCGTGACCTCTTTCGGCCTGTTCGTGGAATTGGACGAATCGAAGGCGAGCGGTCTGGTGCACGTGTCGCAATTGACCAACGACTACTACCATTTCGATGCGATCCGCCATCTGCTGGCCGGCGAGCGCACGCGCGCGCAATATCGCCTGGGCGACAAGGTGCGCGTGCAGGTGCTGCGCGCCAGCATGGAGGATCGCAAGGTGGATTTCAGACTGGTGCGCGACGTCCCGGCCGGCAAGAAAGCGCGCGCGCATGCCTGAAACATGGATCATCGGCATCAATCCCGTCGAAGGCGCCCTGGCCAACGATCCCTCGCGCGTGCGCGAAGTGCTGATCGAGCAGGGTGCGCACAACCCGCGCCTGCACGCATTGAACGACGAGGCCAGGCGGCTGGGCGTCCGCGTGCATGCACGGCCGAGAGCGTCGCTCGACCAGCTTGCGGGTGAAGTACGCCACCAGGGCGTGATCGCGCGTTACGAGACACCGCCGCCGTTGTCGGAACACGACCTGCCCGCGCTGATCGAACGGGCCGGCAACGATGCCTTGTTCCTGGCGCTCGATGGCGTGACCGATCCGCACAACCTCGGCGCCTGCCTGCGCAGCGCGGCGGCGGCGAACATTTCTGCCGTGATCGTGCCGAAGGACCGCGCGGTCGGCATCACGCCCGTCGTGCGGCGCGCATCCGCCGGTGCGGTCGATCGCGTGCCGTTCGTCGCAGTGACCAACCTGGTGCGCGCATTGCGGCAATTGAAGGATTCGGGCGTGTGGTTGACGGGCCTCGCGGGCGATGCGTCCACGTCGATCCATGACATCGACCTGAAAGGCGCGGCGGCGCTGGTATTGGGCGGCGAGGGAGAAGGCATGCGACGGTTGACGCGCGAAGCCTGCGATCACGTCGCGTGCATCCCGATGCCGGGAGCGGGTTCCGGCAACGGCGTCGAGAGCCTGAACGTCTCCGTCGCCGCGGGCATCGCGCTGTTCGAGGCGGTGCGGCAACGGAGTTCGAAATGACCCTCCAGATCGAATGGCCGACCATCGTCGGCATCATCGGAACGTTGCTGGTGCTGATCGCATTCTTCCTGCTGCAGGCGCGCAAGTTGCACGGCAACGGACCGGTATACCAACTGCTCAACGCGATCGGCGCGGCCGCGATCATCGTCTCGCTGGTTTACCAGTTCAACCTCGCATCGATGCTGCTGGAGATCGCGTGGCTCTTGATCAGCCTCTACGGACTGGCCGTGGGCATCCGGCATCGGCGCGCGACGCGCGAAGCCGGCATTTCTCCCTGGGGCGATGAACCGTCACGCACCCGGAAGGGCCCGCGCTAGCAAGTCGCGGGCTATCCTCAGTAGGCGTCGCCCGCCGCGGTGATCGCCTGCTCGAGTTGATCCGCCAGCGGACCGATCTCGCCGATCACCCTGTCCAGTTCCCCCGAAGTGAGGAGCGAATATGGACGGTTCTCGCACAGGTGCAGGTAAGGCGCGCCGTCGAGATCGCTTACCGCCAGGTATCCGGTGCGCTGTTCCCAGTTGAAACGCAGGCAGCGCTTCGCATCCATGCCGGCCAGCGGGCCGATCGGCGTGGATACGCGCAAGTAACGGTGGCCGTCCTCGCCTTCCATCTCCACCAGGTACATCCCCTGGTGACGGCCGTCGCGTACCTCGAGATCGAAGCTCAGCAGATAGGGATCGTTGGTCTTCAGCTTGTACTTGCCGCTCAGGTGCGAACGCACTTCCTCGAAACTTCGCATGTTCCGCTCCGCCGTTGTCTTGCGATCGTGGATGATCGCATGCATGGTGCGCTATGTTAGCGGGATGTCGAGACCGATGATGCAGGTCAAGCCGGAATACCGCCGCATCTATGCGGCTGTCGCGGCCATTCCAACCGGCCGTGTCGCGAGCTACGGCGAGATCGCCGCGCGCGCCGGGCTGCCGGGGCGAGCACGGCTCGCCGGTCGTGCGCTCAGCGAAATCCCCGACGGAGCGGAGCTGCCATGGCATCGCATCGTGCGCGCCGACGGATGCATAGCGCTCCCGAAAGGCAGCAAGTCTTTTCGCGAGCAATGCCGCCGCCTGCGCGCCGAAGGCGTCGATGCGCGCGGCGGCCGCGTGCGCATGAGCACGCATGGACTGCACCACGACCTCGACCGCGAGATCTGGAGCTGGACCTCGAAGTGACCTTCAGATCCTTCCCAGTACCCACAACACGATGATGATGACGATGATGATGCCGAGCAGGCCGCTCGGTCCGTAACCCCAACTGCGGCTGTAACCCCAGTTCGGCAGCGCGCCGAGCAGCAGCAGGATCAGGACGATCAACAGGATCGTGCCGAGCATGGCGATATCCTTTTCCAGTGCAGGCACGCGCCTGCGCAAATATCATCTTGCAGCGTGTTTCCGCCGGCAAGCACGCGCACCGGCGACGCCTTCCTTGACGCATTTGCCCGCGGCCGATCTAATATGCGGCTCGCCGCGTGCAATGCGCGGCAGGGCAGCCCATCATTCCGGACGCGCACCGCGCACCTCCGGACTGATTCATCGGCGGCAATGGCCAGGTAGCTCAGTTGGTAGAGCAGAGGACTGAAAATCCTCGTGTCGGTGGTTCGATTCCGCCCCTGGCCACCATTATTTCAAGAACTTAGATGAGTGTTTGGTTGCCGGCGGTCGAACAAATTCTCATCGGTGACCGTTCGGTGACCGTTTCGCTCGAGTTCCTTTCCATCATGCAGCATCGACCTGTCGTCGCACATGCATCGCGATTCCTGGCCAATGTGGGCCCACTGTCAAGACGTTCTCGCGAACGCGATACATTGCCCAAGCCCCCGTGCCTTCGTGAATGAACTCTGGAAGGTTTACAGATTTCCAGTGAACTGGTTTACACGTGAGCGCCGAGGCGCAATGTGTTTATGGATGCGCAGATGCCGAGGGACGGCTAGGGAAAGACTTTCGGTTAACAGCCAGGTTTCCAAAATCCCCGACTTGCCGAGATTGCGGCAGTCAGGGATTCTTCGGTAAAGCCGTAAATGACCAAGAGCGGTTTCCAGCGAGGTTACACGGAAATCGCGTTCCAGCTTCAATTGCAAACTTGCAGGGGTGCTGCGGGCAAGTCGCGGAAGAATCTTTACGGTATCCACGACGCGGTATCCACGATGGTATCCACGAAAAGCGGGCCGGAAGGCGCGACGGTTGCCAGGAAGAGGGTCTGAGCTCCTGGCCGCGTCAAAGCGTCAGCCGATAGATCACCTGTGTCGGATCCTGTGGGTCGACTTTCCGGACAAAACCCAACTCGGCGGCCAGCTCGCGCATTTGGAGGTTTTCGGCGGCGTCCATTGAAATCATCGTGCGGATGCCGCGGCGACGCGCAACATCGATCAGATGCCGCATCAGGGCGGTTCCGAGTCCCTTGTGGCGCCATTCCTCGGCCACCGTAACGGCGCATTCGCAGGACGTGCCGTCGGGCGAAAGGCTGTAGCGGCTGACTCCGACTTCCCGTTTTTTTCCGCCGTGGTAGGCCACGGCGATGAAGGCGACCTCGTGCCGATAGTCGAGATCGGTCAGGCTTCGAATCAGGGCATCGCTGGGTTCGCCGATCTGCCCAAGGAAGCGCAGGCGCCGCGACTCCGGGCTCAGGAGGCGGATGAAATCGCGTTCCAGCTCGGCGTCCTGCTTCATCAAGGCGCGAATGAACACTTGACTGCCGTCGCTCAGCGTCTGAACCCACCTGGGGAGATCGGCCGGCGAGGGAAGTGTCGTCAGCGCTTCTTTCGGCGCTGTACCCGACGATGACGAGGGCTCGTTCATGGCGGTGCTCCAAGGTCCCAGTGGTCGTGGTTCCAGAATGCCGCCGTTGCTGCGGGAACATGTGATCAGCGTCAATTTCGCCGAAGATTCACTCGGGGGGCGGTCCGATAAGGTTCCTCGCGCCACGGGCGATGACCGTTTCTTCGTCAGTGGGGACCACCAGCACCTTGACCGAAGACTCCGGGGGGCTGATGTGTTGCGCATGGCACGCATTCGCGGCCGTGTCCAGCGTTACCCCGATCCACTTCAATCGGTCGCAGATGCTCGCGCGCACCCGGGCCGAGCGCTCGCCGATACCCGCGGTAAACACGAGCCCGTCAAGCCCGCCAAGAGCAGAGCAATGCTGGGAAATCGCAGCAGCGGCACGGTCCGCAAACATCTCGAGCGCTTCGCGTGCGTTCGGATCGTCGCTCGCTTCCAGTGTCTGGACGTCATCGCTCAGGCCGGAGACGCCAAGCAAGCCCGATTGCTTGCCGAGGAGCTCCTCCAATTGCGACGGGCTCATTCCACGTTCGCGCATCAGGTAGAGCAGCACGCCCGGATCGAGGCTGCCGCAGCGTGTCCCCATCATCAACCCATCCAGCGGTGTGAAGCCCATGCTGGTGGCGACGCTGCGAAGGTCGCGCAATGCGCACAGACTGGCCCCGTGCCCCAGGTGCGCGACGATGACGCGCCCATGGGCGCATTCGCCTGCGATGTCGGGCAGTACCCCCGCGATGTATTCGTAGGACAAGCCATGAAAGCCGTAGCGGATCACGCCTGATTCGGTCAATCCGCGCGGCAGCGCGAACGACTGAGCGAGCTTCGGCTGCGTGCGGTGGAACGCGGTATCGAAACAGGCGACCTGCGGTGTCCGCGGAAGCCGCGAGCCAACGAGCCGGATGGCCGCCAGCGCCACCGGTTGATGCGCCGGCGCGAGCGGCGAATATGTTTCCAGTTCCGCGAGGACCTGTTCGGTGATGTGCGCAGGACGATCGAAGCGGGCTCCGCCGTGCACCACGCGGTGGCCCACCGCGGCCAGGCGGACTTCCGGCCGGCGTTCGCGCAACCGGAGCAGAAGCCAGTCGAGGCACTCATCGGTGCCCGCCCGGGCCGGAAGTGTTGACTCCGGCATGTCGCCATCGGCTGGCCGGAACTGGGCGCGCGGCCGATCACCGAATCCCGTGATGGTCCCGCGCTCGATGACGTTCAGCGTCTCCGCTTCGTACAGAGCGGACTTGATGCTGGAGGAACCGAGATTGAGCGCCAGGATGGCCGAGGTCATGTCGCCGCGGAGGTCCGGAACTGCACCAGCAAGCGTGCCAGCGCGCAGGAAACCAGCCGCGACAATACTCCATCGGACCGGCTGGTGAGCGCGATCGGGACGCGCGCGCCCAGCGCGACGCCGGCGGATGCTGCCGAAGCGAGATAGACCAGTTGCTTGGCCAGCATGTTGCCCGACATCAGGTCCGGAACCACCAGGATGTCCGCGTGTCCTGAAACGTGGGAGTGCACGCCCTTGATCGCGGCGGCGGCGACGGAGATCGCGTTGTCGAACGCCAATGGACCATCCAGCACGGCGCCGGTGATCTGACCGCGATCGGCCATCTTGCACAGGGCCGCGGCATCGATCGTCGACACGATGCGTGGATTCACCGTCTCCACCGCCGAGAGAATCGCGACCTTGGGCACTGCAACCCCGGCCGCGCGGGCAAGGTCGATCGCGTTCTGCACGATGTCGCGTTTGTCGGCCAAGTCCGGTGCGATATTGATCGCGCCGTCGGTGAGAAACAGCATCTTCGGATAGGTCGGGACATCCAGCGCGAACACGTGGCTGATCCGGCGTTCAGTGCACAGCCCGTGCTCGGCGTCGAGCACTTCCGCCATCAGTTCGTCTGTGTGCAGTGCACCTTTCATCAGCATCCCGGCGTCGCCGGCACGCGCCAACCCCACCGCGCGTGCCGCCGACGCGTGGCTGTGCAGCGTGTCTTCCAGCTGAAAACCGTCGATCGCCAGCCCCGCCTTTTCGGCGGCCTCGAGGATCCGACGCCGCGGACCCACCAGGATGGGCCGGATCAAATTGCCTCGCGCCGCTTCGAGCGCTCCGCGCAGCGACGGCTCGTCGCACGGATGCACGACGGCGGTCGGCACGGGTGCGAGGCCGGCTGCGGTCGCCAGCAAGGCGCCAAAATGCGGACAAGCCCGGGGTTCGAGGACTTCTGCGGTCGACATGCGGGTCTCCCTTCGTTGCGCAAAGTGTCGGCGCGCTGAACGCGGAAGGGTTGATGCAAATCAATCGCGCATTCGTCCGAATTTGATCCAGGTCAGGTGGTGGCGCACTGCTGGCGTCATGCTGCGGTCCATGAATATTCCGAAGACGATGCGTGCGGCAGTCGTGCGGGCATTCGGCCAGCCCCTGGCGCTGACGGAATGCTCCGTTCCCGAACCGGGTCCCGGTGACGTGCTGGTGCGGATACTCGCTTCCGGCGTGTGCCACACCGATTTGCACGCGACGAACGGAGACTGGCCGGTCAAGCCGGGCTTGCCGTTCATTCCTGGCCACGAAGGCGTGGGCACCGTTGCGAAGCTCGGCGCCGGCGTGCGCGATCTAATGATCGGGGATCTGGTCGGCATCGCCTGGTTGCACGACGCCTGCGGCCAATGCGCGTACTGCGTCACCGGTTGGGAAACTCTGTGCGAATCCCAGCACAACAGCGGCTACAGCACGAATGGCTGCTTTGCCGACTACGCAATCGGCAATGCAGCCTACGTGGCGCGCTTGCCGGAAGACTGCGACGTGACCTCGATGGCTCCCGTGCTGTGCGCAGGCGTGACCACCTACAAGGGCCTAAAGGAAACGGAGGCCAGACCAGGCGAATGGGTTGCGATCTCCGGGATCGGCGGTCTGGGCCACATGGCGGTTCAGTACGCGCAGGCGATGGGTTTGCGCGTGGTGGCGCTCGATGTGGGAAAGGACAAACTGGAGCTCGCGCGCGCACTGGGTGCAGAGGCCGCGATCGATGCTGGACGGCCGGATGCGGTGGCCGAAGTCATCGAGCAGACGCAAGGCGGCGCGCACGCCGCGCTGGTCACGGCGGTTTCGCCTGTCGCATTCAAGCAGGCGCTTGAACTGGTCCGTCGCAAGGGCACGGTGAGCCTCGTCGGGTTGCCGCCCGGCAACTTCGAAATGCCGATCTTTGATGTGGTGCTGAAGCGAATCACGGTGCGGGGTTCGATCGTCGGCACGCGCGAAGATCTCGCCGAGGCAGTGCGGTTTGCGGCGCGCGGAAAGGTGAAGGCCTTCGTGCAGACCGCCGCACTCGATGACATCAATCGCGTCTTCCACGACCTGAAAGCGGGCCGGGTTTCCGGCCGAGTGGTACTGAAAACGGCGTGACGGTGCCGGCCGGAGACGGAGCCGCGCGAGCCTCGCTCGAGCTCCTCGGACGTCCACCCTCGGAGGAGGGTTGGCAAAATGAATGACATGACCGCGAATGATGCAGCTGCGAATGCGTGCACACTCGATCAGCAAAGTTTGCGCGAGATAGACGCATACTGGCGTGCGGCCAACTACCTTTCAGTCGGCCAGATCTACCTGCGCGCCAATCCGCTGCTGCGCGAACCGCTCACGCTCGAACACGTCAAGCACACCCTGCTGGGGCATTGGGGCACCACGCCTGGCCAGAACTTCATCTACGCGCACCTCAACCGGGTCATCAGGCAGCACGATCTGGACATGATCTACATCTCCGGTCCGGGGCACGGCGGCCCGGCGGTGGTGGCCAACGCGTATCTGGAAGGCACCTACAGTGAGGTATATCCCGAGATCACGGAAGACGAGGCGGGACTGCAACGCCTGTTCAAGCAGTTCTCCTTTCCCGGAGGCATCCCCAGCCATGCTTCACCGGAATGCCCGGGTTCGATCCACGAGGGCGGCGAACTCGGCTATTCGCTGAGCCACGCCTTCGGCGCGGCCTTCGACAACCCGGACTTGATCGTCGCTTGCGTCATCGGCGATGGCGAAGCCGAAACCGGTCCGCTCGCAACCGCCTGGCATTCGAACAAGTTCCTGAATCCGGTGCACGACGGCACGGTGCTGCCCATCCTGCACCTCAACGGATACAAGATCGCCAATCCGACCGTGCTCGCCCGCATTCCGCGCGACGAGTTGACGCTGTTCCTTCGCGGTTGCGGCTGGAAACCGTATTTCGTCTGCGGCAGCGAACCGGAGTACATGCACCGCACGATGGCGACGACGCTGGACAACGTGATGGCCGACATTTCGGAAATCCGCCGCAACGCGCGCGCGAAGGGCGATCAGGCGAGGCCGGTGTGGCCGATGATCGTGCTCGATTCGCCCAAGGGATGGACCGGGCCGAAATATGTGGACGGAAAGCCCGTCGAGGGTACCTTCCACGCGCACCAGGTGCCGCTGCCGATTTCCGCGAACACGCCACCGCAGCACCTCGCGCAACTCCAGGCATGGCTGCGCAGCTATCGCCCGGATGAGCTTTTCGACGGGAATGGGCGCCTGCGCGCGGAATTGCGCGCGCTCGCTCCCGGCGGCGACCGGCGCATGAGCGCCAACCCCCACGCCAACGGAGGCCTGCTGCTGCGCGACCTGCGCATGCCCGATTACCGCGCGCACGCGGTGGCGGTTCCGACTCCCGGCGTGCAGGGCATCGGCGACACGCACGTCCTGGGCCGTTTCCTGCGCGAGGTGATCCGCGCAAACAATGATCAGCGCAATTTCCGGATCTTCGGTCCGGATGAAACCGTCTCGAACGGCCTGGAAGCCGCGTTCGACGTGACCTCTCGCCAGTGGGAGGCGCCAACCGAGCCGACCGACGAGTTTCTCGCGCCCGACGGCCGCGTGGTGGAGATGCTGAGCGAGCATCAATGCGAAGGCTGGCTGGAAGGCTACCTGTTGACCGGGCGCCACGGCGTTTTCAATTGCTACGAGGCCTTCATCCATATCATCGATTCGATGTTCAATCAGCACGCCAAGTGGTTGAAGATGACGGCCTGCATCCCTTGGCGACGCAGGATCGCCTCGCTGAACTACCTGCTCGCATCCCACGTATGGCGGCAGGACCACAACGGCTTTACCCATCAGGATCCCGGCTTCATCGATCACGTGGTCAACAAGAAGGCGGAGATCGTGCGCGTGTACCTCCCGCCGGACGCCAACTGCCTGCTGTCGGTGATGGACCACTGCCTGCGCAGCAGGCATTACGTCAACGTGGTGGTCGCAGGCAAGCATCCGGCGCCGCAATGGCTGGACATGGACGCCGCGATCCGCCATTGCAGCCGCGGCATCGGCATCTGGCCATGGGCGAGCACCGACGAAGGTGGCGAACCGGACGTGGTGCTGGCCTGCGCGGGCGACGTGCCGACGCTGGAAACGCTGGCGGCCGCCTCAATCCTGCGTCGCAACTTGCCGGACCTGAAGGTGCGCGTGGTCAACGTGGTGGACCTGATGAAACTGGAATCGCGCAGCCTGCATCCGCATGGCTTGAACGATGACGATTTCGACCAGTTGTTTACGACGGACAAGCCGGTGATTTTTGCGTACCACGGCTATCCCACTCTGATCCATCGGCTGACCTACCGGCGCAGGAACCACGATGGTCTGCACGTGCACGGCTACAAGGAGGAGGGCACCATCACCACGCCGTTCGACATGACCGTGCTGAACGAGATGGACCGCTACCACCTGGTGATGGACGTGCTCGAACGCGTGCCGGGACTCGCAGCGAAGACGGCCTATCTCAAGCAGAAGCTGCTCGACAAACTCGTTGAACACAATCGCTACATTCGCGAAGAAGGCATCGACCTGCCGGAGGTGCGCGAATGGTCGTGGTCCTCACCTCATGCGGGGCAGATCTGACAGCAAGATTCATCGAAGCCGCTGCACGTGCAGCGCGCAAGCGACTCGCGTATCCATTGGTCCGGTCGAAGACGCAAATGATCCCTTCTGACCGAATGAAGTCCGCAGTCGCCAAGCCGAACGCTCGGAGCCACGCGGTGCAACGGGCTGCGCGGGGCGCCGTTGCTCGATTGGTCCCGCCCCGCGCCAGAACGCTTTCGCAAGCATCGGGCGAGGCGCGTTTGCGGGCACTTTCAGGAAGCGACGTGGATGGCAATCAAGGGAACCAGGTTGAACAGCATGATCCCAAGCTTGTACGCGGCAATGCCGGCGTATTGGATCGTGTTGAAGCTCTCTATCGGGAGCGCGAACAGGCGATTGCTGATCCTGTATGCCCAGCCCCGTGCGAATACCGCCGTTCCGACCCACACAAGGAGGATTGCGTAGTTCAGGACGACGCACCAGAGAAGGAAGTCTTCGATGATTCTTGGTGTCACGCGGCATCTCCAGATGGTGAGGAACTTCGGCGAGTGCCAGGGCCTACTCGCGAAATGAGGGCATTACGGGGCGCGCGACGTGATTTAGTCGAGCGGCCGGTGGCCACCGCAGAACGTGGTGGCTGCATTGCGCCACGTCGGATTTTACAGACCATATTTCGGTGCCTGCCCAGCCGGGTCTCGCGGTTGGCGATCGTCCGGATTGCGAAACGGCGAGGGATCCGGTCGGGGCCAAGGTTGCAGCGCTGCGCCGCTTGACGAGGCAGGCAATGCAAGCCGTGGTTGTTCGTCCTGCGGCAGGAACTCAAAGTGCACGAGCGGAACTCATCTCAATGACTTTCGAAAACACTGCAAATAATTCCGGATCGATTTTCGTGCCGGCCTCAATGGCTAAAATATCCATAGCTTCATGATGGGATCTAGCCTCGTGATATGGTCGGCCGGTTGTCATCGCGTCATAACAGTCAACGATCAAGAGCATTCTGCAACTCCGAGGAATTTCATAGTTTGCCAAGCCATCAGGATACCCATTGCCGTCGAATGCCTCATGGTGATGCCTTACAATTAAGGCGACAGCGGTTTTGTTTGAAAGGAACGTGTCATTAATTATTCGCTCGCCATGGATCGAATGAGCCTTCATCTCCTCCCATTCCTCGTCCGTTAACTTTCCCGGCTTCAAGAGAATGTCATCACGTACGCCAATCTTGCCAATATCATGCAGTTGACTGGCGATTCGCAGAGCTTCCAAATCTGTCGCGTGCAGCCCGACGGCACGTCCTAGTTCCACTGCAAGCGCACCGACGCGATCACAGTGACCTCTGGTGTACGCATCGCGTTCGCACAACGCGGTAATAAGTGATGGATACGCGTTTTTCTGATCGGGCGTAGTTGTCATGGGATGCTCTCTACGTGGCTGCCTAAATGGCTACCAAGAGCGACGCGTTCATTGGCTTTTGTCATTGGCAGGTTTGCATCGTAGCCAATCATGCGATCGGATGACGGCGGATTCTGCAACACGCATCGAAGGCTCATGGCTGCAGATCGGCGGTGACCCTTCGAAGACGGCTGTGCTACAGCTGCGATGGCGGGAGCTGCTAAAGAAGCTCGCGGGCACACGAATAAAGCGCATCCGAAACATTTTGCCACGCGGGCGTGGGGAGTCCGAACCGCGCAGCTTCCAGGGTGGCATCACGTGTTTGACGATCGCTTGGATTCCTTGAAACCAGCAGCGGGTACCCGATCGGTTCGTCCACGTAGGGCTGCACCGCCGCGCGCATGCGGAGTTGAGGCAACCAACCCAGCTCGTCCACTGTGTCTGCCTCGTCGCTGATCCCGTTGACAGGGTGGGTTCCGAGTGCGTAGCCGGAGGAAGTCGTCTTCCGCTCGCCCCCCGGTGCGATGAATGCGTACCTGTGGTTCTTGCCGACAAGTGGATCGAGCGCATTGGCAACCACGTTGGCAAGCAACGCGAGCCGCTGCTGCGAGGTGATCGCCGTGAGCTTCTGATAGCGCAGGCCGTAGTCCTCAGCTTCGCGCAGCAACTCTTCCGGAAGTTCCCGCTGGACACCTCGCGCAATTGCTTCCGAAGTATTGCCGCCACAGACTCCGCGGCGTCGCGCCAGCGCAATGCTCGCGCGAAAACACCCTTCGGCGAGGGCTTTCCCGATTGCACTGGCCATCGCACGACCTTCGTGGCTGTCGTAGCCCAGTCCCAACATCCAGAGCGCATCAGCTACGCCGATCAAGCCGACGCGCAGACGTGGCGTAGATAGGCCCCCGATCAGCGCCGCGTTGTCCAGCGTCTGCAGGGCCAGTTCCGCGCCGTCCATGAGCGCTGCAAGTTCCATTCTACCTTTGCCGAAAGTGCCGGCGGACACGAAAGCCGCGGCGTTCAACGACGCGCGCAGGGGGCCTTCCCGCCACGTGATCTCCCCGGTGCCCGCCGACGCCAGGATGCGTTCATCCGGGAGCAGCCGCCATGAGGACAGTGCCGACAGGAAGCGCGAATGCCAAGACGCGGCTTCGACCTCCGGGGTCGCCAGCATCGAGGCCACGCGAGTCCATGTGTGCTCGATCGAAATATCGTGCAAGCCGGCCTGGTCCCGCCAGCGGAACCATGCGTCCCAGGCTTCGACCGCAGTGGAGTCGGTGAACGGCGATATTTGGTGCAACTCGGCCATGACAGCGGGCAGGGCGTATCCGGCTTGGAGTATTCGGCCCCGCGGCCGCCTGCTTGTTGAGTGGGATCAAATCCCCGCGTGATCGACCGCGCTGTTACACACGGTTACAAACCGTTGCCGCATTGCCATCGTGCGTGGGAAGCAGATGGGTATCTTGGCAACCGACCGCAACAACCGGAAGCAGGATCATGGATACCCCGTTCGTTCCCCTCGGAGTCGAGCATTCGCGTTCGACGAGGCAGTTTGCAGAATCTGCGCTCGACCTGGACATGGACCAACTGCGCCGGCAGATGCAGGTGACCCGCAGGAAGGTGAGGGCGGGCCAATATCTCTATCGTGCCGGACAGCCGTTCGATGCCTTGTATCTGGTGCACGCCGGGTTCCTGAAGACGTGCGAGCTGTCGGAGGACGGCCGCGAACAGGTCACCGGCTTCCGCATGCGCGGTGACTTGATGGGAGTGGAATCCATCGGTCTCGCGACTTTCAGTTGCGATGCGGTTGCCCTCGACGACTGCGAGATTTGGGAGCTGCCGTATCCGCCGGTTCTTGGAGCCTGCGCGAAAATTCCGCAACTGCAGGCGCGACTGACGGCGGCGTTGGCTGAGGAGATCAGGCGCGACCGCACTTGGATGCTGGCCATCGGCACGCTTTCGGCGGAGCAGCGCGTCGCCGCATTTCTGCTCGACATCGCGGCGCGGCATGCACGGCTTGGCTTTAGCCCAAGTCATTTCATTCTGCGCATGGGCCGCGCAGACATCGCCAGTTTTTTGGCCCTGAAGCACGAGACGGTCAGCCGCGCGCTCTCCCATCTGGAAGAGCAGGGCTATATCTTGGTGTCGCGCCGTGAGCTGAAACTGCTGGACATTCCGCGCCTCGGCGCATATGTCGGGCACCCAGGCACATTTCATTGAACGCGTGGCAGTTCAAGAAGGATCAAGGGCCCGCTTGACTGCGATAGCCAGGTCCTCGCGACGATAGGGTTTACGCAGGAGCTCGAATGCTTCCATGGCCTCCTGCTTGCGCAGCTCTGAGCGGGACCCTGGATAACCCGAAGTGAGCAGCACCGCTAGTTGCGGCCGAATGGATCGTGCCTGGCGGGCGAGCTCGATTCCATCCATGCCGCTCCCGAGGACTACATCCGAGAACAGCAGATCTACCTGATTCTCCGCAACAAGTATGTCCAGAGCGGAACGCGCACTGGCCGCACTGATGACGTTGTAGCCGATCGCGCGCAGGAATCGCTCGGCCACGGACCGCACGTCGGCTTCGTCCTCGACGACCAGCACGGTTTCGTGCCTTTCCGACACGGGCACGCGTGAGACCCCCGGTTCCTCGGCTGCCGCCTTCGGAGCCGTTGCGGGAAGCAGGAGTTTCACCCGCGTGCCATATCCGAGGCGGCTTTCGACGGCCATGTTGCCGCCGGACTGGGTGACGAAGCCATAAACCATGCTAAGCCCCAGGCCGCTGCCCTTGCCGGACTCCTTGGTGGTGAAAAAGGGGTCGAGCGCGCGCGCGCGTACTTCAGGCGACATGCCGGTGCCGGTGTCGCCGACCTCGAATGACACATACCGCCCGGGTTGCAGATTCGAGTCGTTGTCTGCCTTGCCGATGGTGACTTCGCGAGCCGCGATCGACAGGCACCCGCCGCGCGGCATGGCGTCGCGCGCATTCAGGGCGAGGTTGACCAGCGCGGTGTCCAGTTCATTGGGATCCGCGTAGACGTCGGGCATGTCGGTTGCGCAGTCGATTTCGACCGCCACCGCTTCGCCTAGCGTGCGTCGCAGCATGTGACCGAGTTCTTCCAGCAGGGGCTTCGGCACTACCGCGCGCGGTTGCAGGGACTGCCGGCGGGCAAAAGTGAGGAGGCGCCGGACGAGATCCGCGCCGCGATCTACCGCGCGCATCGCGCTGGCGATGATCTCCTGCACCTCCGGTTCCGGCAACTCCGCCTCGAGCAGTTGCAGGTTGCCGGAAATCACGGTCAACAAATTGTTGAAATCGTGCGCGATGCCGCCGGTCAGCTGGCCCACGGCCTCCAGCTTCTGCGCGTGCAGGAGCTGTTCCTCGGCACGGCTGCGTTGTACCGCGGCTGCCAACAGATTGGCGATCGACCGCAGAAAGTTGACCTGGTCGGGATCGAAACGCACCCCTGACGCCAGTGCGACGAGCACTCCCAGCGGCTCGGTGCGGCCGAACAGCGGAACTATCGCGAACTCCTCGAAACCGGCCGCAGCGAGGCCTGGTCGAACCGAGGGAAACCGACTGTCGTCCAGGGTATCCGTCGTTACGGCATCCGGACCGTGCGGCGCGAAGGAAGTGCGGATGAATTTCACCTGGTAAAACGTGGACACCAGCGCCTCCGCGGCTTGCGCGGCCAAGCCGCTGGACGCGCGCACGTGCAACCCCTCGCGATGCCAATCGGTCGAAAGGATGGCAACCGCCTGCACCTTGAGCTCGGAGAGCACGATCCCTGGAATCCGGTGGATCGCCTGTTCGAGCCCGGGAGCTTCCAGCACCAGCCGGCCGATTTCGCCGACTACGGTATCGAGGCGCGCGCGTTCCAGTGTCTGGCGCACACGCCGCGTTTCGGAAATGTCGCGGATCGAGGCAATCGCGATGACACCCTCCGCAGAGGGAATCGGACTCAAGCCGATCTCCACCGGAAACTCCCGGCCATCGCGCGTCACGCCCAGCAACTCGTACCCGATGCCCATGGGGCGGGTCTTGGGGCTGCGCATGTAGTTGCCACGGTGCAAGCGGTGTGCGTGACGCAGTGGTTCCGGAATCAGGGCCTCCAGCGTGAGTTCGCAGAGCTCCTTGTGTTCGTAGCCGAACAGGCGCTCTGCCTGTGCGTTGGCGAGCACGATGCGGCCTTCCTGATCCACCGCGATCATGGCGTCTGGCGCGATGTCGAACCATGCGCGCAGCGTTGCGAGCTGGTCCGTGGGCTGGAACGGAACGCTGCTCATGCGCCATCCCGGGTGATGCGTGAAGTGAAGACGTATCCTGCGCCGCGCACGGACTTGATCAGCTCCGGTTGTGCCGGATCGGCTTCGATCTTGCGGCGCAGGCGCCCGATCTGCACGTCGATCGCGCGGTCGAACGGACCGGCAGCGCGGCCGTGGATGCGGTCCATCAGGTCGTCGCGCGACAGCACCTCATTGGGATGGTCCACGAAGACGCGCAGCAGGTCGTATTCGCCCGTGGTGAGCGGCACCACCTTTCCGTCCACACCGCGCAACGTGCGCTCGAGCGGGTCGAGCCGGAAACCGGCGAAGCCGAAGGACGTTTTATGCCGGGTAGTCTCCCTCGCTGTGGTGCTTCGCCGAAGCACGCTGCGTACGCGTGCCAATAGTTCGCGGAGTTCGAATGGTTTTGTGACGTAGTCGTCCGCGCCCAGTTCGAGTCCCACCACGCGATCCACCGATTCGCCGCGCCCGGTGACGATAATTACCGCGGCGTTCCATCCGGCGCGCAACTCCTGGGTGAGCGCAAAGCCGTCCTCGCCCGGCAGGCCGAGGTCCAGCAGCACCAGGTCGACCGGATCGCGCGCCAGCATGGCACGCATCTCGGCGCCATTGCCGGCGGTGCTGATCTGGAAGCCTTCGCGGACGAAATATCGGCGCAGCAAAGCCTGCACTTCCGAGTCGTCGTCGACGACCAGCAGATGGGCAGCGTTCGACATCGCCGGGCCGCGCAGCGGAGAGAGCGGCATTCTAACGCCGGTTCCCGGTTCCGGCCCACGGATGCGAGCGGACTCGGCGTTTCGCCGCGTCAGCCTTGGGCGCCAGCGATCCGCCTGATGAGGAAACGTGTTTGCCGGTCCGTTTGATCCACGTCAACACGTATCCATTTCGCATCCTTAGTGTTGCGGCAGGTTTGGAACGCGGGGATCACCAATGAGCGCAATGCCGAAGTCGCCCCGGCGGCACCGGAAACGACGCGCGCCACCTGAACCCGGAGGAGGTTGATTTCGATCAACAGCTACTCCGCGCAAAAGGCGCAGCATGTCCAGGGCACGGTGGAGCAACTGCCATGAAGTCGGACAAGCGGCTGCGGCGGTCAATCGAAAGGGAATTGCGTTCCGACCCGACGATCGCTGTGTTTCCGATCGGCATCGAGGTGGGTGACGGCATCGCGACCTTGCGCGGGCACGTTCGTACCTTCGAGCAGAAATGCCGCCTGCACGATCTGGTGAAACATGCCGGTTGCAAGGCGGTAATTATCAACGTGCAGATTGAGCCGCTCGACCTGGATGAAGATTCGAACGTCCAAAACCGGCACGAATTGAGGAATGCGCCGCTCTGATGGAGTGTCAGATCTCGGCGAAGATTTCGGCACGGCAACCGGAAGGCGGTGCTGCAAGTGAGCTTCGGACCGCGGTCCAGGGAGGGGCCGCGGTCCAGGGACCGAAACGACATGTTCAAGCACATCCTGATTCCCACCGACGGCGACCCCGGTTCGAAGCGCGCTGCGCAAGTAGGCATCGAGCTGGCGCGGCAGCTCAAGGCCGAGGTTACTTTCTTCCATGCGATGACGGAGTTCGCGCACGCCTCGGCGGTGGCCGAATTGCTGGAACCTCCTCCGGACGAGCTGTTGGCCGATGCCCAATCCCACGCCGCAAAGCTGCTTGCGCCGCTGCGGCGCATGGCCAAGGATTCGAACGTGCCTTGTCATCTGGAATCGACGCTGAGCGAGGCGCCGTACAAGGCGATCCTGGCCGCAGCCAAGAAGGCCAAATGCGACCTCATCGTCATGGCCTCACGCAAGCGCTCGGGAATCGCGAAGCTGGTCCTCGGAAGCGTCGCGCAAAAAGTGGTGGGCAATTCCAGCCTCCCCGTGCTGGTCGTGAACTGAGCGCATGGCAGAGGAAGTCGCGATGATTCCGTGGATTTACCCCGGACAGTGGCAACTTGAACTCGCGATGGCGTATTGCGCGCTTCTGCTTCCGCTGGTCGTCGGGCTGCCGCCGCTGCTCGCGATCATGGAAAGCGTATTCGTTATGACCGAGCGTGAGATCTGGAAGCAGATGGCGCGCTTTTGGGGCAGGCTGTTCGGCATCGCGCTCCATCTGTGCACGTTCGGGGTGATTCTTCTGGCAGCCGGGTATTTTCTTGCCGATGGCGCAATGACCCCCATGGCCATGACGGTGTTCGGCGCCATGTTGCTCACCTTGTTCGCCGAGATTTTCCTGCTGCGGCGGTATTGGCAGGATTGGTGGCACTACTCCCGGCTGCAGCATCTTCTGGCAACATTGTTCATGGCGCTGCTGCCGAATGCGGCGATCCTGGCGATCGCCGCGATGGGCGGATGGACGGCCAATGCAGCGAGCATCGTCTGCGACAGCAGCGCGCCGATGCCCACCGGTGGTGTCTGCAGTGCGCTGCTCAGCCCCGTCTCGCAGTTGCGCTTCGTGCACCTGACCAGCGCGTGTTATCTCACCGCCGCGACCTTTTTACTTTCGATCAGCGCCTGGTATCTGCTGCGGAACCGGACCGTCAGGATCGCGCGACGTTCGTTGACGGTCGCGGCCAGCTTCGGCCTGGCCGCCGCGCTGTCGCTGGCAGTGCGGGGGAGCACCCTGGACCTGGAAGGCTCCGCCTTTCCCCTCCTGATGATGTGGACCTTCCGCGCCATGATCGTGCTCGGCATGTGCCTCGTCGCGCTTTTCGCGGCGGCTTTCTACCTCGCCTCCCGGCGCCGACTGCAGCATCGCGGGTTCCTGCGCCTGGCCGCATGGAGCCTGCCCCTTCCCTGGTTCTGCATGGCGCTGGGATGGGTGGCAACGGAAATCCGGGGCGGGCGATGGAATGCCGCCCATGTCTCCGGCATTACGGCTGCGCAGGGGCAACTGACTGCGCTGATCTTCGGATTTGTGGTTCTCGTAACGATCCTCGTCGGTGCGACGCAGATGCTGCACATGGTGCGTGGCGGGCCCGAGCGATTGAAGCTGTGGCCGGCAGATGCGGGGAAGTCGGAGAGCTACTGACATCGTGATTTCCTCGCAGACGGCAACCGACGCGATCGAGTAGCACACCCGGCAAGAGGAGGCGAACTCATGTGGTATTTCGCGTGGATACTTGGGGTCGGTTTGATCGGCTGCTTTGGCATCCTCAACGCAATGTGGCTGGAGCTGCACGCCGACGACGAACGCGACTGGGCGGCGGTTGAGCACGATCATTGAAGGACATGCCGGCTCGGGCGTTTTCGGCCGATCCATCTAGCATCCGTGCGCGCCTCCAAATCGACTCTCGTTGATGCAGATCAAGCGCCGCTGCGGTCACCAACCGATGATGCAACCTCCCGGAGCGAGATCAGGAGGTTCGCCATGAACGACAACATCGATGCAGGCGCGCGACAGGAATCGCTGAAGCGCAGTTTCGAGCACGTCGCGGAAGCGGCGGAGGGCCTGTTGCGGACGACGGTCGACGAGACCCGCGAGGAGTGGCACCGCGCGCGCGAAGCGTTGGGAAAGAAGGCGCGAGCGGTCAGGGCGAAAGTGTCCAGCCGAACCCGCGACATCGCTTGCGATGCCAGGGAGCTGGGTACGAAGGGACAGCGCCTGATCAACCGGCATCCCTGGATTTCGGCTTCGATCGGCGTCGGCGTGGTGCTCGGTTCGCTAGCCATTCTCTTCGCTCGCAGTCGTCGGAACCCCGGACCATGAGCGACATCATCGGGAGTTCGGCATGTTCAAGCACATCCTGATTCCGGCCGATGACGACCCGGGCTCGCGCCGTGCATTCGTCTACGGCGTGGAAGTGGCCAAGCGATTCGGCGCCCGCATTACCGGGTTCCACGTCATGTCCGAGTTCACCCGATGGACCGGTCTGGCCGAGTTGCTCGAACCTCCGCCAGACAAATTGCTCACGGAGGCGGAAAAACACTCCGCCAAGGTGCTCGCGCCGCTTGAACGGCTGGCGGAAAAAAGCGGGGTGCGTTGCGATGCCGTTTCAGAACCCGGCGAGAATGCCGCGGAGGCGATCATCAAGGCCGCGAAGAGGCTTAAGTGCGATCTGATTGTCATGGCCTCCCACGGCCGGGTGGGGCTAGCGCGATGTGTGGTCGGCAGCGAAACCCGCAAGGTGCTCGATCGCGGCAGTTTGCCGGTGCTCGTGGTTCGATGACGGGAATGTCTTAGCGGTGGAGGGACAAGAGAGCCAGCAAAATTGGCGCAGTGGTTTGAGCCAAGCCGAAGCTCGGCGGCGCCTCAGCGAGTACGGAGCGAACGTGCTTCCCGGCACGGAGCGCAAACCACTGCACCGGATCGTGCTCAAGGTACTGGCCGAGCCGATGTTCCTGATGCTGCTGGTCGCGGGCGTGCTGTACCTGGTGCTCGGCGACCTCGCAGAAGCGGTTTTCCTGCTCGCCTCGATCTTCCTCGTCATCGGCATCACGCTGGTCCAAGAGCGCCGGACGCAGCGTGCGCTGGAGGCGCTGCGCGATCTTTCCGCGCCACGTGCGTTGGTGATACGCGACGGAACGAAGATTCGCGTATCCGGGCCCGAGGTGGTGCCCGGAGATTTGCTGGTGCTGCACGAGGGCGACCGGGTCGCGGCGGATGCGGCACTCCTGGAAGGCTATCTGGATGTGGACGAATCGCTGCTCACCGGCGAAGCGATCGCGGTCGCGCGCTCGCCCGAGGCGCGGCACGAACGGCTGAGCGCCAGCACCGTTGTCACCAAGGGCTTCGGACTGGCACGCGTGTCTGCCACCGGAAGCAGCACGCGGGTCGGTGAAATCGGATTGATGTTGTCTTCAGCGAGCGATCCCGCTTCGGGCCTGCAGAAGTCCTCGCGAAGCCTGATACAAGCGCTCACCGCCGTCGGGCTCTCGCTGGCCGCAGCCTATTGCCTGCTCGAGTGGTTGTGGAACGGGCAGCGCTTCATCGACAGCGTCCTGGCGGGGATCGCACTCAGCATGGCGATCCTGCCGGAGGAAATCCCGGTCATCATCACGGTGTTCCTCGCCATGGGTGCGTGGCGCCTGTCGCGCCATCGCGTGTTGACCCGGCGCGTTCCGGCAGTGGAAGCGCTCGGCGCCATCACGGTACTGGCGGTGGACAAGACGGGCACCTTGACGCAGAACCGCATGCAGGTCGCAGCCGTCGTGCCCGCCGGTGGAATGCCCGGAGAAGCGCATGCGGCGGACGCCGAGGCGGCCTCCGCTCAGGCGCGTGAACTGGTCGCGTGCGCATTGCTGGCAACGCCGCCGGACCCTTTCGACCCGACGGAAAAGGCCATCGTCGCACTCGGCGCACGAATCGGCGAGCCCGATCGCGTGCCGGTGGGTTGGACCCTGGCACGCGAATATGCGCTGTCGTCCGCGACGCTCGCGACCACGCGCGCCTACACCGTACCGGGCGAAGCGGGTCATCGGCTTGCAGTGAAGGGCGCGCCCGAAACCATCATCGGGTTGTGCCGGCTGCCGCAAGTGGAAAGCGACGCGGCACTGGAACAACTGGCCGCGCTTGCGGCTCGCGGCCTGCGCGTGCTCGGGGTCGCGCGAGGCGCATGGAACGAAACGGAATTGCCGGAGAGCCAGCGGACTTTCGAGTTCCGGTTCGTCGGTTTGCTGGGATTCGGCGATCCTCCGCGGCCGGAAGTGCCTGTGGCGATCGCCGAGTGCCTGAGCGCGGGTGTGCGCGTGCTGATGCTCACCGGCGATCATCCCGTCACCGCGCAGGCGATCGCGCGCGCGATCGGGCTGTCGGCGCATGCAGCAACGCTCACCGGAGCGGAGATCGATGGGATGGACGATGCTTCGCTGCAGGAACGGCTGAAGCACGTGGACATCTGCGCGCGCCTGCGTCCCGAGCAGAAACTTCGGCTCGTGCGGGTGCTGCAGGATGCAGGCGAAGTAGTGGCAATGACGGGCGATGGCGTGAACGACGCCCCGGCATTGAAAGCGGCGGACGTCGGGGTGGCGATGGGCGAGCGTGGCACCGACGTCGCGCGCGAATCCGCCGCGCTGGTATTGCTGGACGACAGCTTCGCCAGCATCGTGCGCGCGATCCGGCAGGGGCGCCGCATCTACGACAACATCGGCAAAGCGACCGGGTTCGTGTTCGCCGTGCACGTGCCGATCATCGCGCTGGCGCTGGTTCCGGCGTTGCTGCATTGGCCGTTGCTGCTGGCCCCGGTGCACATCGTCGTGCTGGAACTGCTGATCGATCCTGCGTGTTCCATGGTGTTCGAATCCGAGCCGGAAAGCGCGAACGTGATGGAACGTCCGCCGAGGCCGCGGCGGCAGACGCCTTTCGCGCCCACGCGACTGGCATACGCGATGGCCGAGGGCGCGGGTCTCGCTACCATGTTGCTGGCCGGTTGCGGCGTGCTGTTGATGAGGGGTGAAAGTACCGAGCAGGCGCGTGCGATGGTTTACGCCGGCCTGCTGGCAGGGCTGTTCCTGCTTGCTTTGGCGAACCGCGGTGGCGCCTCTGGAAACGCCGGCGGCGGGAATCCGCGAATGAAATGGATGCTGGCCGGGGTAGCGACGACCCTGATTGTGGTGTTCGCGATTCCCGCGGTGCGGGGGATCATGGGATTGCAGCTGCCCGGGCAAGCGGCGATGGTTGCCCTTGCCGGTGTGCTTGCAGCCGCAGCGCTCTGGCTGCTGTTGCTCCGATACGGGATGCGCAGATTGCCTTCGGCACGCCCGCGTGCGCCCGCGCGGTTCGAAGGATAAGCCTACCGCACCACCAGCACTGGTGCTGTGGAGTGCGAGAGCACCTTCATCACCACCGAGCCGAGCACGAGGCTCACCAAGGCTCCGTGGCCGCGCGAACCCATGGCGATCAGATCGCAACGCATCTCCTTCGCCAGCCGGACGATGGCCGTGGCAGGGTCGGCAACTTCATGCTTGTCCTCGAAGGGTTGATCGGCGGCGCGCAAGATGCGGCGCGCGGGAGCCAGGGCTTGCTTTGCATTCCCGTCATGGAAGCGCGCCAGATCCTCCGCGGTCAGGTAGCGGGCGACCCCTTCGATCAAGTAGGGATCGACATATAGCAGGACCCACGGTGTGCGATTACTCTTCTTCTTTCCGCCGAAGTGATCGGTCACGTAACGAACCGCTCGGGAACTGTTCGGACTTCCATCAACAGGCAGCAGGATCTTCATGGCGGGCTCTCTCTCGACTTGGGCTTGCGGCCGATGCTCCACTCAGGACTTAGAGGCGAGCATTCCAGGTCTGGTGTAGGAGCATTTGATCGAGGTCAACGGCCGGCCTAAAAGGACTGGCCTCGCTCCGCGCACGAGGCCGGCGCAGGCCAAGCCGTGCTGGAATCACCATGCCGCCGGCCAGACGCTCATCGTCCCGTCGATGCTCACGACTGCCTCGAAGATTCAGCGCTGCGTCTGCGCAGTCGTACGTCCTCTGCGCGAGTGCCACGGCAACATGCGCGCTAACGCGTCATCGCGCACGAAGTAGTGATGGAACAGCGCAGCTGCCGCGTGGAGTCCAACGAGGTAGTAGCCGAAGGTGCCGATGGTCTCGTGGATTTCCTCAACGTTTTCGGCCAGTGCTTTGTCCGGCGCAATCAGAGCGGGCAGTTGCAATCCGAAGAATGGAATCGCCTTGCCATCAGCGCTCAGTGAGAGCCATCCGAGCAATGGCATCAAGATGAGGAACGCGTACAACGCCACATGCGTCGCAGTGGCCAAGAATTGTTGCCAGGCCGGTGGGGGCGGGGTAATGGGCGGCGCGCGGAACACGAGCCGCAGCGCCAAACGCATGAACACAAGCCCGAAAACCGTCAGGCCCAGCATGAAATGCCACGTCTTCATCGCTTCGCGCGGACCGCTGCCCTTGGGGAAGATCCCGCGCAACTCGATCAATGCGTACACGGCGATCAGCAGCGCCAGCGTAAGCCAATGCAGGCAGATGGAAAGCGCGCTGTAGCGCGCGGTGGAAGCGTTGCCGCTCATGAGTACTCCGCGGTTCGTGCTGGATCGTGGGTTGACAATTATCTGAAGTGTGCAAAGGGACGCTGCGGGCGCACGCGCGGTGTGCCGGAATCGTCCAAATAGGTTTGCGGCTGCCCCGCAAAGCGATCACGGCATTGCCCGGAACAGAAATAGTAAACGTGACCCCTGTAAGCGCAGGAGTGCAGCCCATCGACCGGCAGCTTCCGCCCACAGACCGGATCCAGCGGATCGGGGTGGCGGGGCAGGATGCCCTGGAGGTCTTCATCGAGCAGGTATTCGCGCGCTCGCCGCTCCAGATCGAGGCCCGCATCCGTCCTGGCGGTTCCGAAACGAGGCGCGACAAAGACAGCGATATACGCCACCAACAGCGCGACGGCAATGATGTATGCGATAACCATGACGATGATCACGAGGATCGGCATCACGTCCGTCCCACCTGTGCGTCCCGCGTGACTCCGCCCACGGCGGCGGGGTCCGACGAGCTTGCAGTGCCATGGCCGAACCATCCGAGCACGAGGACATATCCCAGCAGGAAGGCGACTGCCGCGGCATAGATGAAGATCGGAAGCAGGACCACGAATATCGACACGACGCGGTCTCCTGACGGAAAGATCCTTTCACGGTCAGGATAGCCAGCGTCTTTCCGTCCGAATTGATCTGGATCACCGCGCGGGGTTTTCACGCGCCGATCGACCTGGCCCCTTGCGTGTGGGCGGGGCTGGCGTCTTCTTCGGCACCCAGAAAATGCCGTTTGATGAGCTGCACTAGCAACAGGTAGGTTGCCGTGGCTACGGCAAGGAAGGCATAGAACGGCATCGGCAGTGACACGAAACCAAAATCAGCCCCGAGCGGTGTCACTGGCAACACGATGGCGATGACCACGGATGCAAGAACGGTCGCAATCAACGCAGCGCTTGGCCGGCTGCGGAACGGGTTGCCGGCGGTGCGGATCACGAACAGCACCAGTGTCTGCGTGGCGAGCGATTCGACGAACCAGCCGGTATGAAATTCCGCCTGCGAGGCGTGCAGCCAGGCCAGCAAGACATAGAAGGTGAGGAAGTCGTACAGCGAGCTGATCGGGCCCACGCCCAGCATGAAGCGGCGGATCAGGCCTACTCTCCAGCGCCGTGGGGCGAGGAGTTGCGCCGCATCGACGTTGTCGCTGGGGATGGTGATCTGCGACATGTCATAGAGGAAATTGTTGAGCAGGATCTGGGTCGGCAGCATCGGCAGGAAGGGGAGGAACAGGGAAGCCGCGGCCATGCTGAGGACGTTGCCGAAATTGGAACTGGTGCCCATCAGCAGGTACTTGGTTACGTTGGCGAAAGCCTTGCGGCCTTCGATCACCCCTGCGTGCAGCGATTCGAGGTCGCGTTCGCGCAGGACGATATCGGCCGCGTCGCGTGCAATATCGACGGCGCTTGCGACGGAGATCCCCACATCCGCGGCATGCAGCGACGGGGCATCGTTGATGCCGTCACCGAGGAACCCCACCACGAAATTCCGGGCTTTGAGCGCGAGCACGATCCGATGTTTTTGCGCCGGGGAAAGGCGGGCGAATACGGTGACGCGTTCGGCGAGGACACCCAGCGCATCCTGATCGAGGGCATCCATGTGCGCGCCGGTGACGACCTCGTGCGCATCGAGTCCGACCTCTTCGCAAACGTGGCGGGTAACGGATTCGTTGTCGCCGGAAAGAATCTTGACCCCGACCCCGTCTCGCGAGAGCGCTCGCAGACAATCGGCTACGCCGGGTAGTACCGGATCGGCAAACGCCACAAACCCGACCAGTGTCAGATCCGTTTCATCGGCTTGGGTACAACGCTGCTGATTCGCAAGCCTGCGATAAGCCACGGCGAGCACTCGGAGGCCCTGCTGTCCGAGGTAGTTACAGGTGTGCGTGGCGGCGGCTCGACTCGAATCATCGAAAGGATGGATTTCGTCGGCGAGCTCGTAGCGGGTACACCGCTGCATTACCGATTCCGGCGCTCCTTTCGAGATCAGCACACCTTCGCCGCTGCGCTCGACCAGCACACTGAGGGAGCGACGCTCGAAATCAAACGGAATTTCGTCCAATTTGCGGTAGTCCGAAGCCGTGCAGGAATGGGCGCGCAGGATCGCCTCATCCAGCGGGCTGCGGATGCCCGTCTGGGTCGCGCTGTTTATGCTGGCCAGTTCGCCGACGGACGAGGACGGGCGGCCGAACACATCCACGACCGATGCGACCGCGGTTTCGCTGCTGGTGAGGGTGCCGGTCTTGTCGCTGAGCAGCACCGTCATGCTGCCGAAATCCTCGATCGCGGAAAGATGCCTGACCACCACGCGATGTTTCGCCATGCGCACCGCGCCCCGCGCCAACGTCACGGTAGTGATCATGGGCATGAACTCGGGGGTCAGCCCCACGGCGAGAGCCAGCGCAAACAGGAGCGTTTGCAGCAGCGGCCGATGCAGCACGATGCCTGCCAGCACCACCAGCAATACCAGCCCGATGACGGTCCGCATGATCAGGCGGGAAAAATCGCGCAGGCCACGTTCAAATTCGGTGGGCGGGGGGCGATCCGAAAGGCGTGCCGCAACGTCGCCGAACGCCGTGTTGTCGCCGGTGGCCAGCACGATCGCCGTCGCGGTGCCGGCCACCACCGAGGTGCCGAGAAAAACCAGGTGAGGGGCGTCGGCACCCTGTCGACCGGCT
>Ga0134125_10000393_pt1 | contig 59368 bp, 53 predicted proteins | sample KB31751_FD_96464 | JGI IMG/M metagenome (GOLD analysis project Ga0134125, IMG submission 96464) | Terrestrial soil microbial communities with excess Nitrogen fertilizer from Kellogg Biological Station, Michigan, USA - KB3-175-1 | ecosystem: Environmental > Terrestrial > Soil > Unclassified ... | reverse complement strand
CTGAAAAGTAGAGGTAAATGGGCTTTCCAGTCTGCTTAAACCTGATCAGCCCGTATGCCATGGCCGTCCAGAAGAAGATGTCCAGGAAAATGGGCTGTAAGAGGAAGAACAGCCGCAGCCAGACACCCGCCACGAAGGGCATCCAGGCTAGAACCAAGGCGAACCAACTGCCGCCCAGGTGGAGCACGAGCCGTCCAACGAGGACATACGTCAATGCACCCCCCAGGGCAGGCCAGATCTTGATGGCCCACATCCCGCCGCCCAGCAGGTTCGTCAGCCAGGCGAAGACCGAGAGCAACGGCGGCGCCTCCATATAGCCCCAGGCCATATGCCGTGCCTCCGCCAGGTAAAGGAATTCATCGTGATGAGGCTCCCAGACAGCATTCTGGAGGAAGAAGGGCAGGATTAGCCCGATCAGGGCAAGGAGATAGAGAAGATGAGTAGGTTTCATAGTAAAAAGATAAAAATCCATTTATCTATATCACATTCTTAGTTGCTGAATTTAATAAAAAAAATGGTCCATTTCTGGACCAATGTTCGTTAGGATGTTCGTAACCGTTACATTCTCTCGGCATAAAGTGACCCGGGCGGGATTCAAACCCACGACCACCTGCTTAGAAGGCAGGAGCTCTATTCAACTGAGCTACCGGGTCAAATTTGTGCGGCGGCAGACGGGCGCGGGCCCACTGCGCAGCCGGCACTTCGTTCACCGCCGCGAAAATAGCTAAATTTCGCCAAGAGCCCAAACCGCCGCGGCGCGGGCGGTGTCCATTTTTACTTATCTTCGGCCGTCACTATGGATGTCAAAATCGAAGAAAGCTGGAAGGAAGTCCTAAAGCAAGAGTTCGAAAAGCCCTATTTCGGACAAATCACCACTTTTCTTAAAGCGGAGAGGATGAGCGGCACGACCATCTATCCGCCCGGCGGACTCATTTTCAATGCCTTCAACTCTACACCTTTCGGCCGCGTCAAAATCGTGCTGTTGGGTCAGGACCCCTATCATGGTCCCGGCCAGGCGCATGGATTGAGCTTTTCGGTGCCCAGGGGTATTCCTCCGCCACCGTCGCTGATCAATATCTTTAAGGAATTGAACAACGATACCGGCATGCCCGTCCCTTCCCACGGCAACCTTACACATTGGGCGGAGCAGGGGGTGTTATTGCTCAACGCGTCGCTGACGGTCCGGGCTAACGAGCCGATGAGCCACGCCAGGATCGGCTGGGCGGAATTCACCGACGCGGTGATCCGGAAGGTGTCCGAAAGAAAGGCGCACGTCGTCTTCCTCCTCTGGGGGAAATTCGCGCAGGAGAAACAGGCCCTCGTGGACGAGACGAAACACCTGGTGCTGAAGGCGGCGCACCCCTCCCCCTTCTCCGCCGACCGGGGATTCTTTGGCTGCAGGCATTTTTCACGAGCCAATCAATGGCTGATGAGTAACGGTATCGATCCGGTCGACTGGGCATTGAACTAAACGCTTACCACTATGCGAACCCGATATGGCATTTGGAATGTTTTGGGACGGATCTGGGCGGTCTGGGCGATCCTGGTCTTTGTGATCACGATGCTGCTCTTCATGATCCCTTTTCTGCTGTTTTGCTATTTCCGCAGCGATCCTGCGAAAACCAAGTGGTTCACGCGCTATTCAAGGGTGTGGATGGGCGTTTTTCTCCCGCTGGCGGGCTGCCCGCTGCGGATCAGGGGCAAGGAAAAATTCGCCCGCGGAAAAACCTACATCGTCGTCTGCAACCACAACGCGCTTATCGACGTCCCCGTGACGTCGCCGGGTATCCCCGGCGGCAATAAGACCATCGCCAAGATCGAGATGGCCAAAACGCCGCTGTTCGGCATGATGTACCGCACGGGAAGCGTGCTGGTGGACCGGAAGAGCGAAGCCAGCCGCCGGGAGAGTTTTGTCAAAATGAAGGAGGCACTGGACATGGGCCTCCACATGTGCATCTACCCCGAAGGCACCCGCAACAAGACGACCGAACCGCTAAAATCCTTTCACGACGGCGCTTTCCGGCTCGCCCTGACCACCGGCCGTGACATCATCCCGGCGATTATTTTCTATAGCCGGACGGTCATGCCCGCGGAAAAGAAATTCTTTTTGCGGCCCCATCGCCTGGTCATGCACTTCCTCGACCCGGTCTCCGCGGCGCCGGGAGAAACAGTCGAAAGCCTCAGGCAACGGGTCTTCGTCCTCATGCGGGATCACTACGTCCGGGGCCCGGGCGACATCACCCGGAAGGGCTGATCTATTCGTTATAGAAATATTTGGTGCGATTCACCTTCAGGTCCTGCAGGATGGTCGATTTGGGATTGATGGTGATGCTGAAGAAATGCGTATACCCGATCGGGGTCACGTTGATGGACATCTGCCAGCAATGGAGGTCGCGGGAGATGGATGCCTGAAGCGACTCCATCTGCGATGCCTTGACATCATACGACCCGTTGAGGCCGATCTTCCACTTCTCCGTCAGGTTGAAGTCCCCGCTGAACTGCAAGGCAGAAGTGACCAGCGTATTGAAGCTGTGGTCGGGCTGTTCCTGCGTCGTGAAATTGAGGGCGAATTGGAGGTTCAGCGACCAGCGGATGTTGAAATCCGCGAACTGCGCGGGGTTTTGCCGGATATAGTTCAGTTGCGCCTGCTCCTCCTCCATCGTCAGGGGGATCTGGTCCGAATTCTGGAGCGCCGCTTTCTCGTCGGCCAGCTTCTGGTCGATCGGCGCACTCTTGAAGCTCGTCGAGACCGCCAGGTTACCGGCGGTGATCCGGCCCAGGGAGAATTTCTTCCCCTCCCAGGCGTAGCGGTTAAAATCCTGGTTGATCAGGTTATTGTGCTGGTAGGGGTCGAGCGTCGCACCGCCGGTGATATTGAGATTCTTGAACAGCGTACTGCGGAAGTACATGGTCAGGTTGGACAGCTTCATCGAATCGGCGAGATAGTTATAGCTGCCGTTGATCCCAAGGCCATCGATGATAGGGATCTTTTTGATCCCTGCGCTGCTCGTGTCTGTCTTCGATCTCGTCTTGATCTCGAAATGATTGTCGAGGCCGAAGCTGATGCCCCCAAAAGTCCCCTCCGAAAATGGGCCATATGTTGTCCCGTCATAATACGACACCCGTTGCTTTCCGGTCGTCTTCAGCGGATCGGAAGGATTATACTTCGTCCGGATCGTATACCAGTCTTTGCCCGCGAAATCGGGCGTGTAGGAAAGGCTGACGGTCGGCCGGATGACGTGCCGGATGCCCATGAGCGAACTGTTGCGCCCGAACCCCTGGAAGGTTCCGAAGATCGCCGTGGCCAGGCTAAGGCTGAAGGACATGGTCTGCTCCTGGAAGACGCCACGCTGGATCGCGTCGGTGTCGACCTTGTTGAAGGCCTCGTCATAGTGCTGGTAAAGCCGCCGCGAGTACACCCGCTCCTGCAAACTGACCCCCGGCGTCACCTGGACCGGCCCCTTGAGCGGAAGCGCCAGGCTGATCGGGATACTGTTCTGGGCGCCCCACTGGAAAAGGGAATCCAGCTTCTTAAACTGGAACACCGAGTCGTAAAAACTCATATTGCCCTGGATGGTGGTGCTCAATCCGATGCCGAGCTTCTCATACCATTTCGGTGTACCGACGAAGTTCTTCGCCTGCAGCGGATAGATCGTCGGCGCGGTGAAGGCAAGATTTGGTAACGATACGTTGATCTGCCCGGTCTCGTCGTTCTGGTTATGCGTGGCCCCGACGGACAGATTGTATTTCTGGTCGAAGGTGTGCGAATAGTTGATCGACGAGCTTAGCAGGTTGTTGTAGGCCGCGGTCGGGTTGTTCAACTGGCTGGCGGCAAACTTCGTGGAAGCCACGTTGACGTTGGCGCTGAAGGTCGTGCCCGGCCGCGCTTTGCTGTCCATGGAATGGCTCCAGTTGAAGCTGAAGGTCCTGGTGTTCGTGAAGGCATCCGACCCTGCCGAGCTCAGGTACTTGGTGTATTGGAGCGTGAGATTCACCTGGCCGCTGTATTTATACCTGACCTTATAGGTAGGCGTCAGGTAGGCCGCCCAGCCGCCATATGAATACAGGTCCGTCCGGAAGATCACATCGAAATAGTCGTTGAGGACTTTATAATAACCCAGTCCCGTCAGGCCCAGCCCCGCCTGGTCGCTGGAGGTGAATTCGGGCGGGAGCAGGCCGGAATGGCGGCCCGTGGTGAGCGGAAAGAACCCGAAGGGAATATAGATCGGGATCGGCACGCCCTCGAATTCAGGGTGGATGGGTCCCGTAATGGCCATCTTCTGATTGATGATCTTCATCTTGTTCGTCCGGAAAGCGAAGTGCGGCGTATCGAGACTGCAGGTGGTAAAAACGCCGCGATAGCCGAAGTATTCTTCCGGGGTGATCTTTTTCAATTTTTCGGCGTGAACGAACATCTCTCCCGAGACGGTGCTCGTATGCTCGGTAATCCCTTTCTGAGTCTTGATATTATAGACGATGGAGTCGGAGTGCATGGTATTGTCCCCCTGTACCATTTTGGGAAGGCCGACGATATTCCCGGCGGAATCCCTGGTCGGTCCGGCGACGACGATATTGCGGTCCTGGTCAAACGTGATCCGGTCGGCCGTCAGATCCGCGTCGCTATACTTGGCTTCGGCATTCGAGAAGAGCGTGATCTGATGGGAATGGACCTTCATGACGATCGAGTCCGAAGCCTTGTAACTGATCTCGGCCGCCAGCGTATCCTTTGAGATCCGGTAGTCCGGCGTATCTATACGCCGGCCGTAGCGCAAGCGGATGGTCGCATAGCGGGCCGTATCACCGCTGATATCGCGATAGGAAGTATCGATGTGCGGCAAGGGCCTTACGGTGTCGGCAGCTGCGGCCGATGTTAGCGTTTTGTCAAAACGGACGCGCGGTGAATAATTTGCGGGGCTATTGAACGTTACTGAAAAGAATAGCACCGTAAATATCAATATCGGTAAGTATTTTGAACTAATTTTGCGTCCGTTATTGTTCATACATTATCCGGGAACGATGAGGCACGTTTTTCAGCGTGGTGACAAAAATAGCTATTACTCCCATAAGATTATGTGAAGATTGAGGGGAATTGGCAAAATATGCGTACTATGATGATCGGAAGGACGGCCGCCTTGTTGACGATTTCGGGGATTTCGCTCGGACTACTATCGTTCGGCCGGATCCGGTCACCTCAGAAATCGCCGCTTCATACGATCATCATCGATCCCGGTCACGGTGGATTCGATCCCGGGACGCACGGTCTGTTCAGCAAAGAAAAGAATGTGGCGCTCAGTATTTCCCTCAAGCTCGGGGCGGCCATCCGGCGCGAGTATCCCGGACTCAACGTCGTTTTCACGCGAACGACCGATGTCATGCCGGGGAACAAACCGACCCTGGCGGAAGGGATCCGTTATCGTGCCGAGTTAGCTAACCGGGCGCACGGCGACCTGTTCCTTTGCATCCATTGCAACTCCAACGGGCAGCCGGCGGGGAGATATCCCGTGCGGGAGCTGACCGGCTACCGGACGACCGGCAGGGGAAGGAGAAGAAAAAAAGTCCCGGTCTACGCGACGCGCTGGGTGACCAATGAGACCAGGGGCACCGCGACCTATATCTGGAAGGCGGATCGCAGCGTCCCCAAAGGAAAGGCCATCACGCAAAGGAACGGCGAGAACATGGGAGACACTGATAATACCGCCTACGATCTGAATACCCCGGAAGCCAGGATGAGCGCCCTGTTGTACGAGAAAAAATATTTTGTCAACAGCGCCTTATTCGGTACCCTTGTCCAGGACGCGTTTGCGAGGTCGGGGCGGCGGAGCGAAGGTGTCCTGCAGCGGCAGATAGGGATTGGCGTTCTTCAGGCAACCGGGATGCCGAGCGTGCTGATCGAGACCGGTTATCTGACCAACCGCGAAGAGGAACGCTACCTCAATAGTAAAAAAGGCCAGGAACAGGTCGTGAGCGATATCATGACCGCATTCCGGCAATATGTAAAGGACGTCTCCGGCGAACATGCGGGGGCGCCGGCTGTTAGAACAATATCTACCCGCAAGGGAACGCTATAAGAAGAGAATGAAACTATCAAAACACCTTGTCACCCTGATGGCCGGCGGCGCTTTTCTGGCCCTGACCTCGTTCAATTCCGGGGACCGGCATCCCGCGGGGCCCCGTCCTCCACAAAAACCGGCCATCCGCACGATCATCATCGATCCCGGGCATGGCGGATTCGACAACGGCACCAGCGGCCTTTTCTCCAAAGAGAAGGATGTAGCGCTGGCCATATCGCTCAAACTGGGCGCCGCCATTAACCAGACATTCCCGGACGTCAAAGTGATCTTTACCCGCACAACGGATGTGATGCCGGGTGTGGGCGCCGATTTGCCTCCGGGATACACTTATCATGCCGGGCTTGCGGCAGGGCTGAACTATCGCGCCGACCTCGCCAACCGATCGAGAGGCGATCTTTTTATCTGCATCCATTGCGATAATGACGGCCATCCGGCCGGTCCGTTCACCTACTACCGCGTCGTCGGTCACCGCTACGTTGGTAAAGGCCGGCACCGGCACCGCGTTCCGATCTACAGGGGCTACCCGGGCGAACATACGCGCAAGGGCACGGAAGCCTTTATCTGGAAAGCGGACCGCAGCGGATTCAAGGGGCAGGCGATCAACGAGCGCGACGAGGGTGACGAGACCGACAGCTCAGGTGAGAACCATGCGGACAGCGCCGCTTTCGACATGAGTTCGCCGGCGGCCAAAATGCGCGCGCAGCTTTATGAGATGAAATACTTCGCCAACAGTGCGCTTTTCGCGACGCTCGTCGAAGACGAATTCACCAAGGCCGGAAGGATCAGCGAGGGAGTCATCCAGCGGGATGAAGGCATCCGGGTATTGCAGGCCACCGGCATGCCGAGCGTCCTGATCGAAACCGGCTTTCTGAGCAATGTAGACGAGGAGAAATACCTGAACAGCGAGGACGGCCAGAATGAGGTCGCCCGCAACATCCTCGACGCACTGCGCCGATACAAGGCGACCCTCGAAGGCCACGTGACCGCGAGCACCGATACTTCGGTGATCCGTTCCAATCCATAACTCCTTCCGGCTGCAAGGTTTAACGTTGTCTTCCGGGGATAAGCCCGCAATTTTACTACATTTGCGGAGCGGGTTTGGACCGGGTCATTGAAAACACTAATCTTTTGACATGAAGATAGCTAACGAAACCAAGGTCGGCGTGCTGGCGGTCATTGCGCTGGCCGGGCTTATCCTGGGCTTTAATTTTCTGAAAGGCAGCAACTTATTCCAGCATTCCAAAAAACTCTATGCCCTTTTCGACAACGTCGACGGCATGGAAGTATCCAACGCAGTGCAGATCGACGGCCTCACCATCGGGAATATCTCCGCGATCGGCGAAACCGACCCGGACCTTAGCCGGGGCATCCTGGTCACCATAACCCTCAAAAAGAATGTCAATATCCCCAGGAACTCCGTCGCCACCCTGAACCCGGGCCTGCTTCAGTCGCCCACCATCGTGATCGCGAAAGGTGACGCCACCGAATACCTGCAAAATGGCGATACCCTGCAGACAAGGAAAAAACCCAATATCATTTCCCAGATCCAGCAAAATCTCGATCCGATCATCGCCAAGCTCGACGGGACCCTTACTTCGCTCGACTCCCTGGTCGAGGTCATCGGCGGCATGTTCGACCCGCGGACCAAGAACAATTTCACGGCCATCATTGCAAACATGGCCGGCACCACCGCCGAATTGCAAAAACTGCTCAATACCCAAACCGGCTATCTCGCACAATCCCTCAGGAACCTGAATGACTTTACCGCGAATCTCAACAAGAACAACGATCATATTACCCAGACCCTTGACAACCTCGACAAGACCAGCGCCAACCTTGCTTCGGCAAAGATCCCCGAGACCGTCCAAAATCTCAACGCCACTCTCGGCGACCTGCGGACCGCGATCGGGAAGATCAATGGCAACAGCGGGACGCTCGGCCTGCTGATGAACGACAAACGCCTGTACCAGAGCCTGGAGGCGACGAGCCGCAGCCTGAACACCCTGCTGGACGATTTCAGGCTGCATCCCAAACGGTATGTCAATATCTCGGTATTTGGCAAAAAGGACAAATCGGGGCCCCTCATGTCCCCGCTGCCCGACTCCGGCACGTCCAAACCAGTCAACAAATAATCCAGCGGATGAAAAGAAGGCGACCGGCCTGGAGTTATTGGGTATCCGTACTCACCGTACTGCTCGTCCTGTCTTCCCGCGTACAGGCCCAGGTAGCCTTTAAATCCGCCAACAGCGATTCGGTCAAGATCGTCAAGATCCTCGATGACGAAGTCTACCGGTCCGAACAGGTGGATTCCGTTACGACGATCACCACGCTGGTCCACCACGTCAAGATCCAGCAGGATTCGACCCTGATCTTTTGCGACAGCCTCCGCATGAACCCGCACGAAGACTATATCGAGTGCTTTGGCAATGTGCACATCGACGACCGGGATTCCGTCAACATCTACTCAGATTACATGAAATACCTGGTGAGCAGGAAATTGGTGCACTTTGAAAAAAATGTGCGGCTGACTGATGGGAAGGGCACGCTTACTACCGACGCGCTCGACTACGACATGAATCTGCGGATGGGGACCTTCGACCACGGCGGCAAGATCGTCAACGACTCGTCGGTGCTGACCAGCGATCGCGGCACCTATTTCGCGGATACAAAAGACGTCCATTTCAAAGGCAATGTCATCCTCCGGGATCCGCAGTACGACCTGTCGTCGGACAGCCTGCTGTACAACACCGAGGACCGCACGTCCACCTTTGTCACCAAAACTTTCGTGCTCTTTAAAGATACCACCCACCGGTCCGTCACCACCTGGGCAGGGAGTTACGACCTTCAGCATAAAAAAGCGATTTTTACCAACGGCCAGGGTCACCGGCCCGTAATCACGGACGGCTCCCAACTGATCACCGGCGATGACGTGCGGGTGGATGACAGCACCGGCATCAGCACCGCGATCGGTAATGCCGACTACCGGGACACGGCGCAGGGCATCCGGCTAGTGGCCGACTACATGATCTCGAACCGGATAAAGAACACCTTTTTGGCGACCCGGCACCCGATGATGATCATCAAACAGGACAAGGACTCGATCTATGTCACCGCCGACACGCTGCAGTCCGCCCGTCTGGTCGATTTCGAGGCGCAGCAAAAGATCCTCGCGCACCAGGACAGCATCCATAAACGATATGTCGACAGCCTGGAAAAACGTTCGGCCGACAGCCTTCATCGCGTCGCTAGCGCCAGAGCTTACCGGGATTCAGTGGCCGCGCTGAATGACTCCCTTAACCGGGACCGGAGCGACAGCCTGGCGCCAGGCGTTGCGGACAGCCTGGCGAGACTGGGTCTGGACAGCCTGCACCGGAACGGCCTCGATACGCTGCCTGGCGTACGCGGCGATACGACGGCGAGACGCGCCGCCAAAAAAGACAGCACGCCGGTCGATCGCCTCCTCGCGCAACTCGCTGATACCTCGACGCACCTGACCGACAGGCAGCGAAAAAAGCTGGAGGGGGAGCTGGCAAACGCCCGATCGGACAGTGCAAAAGCGGTCGCCCAGGCCATTAAGGACAGTGTTGCGAAGAAAATCCAGGCCAGAAAGGACAGTATCAGCGATGCAAAATACGCCCTGAAGGTGAAACGAAAAGCTGAAAGGGATAGCGTACGGGCCGCCGCGGCGGCAATAAAAAAACGGCAACGGGACGCTATCGACAGCGTGCGCAAAGCGGGTTTCGCGGCGAAGGCCCGGGTGAGGGCCATTGCCGACAGCATCCAGCGGCGAAAAGAACTCGACAGTTCAATCGCCGGCGCGCTCTCCCGATCGGACACTATCCGCACACGCCGGCTTTCGGACAGTCTTAAGCGGACCGGCTGGAGCGACAGCGCCATAACCCATGTCGGGCTGCCGGAACCTATCGATAGTTTTGCACTCCGGCGAATGCAGGATAGCCTTCGGGATGTTGCGGTCCAAAAAGCCTACGCCGACAGCATTGCCCATCTGCCGCCAACCGACAGTACTTTGCGATACATCATCGGCTACCACCACGTCCGCATCTTCTCTGACTCCCTCCAGGCGGTTGCGGACAGTCTCTACTATTCCGGCAAGGACTCGATTTTCCGGCTGTTCTCCAATCCCGTCGCATGGGGGAACGGCAATTACCAGATAACCGGGGATACGATGTATGTATATACGAAGAACAAAAAGGCCAACCGGCTGTATGTATTCGAAAACGCATTGGCGATCGACCGGGTCGCCAGGAGTCTCTACAACCAGCTGAAAGGGACCACCATCAATTGCTACTTCCTCGATGGTGCGATCGACTACATTCGCGCCAAAGGCAACGCGGAAAGCATCTACTATGTTTCGGACGACAACAAAGCCTATACCGGCGCCAACCGCGCACACGCGGACATGATCGACATGATCTTCGGGCCGAAAATCGATTCCTCGGGCAATGTTGAACTGGACTCCGCGGGGAAGCCAAAGGGAAGGGAACTGGACCGGGTTGTGCTGCGGAACGACGCGGAAGGAACGATGATCCCCATGCGAAGGGTCGTCCCCGACGATATGGTGCTCCGCGGTTTCAAGTGGTTGGAAAAAAGGAGGCCGAAGTCGAAAGAGGAAATGTTCCAGTCCCTGAAGGCGGAATCGGAAGAACAGAGCTACGAAGAGGCCGAAAAGGCAGCCGAACAAGCGCCCGGATCGCAACACGCCGCCCTTCCGAGCATCCCCATCATCAAGCCTAAACAACGACCAAAGCGCCATCCCTGACCGCCGCCATCCCGGACGGACGTCAACTCCGAACGCCGTCATCCCCGACCGCCGCGCCCCGCACTGCATCACCACCGGGGCCGCATTCGCACTGCAGTCCATTTTAAGAAACTTCTAACAGAGTCCTTTTAATACACCGGGCACTAATTTCGTTCAAACACGACAAACCCTTCATATGCGAACGCTAGCCTTTTGCCTGGCCCTGCTGCTCGTCAGCGGGCTTTGCAATACTTTGTCAGCACAGGATTATAAGATGGCCGTCGGTATCCGGTTCAGTACGGCCGCGCCGACGATCAATAATTCGATCAGCTTCAAATATTTCATCGACCAAACCAATGCCGTGGAAGGGCTGGCGTCATTCGGCTCCCGGTTCGGGCTGGGCGGACTCTACGAGCGGCACCAATTGATCGGGGCGACGCCCGCCTTCACCTGGTTTTATGGAGGCGGCGCCTATGTCGGTTTCGAAAGCGGCCAGACCTGGTTCGGTCCTACCGGTGTGGTGGGCCTCGATTATAAATTCCCCAACGCGCCGGTGAACCTTTCGCTGGACTGGAAACCTGAACTGGACCTGGTGCCCGCTATCAATTTTGTTCCGGATGCCTTTGGCCTGACGGCCCGCTTCACATTCGGGCATTAGAGGGATCTGTGGGTATTTCGAGTGTGGGAGCGCGAGCGGCGCCCTGCGCTAGTGCAGTTGGCCGAAAAACAAATAACAAAGGAATATCGAGCTGACGATACTCACGAGGTCGGCAGCCAGCATGGCGCCAATGGAATAGCGGGTATTGCGGATCGCCACCGCACCATAATACACTGCAGCAACATAGAAGGTGGATTCGGAAGATCCCTGCAAAATCGCCGAAAGATGGGCGGCGAAACTATCGTTCCCGAAAGTCTTCATCGTATCCACCAGCATACCGCGGGCGCCCGCACTCGTGAGTGGCTTGATCAGCGCTGTCGGCAACCCGTCTACAAAACGGGTATCGACGCCGGTCAGGTGAAAGAGATACTTGAGCGCCTCGAGGATGGCATCGAAGGTGCCGCTCGTCCGCAGCAGGCTGATCGCCACCAGGATGCCGACAAGATAGGGAATAATGCGGACTGCGGTATCGAAGCCGCTTTTCGCCCCTTCGACGAAAGCACCGAAAATATTTACCTTTCGAAATATGGCCACCGCGACGATGATGAAGAAGATAAAAAGGATCAGGCCGCCGCTGAATGCGCGGGAGAACGACTGGACGCCGGTAGCATTCAGGCTCCTGAGATACAGGACGAGCACACCGATCAACAGTGACAGACTGCCGATCCAGGCAAGGATGGCAGGTTGGAAAAGATTGATGCGCTGCCGGATCGCTACGACACTCATCGATGCCAGCGTCGTCAGGAACGTCGCGATAACGATCGGCAAAAAGACATCCGTCGCGTTTGAGGACCCCGCCGCCACGCGAATGGCGATCACACTGACCGGTATCAACTGCAACCCAGACTGATGGAGACACAGGAACATGATCTGCGGATTCGATGCGGTGTCCTTATTCGGGTTGATCTCCTGCAGGCTTTCCATCGCTTTCAGCGCAAACGGAGTGGCCGCATTGTCCAGCCCCAGCAGGTTCGCGGAAAAATTCATCACCATATGGCCAATCGCGGGATGCCCTTTAGGCACGTCAGGGAACAAACGCGAAAAGAACGGTCCGGTGATGCGCGCGAGGAACCGCATTCCTCCCGCGGCTTCGGCGATGCTGACCAGTCCCATGAACAGGGCCATGATCCCGATGAGTCCGATCGCCAGCGTCACGGCAAAGCTGCAGGTGCCGATGATACCGTCGGCTTTTTGTACCCGGTATGCCGGCGGGATAGCCGCAGATGGTAAGGGAGTGGAAGTGGCGGCCGTTGCAGGGACGGAGGGCGCCAGAGCGGACGATGCAGGGGCGGCCGCAGGGGTGGCCGTCCGAACAGTATCCCCCACCCTGCCAGTGACCATTTCCGAAAATATCTCCTTATCCGCCGGGACGAATACATAACGCACCGTCGCTACCAAAATCGAAACCAGAACGAATGCAGCCCAGATCCTGCTTAAAGCCATGCCCCAAATTAATATTATTTGCCTAATTTCGCGCGGCAAATATGCCGGGGACCAGGTTGTTCAAGAATCAATCAGCCCGTGACCGGCGGCAAATAATCAGGTATGGCATTACAAGCAGGGATTGTGGGATTGCCCAATGTCGGGAAATCGACCTTATTCAATGCGGTCAGCAACAGCGCGAAGGCGCAGGCCAGCAATTACCGGTTCTGTACGATCGAACCCAATACGGGCCTGGTGGACGTCCCTGACGAGCGGTTGGATAAGCTGGCCGCGCTGGTCAAGCCTCACCGCGTTGTGCCCACACAGTTGCAGATCGTCGATATCGCAGGGCTGGTGAAGGGTGCGAGCAAGGGCGAGGGATTGGGCAACAAGTTTCTCGCGAATATCCGGGAAGTCGATGCCATCGTACACGTCATCCGTTGTTTCGAGGACGAGAACATTCTCCGGGACGAGGGTGCAATCAACCCCATCAGCGACAAAGAGATCATCGACACCGAACTGCAGTTGAAAGACCTGGAGAGTGTCGAAAAGAAACTGTCACGGACCGAGAAGATGCTGAAGACGGCTGATCCCAAGGTCAAGGCAGAATATGCGGTCCTGCGGCGCTGTTTCGAACACCTCGAACAAGGCCGGAACGTCCGCGAGCTCGGCCTGTCAAAGGAAGAACGGAGCGCCATAGCCGATCTCTTCCTCCTTACAGAAAAGCCTGTCCTCTATGTGGCGAACGTCGACGAGGCATCTATGCATACCGGCAACGAGTATTCGCGGGCACTCGCTGCTGCAGTAGCGGGGGAAGAAGCCCAGGTGATCATAATGAACAATTCCATCGAGGCTCAGATCGCAGAAATGGAAGACCCGGCTGACCGGGCGCTTTTCATGGAGGAATACAAGATGTCCGAACCGGCGCTCAACAAGCTGATCCGGAGCACTTACCGCCTCCTTTCCCTGGCCACTTATTTCACAGCCGGCGAACAGGAAGTACGGGCCTGGACCATTCATGAGGGCTGGAAGGCGCCGCAGGCCGCGGCGGTTATCCATACCGATTTTGAAAAAGGCTTTATCAAGGCAGAGGTCATCGCTTACAAGGACTATATCCAATTCGGTTCTGAAGCCGCCGCCCGCGAGAACGGTCGCCTCCGGATCGAAGGCAAGGACTATATCGTCAGGGACGGCGACGTCATGCACTTCCGCTTCAACGTATAAGAAAAAGGCCTGTCCCGCGACAGGCCCTGATGGCATGAGGTGAAGGCCTACAGCACGTTATAGCCGAAGCTGATATAGTACAGGCCGCCGATCCGCGCATCCCCGATCGCATCCACGTGATATTTGTTCAACAGGTTGGAGGCCCCTATCTTGATCAGGCTTCTGTCCAGTTTCGGAAGTTTCATGCTGATCTGCGCATCCAGCGTGCCAAACGCCGGAGTGATCCCCGTGATAAAAGAGGACTGGTAGACATAGGCCTGCTGCCAGCGGTAGGTCAGATTGAAACCGTAGACTTTGGCGATCGAATAATTGGCCACGGTCAGGTTGAACTTATTCTTCGGCGTATTGAAGTCCGTCTGCTGGCTGGCATCCTTGCTGGAAATGCTGCTGTAGGCATAATTGCCCGACAGCAACCATCCTTCCGGCAGGGTATAATCCAGGCCGATACCCGCACCGCCCGTGTTGACCTTCGTAGGGCTGTTCGTATAGATCCCGAATGTATTCGCGGCCGTCTGCCCCAGCGTCAATGGGTCCTTCACGAGCACGGTCAGTCCGATGAAGTTGGTATACTGCGCATAATACCCGTAAACATCGAGCAACAGGTTCTTCCCGATGAGGCCTTTGTAACCCAGTTCCCAACTGGCGACCGTCTCGGGCTTAAAAGTCTGATACTGGTAAGCGGTTGGGGGCGTCCCGGTCGTCAGGTATTTGTTGAGTTGAGCGGTATCATAAGTTTGTCCGTCTCCCAGCCCGTACGCGCTGATGAACTGCGGCAACCCGCCGATCAGCCGGGCGGACCCGGTCTGCAGGTTGATATACTGGTTCTGCGTCGAAGGAAACCGGTAAGCCGTTTGGAACGATGCGCGGAGATAGTTATCCTTTGCCACCCGGAACAAGGCAGTCGCCCTCGGCGTAAACCGGCCTTTGAAATTCGAGTTCTTGTCATAACGCCCCGAGAAGGACAGTTTCAGCAAATCGTCCCAGAGCCCCTTCTGCAATTGTGCAAACGCGCCGGTCTCATTGATATTGATCCTGCCTGCCGTATCCGCGAAGATCGTGCCGTGCGAATTCAACACGAACTCGCGGGTGGCCGCCCCGACGGTGATATCTATCCATTTGACCTCGTTGGCGAAGTTGTACATCGCCTCCCCCACATACAGATTGGTTTGGTCGTTGAACTTTCCTCCATAGGGGATCGCCTGTTGTTTAAGCGTATTGACCGCCTGGTTGAAACCGGCGCTCCCAGGCTTCAGCCGGTTCGCGTCGGCCGCGGCCCGGGCCTGGGTGCTGGCATCCGCGTACGCCGACGCGGGGTCCATCCCGCCCTGCAGATCGCCGCCGAACACCTGTGCATAGGTTCCGACATAAGTCGGCGCCCAGACAGTGGCCGTAGGGGCATAGGCTTCATTCAGCAGCGTGGCCACCGCCACCATATCGTAGGAATTGCCGGCGTTCTCCTGGGTCGTATACGCCCGCACGTAATAATGCTGGCCGGTCAATTCGAGCTTATACTGTCCGATCTTGACGTCCTTGAGGCTGTAGCGGTCGGTGCCCTGGTAGAGCGTGCTTGCGATCCCGTAATTGCCGATCAGGCTCAGGGTCGCGGTAGGCGTCACCTTATAGTACAGTCCGCCGTAGGCTTTGAAGTTGTCGGCGCGGTAATTGGTCAACGAGCTTTCCGCGTAACCGGTTCTCGTGACGTTGGAGTTTGCGGGCGTGGCATTGGCCAGGGCATTGAGCTGCGCTGCTTCAGCCGCATTGCCTTGCGCCTGTGCGGCCGCCGCGGCCGCCTTTAGCTGGGCCTGCACATTGAAATAGGCGCTTTCATCGCCGTAGGCATTGATCCCGTCATAGCTTGGCAACGACCGGGTGTCACCGGTGATCTGCCCGGTGACCGGTACATAGTTCCGGGTATCGGTGGCCATCCAGTCCGTCGCCATCACATAGTCGGCCGTAAGTTTGAATGCAAAGCGGTTGTTGAAAGCCTTTGCGAAACGCGCCGTCCAGTTATAGTATGGCTTTGCGGAGCTCTGATCGTCACCGACATGGTTGATCCCCTGCTTGACCTGGGCGCTGAATCCCTGGTACTTGAACGGGTCCTTGCTCGTCATCAATACCGTTCCCGTCATCCCCCCAGAACCGTAGAGGGCCGAGGATGCGCCGGGAAGCAACTCCACGTGGTCGACGTCCAGCTCGTTGAGCCCGACGATATTGGCGACGGAAAAATTGAGCCCGGGCGCCTGGTTGTCCATACCGTCCACCAACTGGTTCATCCGCGTATTGCCGCTGCCGTTGAAACCGCGCGTACCCAGAGTCTTGAACAACAAAGAAGATGTCACCGCATCGACTTCCTTCATGTTGGCGAGGGCGTCATAGAACGATGGAGCAGGCACCTCGTGGGCTGCCATACCGCTCATCCGTTCGATCGTCACGGGCGATTCCAGCGTGCGGATGGCTCCGCGCGTGGCCGACACGACCACCTCCCGGCCTAGCGTCGAGGTGGGGACGAGCTCAATGTCCACCGTGGCGCCATTGCCGTTGACGGCCGATTCCTGGGTGACGAACCCAATGGATGAAAAGACCAGCGTGAACGGCGCAGGTTGCGTCGTCGTCAGCCGGAAATTGCCATGCTCGTCGGTATAAGTCCCGATCCCGGTGCCCTTGATCGTCACGGAAACAGCGGGCAACCTTTCGTTGGTCGAAGCCTGGCGCACCGATCCGGTCACCGTAACGGCCGACTGGGAAAAGGCGGCAAATGAGCAGAGGCAGAAGAAGACAAAAATGGGGATTGATAAAGTCAGTCTTTGTCTCATAGTGCGAGAGTTTTCGGTTAGTAAATTGCACTTTACGCACCATGCCTGTAAAGCGCGAACCGGCATCCGGCCAGTTCAGTATAACATTTTACTAAAATACGTATTGTCATGCTGTCCTCGAAATTTAATTTATTTTTGCGGTCATGAAAACACTGCAATTCCCGCATCAAACAAAATTTTATCGCGGCAAGGTCCGGGATGTATATACGATCTCCGATCGTTGGGTCGTCATGATCGCGTCCGACCGGATTTCCGCCTTCGACGTGATCCTGCCCCGCCCGATCCCCTTCAAAGGACAGGTCCTCAACCAGATTGCAGCGCATATGCTGAAAGCCACCGCCGACCTATGCCCGAACTGGCTGCTGGATACGCCCGCACCCAATGTGGCAGTGGGCCGGCTGTGCCAGCCTTTTAGGGTGGAGATGGTCGTTAGGGGAAACCTGACCGGTCACGCCTGGCGCACCTACCAGGCCGGCAAAAGGGAATTGTGCGGGGTCCCCCTTCCTGACGGCATGAAAGAGAACGACTATTTCCCCGCCCCCATCATCACGCCTTCCACCAAGGCGGAGGTCGGCCATGACGAAGACATTTCCCGCGCCGAGATCATCCGTCGCGGTCTGGTCCCGGAAAAGGAGTATGTGCGCCTCGAGGAATATACCCTGGCGCTGTTCAAACGCGGCCGCGAAATAGCGGCACAGCGCGGCCTGATCCTCGTGGACACGAAGTATGAGTTCGGCAGGATCGGCGGGAATATTTGTCTCATGGACGAGATCCATACGCCCGATTCCTCCCGGTATTTCTATGCCGACGGCTTCGAGGCCAGGCAGGCCCGCGGTGAGCGGCAGCTGCAGCTCAGCAAGGAATTCGTCCGGGAGTGGCTGATCGCCAATAATTTCATGGGGAAAGAAGGGCAGACGGTACCCGAAATGAGCGACGAGTGGGTGAAGACCATCAGCAACCGCTATATCGAGCTGTATGAAAAAGTGATCGGCGAATCCTTCCACCCGCAACCATTGAGCGACGAGGAAACGTACCAGCGCGCGCTCTACGCGCTTGGCAACCTCGAAGACTGAGGAGGCAGGCAACCGTTGCTATTCTTCCGCCTTTGGCAAAGTAAAAGAAAATGTACTCCCCTTACCGGGCTCGCTTCTGATGTTCATCTGACCGCCATTGCGGGAAAGGAACTCGTTGCAAAGCATCAGGCCGAGCCCCGTTCCCGCCTCCCCTCCGGTACCGCGGGTCGTATAATAGTTCTGGTCCTGCAGCCGCTGCAGGCCCTCCTGGCTGATACCCATACCCGTATCCTGAACCGAGATTTCGATGCAGGACCGCAGTTCGCGCGCTTCCAGGTAGATACTGCCTTCCACCGGCGTGAACTTGATGGCGTTGGAAAGCAGGTTGCGTAACACGAGATTGACCATGTCCTTGTCGGCATACACGAAAATGGACTGGCCGATCCGGCTGCTGATATAGATATTCTTGGCCTCGGCCTGGAGCCGCAGCAATTGCAGCACCTCCCTGGCGACGCCGGAGACATCCAGCAACTGCGGCCGGATCGCTTCGGCCTGCATTTGGCTCTTCGCCCATTGCAGAAGGTTTTCCATCAGACCGGTGGTATATGTCAGCTCGTTGATCACTTCGGGGACCAGCCGCTTGATTTCGTCGCCGGGCAAATCATATAGCTGGACATTCCGGAAAAGGTTGCGCAAGGCATACAGGGGCGCCTTAAGGTCATGGGCGATCACCGAAAACAATTTATTCTTCAGGGAATTCAACTCGGTCAGCTGCTGCGTCTGCTCTTCCAGCAAGGCCGCCTTTCCGGTGATATCGGCCTTTTGCCGCAGGATCTTGAGGTTACTGCGACGAAGCTGCCAGTTCCTGTCTCTGGACTGTTCCTGGTACCGCGTATTCTCCTTTTTGATCAGCATCAGGCCGTAAAAGATAAAGAACATCGCGAGGACGTGGTTGAAGAGATACAGGTAATGGTTATGTGTCTCAAGGCTGTAACCATAGTTCTTCCACACCGTGAAAACGAGCAAATAGCCAACCATGGACAACGTAAAGGAAAATATGATATGGTAAATGTTGTCCAGGAAGAACACCGACAATACGCCGTACAGCACAAAAAAGAACTCGACGCCCGGATCGATACCGAGCGCATATATGAGAGCGGTCATGACCGGGTAGGCGATAAAATACAACAACCGCCCCGTTTGGTGCCGCTGCCGGTGATGGAGGTAAAGGACGATCAGGCTGATCACAGCCGGGAACGCGCCGAGCGTCCATGCCATGGCCGGTAAGAAATGATGCGTGCCGATCATCCCCGCCACCGGGATGGAGATGCCCGCCAGCAAACCCAGTAAATTCATGAAATTAAAGATCCCCAGCTTTCGCTTTTCGTAGCTGCCCATGGCCGGCTGGTACCCGATGTTCCACACGAATCCGCGCAACCGGGCGATACTGTTTACAGCCTTATTCATGGTCAGAGCCTGCGTTTGGGTTAATGGATGCCGACAGGATTCAGAGGGTACGCTGGTATTACTAAAGGCTCAATAACGTCCGGGTGACAGGTTTTATTTAGTTTCCGGGTTAGTATTTTTACTATCGTTCGCGTGTTTTTAACCGGGAACGAGACTTGTTGAAATGTGCAGACTTCTTGTCGGCCCTCTTTCGCCGGTCCCGGCGTTCGGTCTCAGGTAATCTCATAACTTCCTGGCATTCAATACTGCAACATCCGTCATACTCAACCGCGCAAGCGGCGCACTGAATAAAGAGCAAGTGACAGGCCTCGTTGCGGCAGTTGACATGGGTATCGGACGGACGGCCGCACTGGTGACAGCCGGAAATAATATCCGGGCTGATCCGCTCCCCCATCCGATCGTCGAACACGAAGTTCTTACCCCGGAATTTATTCTCCAGGCCCCGCTCCCTGACGGTGTTGGCATAGTGAATAATCCCTCCCTCGAGATGACAGACATTGGTAAACCCCTCGTGCAGCAGCCAGGCACTGGCTTTTTCGCACCGGATGCCGCCGGTGCAATACATGATGATGGGACTTTCCTTTTTGTCTTTCAGCATCTCGGCGGACATGGGCAACTGCTCCCGGAAAGTATCCGACGGCACCTCGATCGCGCCTTCAAAATGACCGACCTCGTATTCATAGTGGTTGCGCATGTCGACAACGATGGTCCCGGGGTCCTCCGTCATCCGGTTGAACGCCTCGGCATCCACATACCTGCCTTTCCTCGTCATGTCGAACTTGGAATCCGTGATCCCGTCCGCCACGATCTTTTTCCGGACCTTTATCTTCAGCACCCAAAAGGATCTGCCGTCGTCGTCAATGGCCACATTCAGCCGAAGGCCCGCGAGTCCCGGAATCGACTCCAGCCGGTCCCTGAGGCCGCCGAAAAGCGACGCCGGCACGCTAATTTGCGCATTGATCCCTTCGGTCGCCACATAGACACGGCCGAATACCTCCAGCGAACGCAGCACCGTATACAACTCGTCGCGGAAAGCCGCGGGATCGGTTATCCGGACATAGCGATAGAAGGAGAGCGTGGTTCGGGACTCCTTTTCGGCCAGCATGCGCTGCTTCAGTTCCTTTTGGGATACCCGGTTGTATAACGAGCCCATCCGGCAAAAATAACACTTTTTCTCATGGCCGTGGCGGCGGACCGCCATTGCTTGCCGCCTGCCTGATACCGCTGCCCAGCAGCCCGTCGAACCCGATCCGAATACCGGTTTGACTGTAATGCCCGTTCAGCCAGGAGCCGACAATGTCCACCCGGAACAACTTGAAGATATTCTCGAGGCCGCCGAATGCCTCGGCGTAATAATTGTTCTGGTTGACCCAGAATGCATTGCCGCCACCGACGAGGTTCCAGTTCAAACGCCGGAACAAGGGTACCTTATTGGTGAGGAACCCGTTGAAATGATGCTCCAGATGGCCGGTGGCAAAAAACGCGGCTGTCGTGCTGTTTGAGTAATAAGGCGCCAGTTGGAAGCTGTTGAGGTATGCACTGGCGAAAATGGTTTGATTGCCGTTGAAATGCTGGTAGTCCTGGATGAAGACGGACCGGGTGTTGAGAAAACCGCCCATTCCCAGCCGGTACCGCAGCAAACCGCGCAATTTCAGGTTGAGATCGCCGCGGACCGAAAACCGCCATTTGTCGAAGTCCACGTCGCTTCCCAGCACCCCGTCCCAGCCTTTCTCATAGCGGGCTTCGAAGGTCGGCCATGACGAACCAATCGATACCTTACGGTCGGGAAACTGGATGAATCGCTGACCGGGTTGATACTCCACAGCGGCTGCCGTAAGCACAGCCTGGTGCCGCGGGAATGGCGCGGCCAGCTGCTCGGTCGGGTAGTTGGCCGTAAAATCCCTTTTGCCGGCGGCGACGAAACTGTAACCTGTCGTATTGGTCATCGGCAGCCGGTCTTCGTACAAAGCCTGTACCGTGAGGCGAAGGCCGTTATCAAACCGGGTAACCGATCCCAGCTGCGCAAAACAGTCATCGTAGATCTTCATGTAGTTCCGGCCGTCCAGCAATGTATACAGGCTGTTCACCCATTCGGAAATAGGGTTGCCGGGGTTGAACTGGCTTACCCGCTTGCCGCCGGACAACGACCAGGTCTGCCGCGAAGATTCGGCGTCCTCTCCGTCCTCTCCGTCGAGGCTGAAAGTCCGCGGGTTCCAGCGCAATTCGCCCCAGGCATGCCATCTCGTGTCATGGAACCCGTATCGGAGATGCGGTGAAAAGCTGATCCGGCCCTTCCCGCCGCCAAGCGCACGACTGACCGTCCCCGTTAGTTTGGCGTTGAGGCCTTCCACCGTGTTGTATTCCAGCGCGGGCAACAGGGGCTCGAGAGAATAGCTCAGGGGCCGCGGCTGCCGGAAATCAGAGCGGGTAAAGCCGAAAAGCAGCACCTGGCCGGCAGTCACCGGTCCCTGTTGCTTCAACAGGGAATCCCTGTTCTTCCTGGTTCCCATCGAATCCCGGTTGTACCGGTAGATGCTGTCACGCTTCAGGTAGTCCGTCTTCTCGTCCGGCTGAAGCGGGACCGGCCTGATGGAGTCCCAATAGGCGGGACTGTGCCGGTTGCCGGCAGTGTCGTACCGGATGAAAATATTGTTGAAGAACCGCTTGCGAAAGCGCGGCGCCAGATCGAAATCGTTGTACACATCCAGGAATGTGCCGACCGCATCGATTCCCAGGATATCGAACGTAAAATAGACCACCTGGTTCCTCACCTGCCATACCTCGCCCGCTCCGGGACTCAGCGAGTCGGCTCCGACGGGCCCTTGGATCTGCCGGATCTCGAGCGTGTCGAGGATCTGCAGTTGCGAAGTCCTGAGCAACATCAAATCCAGGCTGTGAATTCTCCAGTCCCCCTCTGTGATCTCGATCGTCCCCGAAAACAAAGGCTCGTACTTGCGGCGCGGGGTGACCCGGATGCGATTGATCTCCCGGCCGTCTTCAAAATAGGATCCCAGAAAATGATACCGATAGTAGTTCAGCGCCGCATCCGCGATCGGGGATACAAAGCCGCGCGGGCTCAACTGCCCGCCGAGCGCATTTACGTTGTTATCATAAAAGTTGATGAACACCGGAAAAGAGAAGCCAAAGCCATTGCTTCCCGCCTCCCTGCCGGAAAGAACCTCCAGCTTGATCTTATCGGGGCGCCGAAAGGCTACCCTGGTCAGGGACTCGGAAAGATAAATGATCCCTTTCCCGGCGGAATCGACCCCCATTTGCGCCTTATCCCCCGGCTGCAACCGTTGCCCAAGCAACCGGTCGGGAAGCCGTCTCGTCCGGATCAGGGTTTTCACATAGGCTTCACAGGTAAACGAATCCAGGGGAGAGGCGTAGTCTTTCCGTTTTTTGATCGCGTGCCGGATAATAGCATAGGCCGGGTCCTCTCCGCCCGGCCGGACGACCACTTCGGCCATCGACAACTGTTGCAGTGACAATTCAAAATTGACGACCTGTGCGGTCTCCGCCACGATAACTTTTTTTTCTTTGCGCGCATACCCTACATACTGACAGACCAGGGTGTAAGTTCCGGGCGAAAGCTCGAGCCCATATTTCCCGTCGCTGCCGGCCGTCACCCCGCGCGTCGTTCCCCGGACTAAAATGGACGCATAGGCCAACGGGCTCCCTTTGTCGTCGGTCACCGTACCTGTGACCCGGGTGGCCAGACCCTTCATTCCCATGAAACAAAACAACAGGCAAACGAAAATAGCTCGGGTCATAACGGCATGCGGCATTTACCGCGGTTTTTGTAAAAACGACGCTGTCAGCGCACCGCCGCCGCCCATCAGCCCGCCGACGAGTGCGGTGACCAGGATTAACGCAGCCGCGGACCCGTTCAACTGAAACAGGTTGGCGATCCGGGTGGCGAGGATCCCGTCATTGGCGGCGTTGGCGGCCATCGCCAGACCACCCCACACCAGAAAGAGTGCGAAGAATCCCGACAGGAAAGCCGCGAGCGGCTTCAACGGGATCAGCAGGGTGACCACGAAGGCAACCGGCGCGATCACCCAGTTGGGCAGGAAAAGTCCGCTGACAAAACTCAGCAGCGCGATAAGAATCAGGTTGATGATAAATTTCATTGACGCCATAGTCTATTCTGCCGGAGCGCTTGATGAAAAATGCATGGTCCATTTCACGCGGGGATCGCTCCTGTCCTCCGCCCCCATGATCCACACCGGAAGGTACTGGCCTGCCACCCAGCGGTCGACAAAGTTGTCATAATAGGGGCTTCCCGGGTTTCCGCTCTGGCCGCCCGGGTAGATACCGTACGCCTCCGTTCTGTCGGTCAACTGCACGATCATCCGCCAGCTCGGGCCGTGAAATTGCTTCGCGGCATTGATGCAGCGGCTTCCACCGCCGATCAACAGGTGCGTCCGGCTCAGGGCCGGCAAACGCAGGAGATGGCGTGCCCAGGTATCTTTGAATTTCCCCCAGTTGAGCCTGCCATCCTGCCCCGCCTGCGCAAGGTCGGGAACGCTTTGATGAAACGCCAGGGTCACTATATCGGTTAATGTCTCCCTGTTTTTCGTATCGACATTGTCCACAAACGACCAGCTGGTGTCCCGCAGCAGCGCTTCAAGAAGCGTGCTTTCGTTCGGACGCTGCACCGCCAGTGAGGTCTTCGAATATTCGTCGTCGAATATGTCGTGTTCGAAGTGGTTCCACCAGACATGAAAGATGGTCGGTCCCTGTTCGTCCGGCTCATTGCGGAACTTCCAAAGTTTGAAGGTGTTGAGATAGGCCTTTTCCGCATCGTCCAGCTCCGCCTCGCGAATGTGCCCGAGCAGGATAGGTTGCGCCATTTGCGCGAAGACGTCGAAATCGTCCGTCTGCAGTCTCATCATGTCAGCCGGGGTGATCGAATTCATGGCGCTCAACCTGCGGTTGATGGTCAGCCCGCGGTAAATGGGGTAATCAGCCCCCCCAAAATAAGGATAACTGGTATCCGTGGCTTCCTGGTTGGCGCTGCTGACAAATCCGCGGTCCTGTCCGGAATCCAAAAGCATATGCGGGTTCTCTTCATTCGGGATCATTCCCTGCCACATATAGGAGCTATCCTCGCCGGGCATGACGAACATCCCCTGGCCTTTCCATTTCGCCGGAAATTGTCCCTGCTGCCAGATCGCGATCTGCCCGGCCTTGTCTGCAAATGCAAAATTCTGTCCCGGCGCGCTGAAACTGCTGATCGCAGCCCGATACCCGTCGTAATTGCGTATTCCCTGCAGGTAATGGAAGGTCAGTAGTTCGTCGGAACTGTCCGCCGCTTTCCAGCGCACCGCGTAGGAACGGGTCGATGGCAGATCCGAGAATCCGGTAAAGGTGGGATCGAACATTACCGGGCCGAATACCGTACTCACCACGGTGTCGTATAAGGGGGCGCGGCCAAGTATCCTGATCGTGTCCACTCTTTCGGCGGTGACCGGCCGCCATTTGCCGTTCAGCCAGTATTCCTGCCTGCTGTCGTCCTTGAACCGGATGGAATAGTAGTCGCGCACGTCGCGCCCCGAATTGGTGATCCCCCAGGCGCAACTGTCGTTGAACCCGATAACGATGTACGGCGCGCCGGGAAACGAAACGCCGCTCACATTGTAATCAGGCGTATGGATCTGCATCTGGTACCAGATCGATGGCAAATTGGTGCTCAGATGCGGGTCGTTGCAAAGGATCGGCCTGCCGCTCAAGGTCTTTTTCCCGCTCACCGCCCAGTTGTTGCTCCCGTTGCTTTTCTCGGGCTTCAGCTCTATATCGGTGACGGTGCCGGTGGCGGAAAAATAAAGTGAATCCGCGGTGCCGGGAATTTTGGGGACGACCCCGGGCGGCGGAAAGCGCGTTCCCCTGGGGATGATCGGATCGAGGCTGTCGGGGATCACCGGGAATAACTTGGCAAAATCCGCTTTGCTGAAGACGCTCCGCGCATTGGTCATGCCGAAATCGTCGTCCGAACCCGCCAGGTCGTAAGCCATGTATTTGACAAAAAGCGCCGTTTTCAGGTTTGTCCAGGGCTCCGGCCGGTAGTCCAGCAATTTGTATTCCAGCGGCAGGCTGGCCCTGTCGAGCTGCCGGATAAAGGCGTTGACTCCGGCCGTATAGGCGTCGCAATCCTGTTGCACGATGCTGTCCCTGGCGATGGCGCCCAGCGCCGCTTTCGCCGCCTCCACCATGCCCAGCCGCCGCATGGAGCGGTCGTATTTGACATAGTCGTCGTTGTCTCCGGGCCCAAGGACTTCGCTAAGCCTTCCCGCGGCGGCAAAACTCTGGAACTCCATCTGCCAAAGCCTGAACCGCGCGTGCAAATATCCCTGGATATAACAGGCGTCGGTCTCGCTGGCCGCGAAAACGTGCGGGATCAGGTATCGATCGAAGTAAACCTCTCCTTTCCCTTGCAGCCCCGCGAGGCCGATCCGCGCATTGAAATTTTTTCCGACCGGCTCCGCGTTCTGCCAGAATCCTTCCTGCGGGCTCAGAAATGCAGCCAATCGCGGTTTTTTTTGAAGACCACCCCAGCGCGTATTCAGGGCAACGACAAGTCCGGCGGTAAGGAGAAGAGTAAGCAGGAAGGGAACAAATCTCATAAGACTGTTTGAGTAAAACCGGGTTAAAAGTAGCAAAAATTACCACAAAATGGTATTGTTACTCTCTGCGGATCAACGCAGCTTTGCATTATAGGACAGAACGTACTCTTTATTATTTTTCAATTGCAGTTCAGGTGGTTCAGGTAGATGATGAGCCGGTTTAGCGATAGACCGGCTCTTTTTATCCTGGCAAAAGCCCGCCACCGTTCACCGCAACAGCGCCGCAAGCCGGTCGATCTCTTCGGCAGTATTGAACGCGTGTATCACGATCCTTAGCCGCTCGCTTCCCTTGGGTACGGTGGGATAAAGGATCGGCCTGACGTCGAGACCTGCATCCTGCAACCTGGCGGCCACCTCCCGAACCGCAATATTGCCGGGCACAACGACCAGTTGAATGGGCGTGTGACTGTCCGGCCTAAGATAGCCGACCGGGGCAGCGCGAAACCTCGCGATCAGCTGCTGCAGGCGCTCCCGCTCCCGGTGCATGTCCGGGAAAAGGTGATAAGCGGCACTGATGGCCCGCACACTGACCGGCGGCAGAGCGGTCGTATAGATCAGCGGCCTGCAAAAATTGATCAGGTACTCGCGAAGCCGGTCGCTGCCAAGGACGATCGCGCCGTGACAGCCGACCGCTTTTCCGAACGTATGGATGCGGGCAAAGCAATCTCCTTCAAATCCCAGATGCTGCACCAGCCCTTCGCCCCGGTCTCCGATAACCCCGGTGGCATGCGCCTCGTCGAGGATGAGATGCGCCCCATGGCGTCTGCACAACCCGACGATCGTTTCCAGCGGTGCAAGGTCCCCGTCCATCGAGAACAACGACTCCGTCACCACGAAGACCCGCGAATTGCCGGTACCCGGTACCTGCCTGCCGCCACTGGTATCGCCGGGGCCCCCATGGGACGTCAACGACCGGAGCCGGCGCCCGAGGTCTTCGCAGTCGTTATGGGCAAACGAAAAGGAATGTGCAAAGGACAAACGGATCCCGTCCCTGATGGACGCGTGACTGAGACTGTCGTACAGGATCGTATCTCCGCGCTGCGGCACGCAACTGAGGACGCCCAGGTTGGCGTCGTACCCGGAATTGAAGATAAGTCCCGCGGCGGCCCGGTGAAAACCCGCCAGCTGCGCTTCCGTCTCTTCAATGAGCGCATAATTACCCGCCAATAGCCGCGACCCCGTACTACCATGCGCGCCCTGCCCTATCCCGAGCAGTTGGTTGGATACGATACCGAGATAGTCATTCGAGCAGAAATCCGTTTTCCCTTCCGATAACCGCAACCGCCGGATCGCATCCTGCTGCCGACGCTGACTCAACCGCTGTTCCAAAAAATCGTCTGCGTAAGGCTGTATGGTATTCAATCTTTCCGTTTTCAGGCAAACGTACACAAATCCCGGAAATCCGTAGGTTTGCCGGATGGAAACCGATTCCGCACAGAAAAATATCCTGGGGCTGCAGTTGCCAACAGATCCGCGCTGGGTAGACCTCGCCGCCATTTCACTGGAGGATATCCTGACGGATCATGCCTGGTGCGAGCAAAAAGCGGCGACCAGCTGCATTTCCCTGATTTCCCGGTATCCCGGCCGGCAGCGGCTTGTAGAGGAATTGTCTCCTGTTGTCACCGAGGAGTGGGGGCATTTCCGGCTTGTGCTGGCCGAATTGCATAAACGAGGGCTGAAGCTGGGCCCCCAGCGAAAGGATATTTACGTCGGCAGGCTAAAGGAGTTTGAGCAAAAAGGCGGCAGCGATTCCCAGCGATTCCTCGACCGGTTGCTTTCTTTCGCGCTCATCGAAGCCAGGAGCTGCGAAAGGTTCAAGCGGCTCAGCGAGGGCCTCGAAGACCCTTATTTGCGCCAATTCTATCGCCGGTTCATGGAAAGCGAAGCAGGGCACTACCATCTGTTCATCGAATTGGCCGAAACCTTTCTTGGCAAGGAGGAGGTCCGCGACAGGTGGGCGGCGTGGCTGGCCTACGAAGCATCCGTCATCCGCTCCCTGGAGGTCCGGGGGGACCGCATGCATTAAGGCTCATGCGAACGTAGCCGCGACAAATACAATTCTACGAATTCCGCCACGCGTTTCCGCCTGTATTGCATCACCCACCGCGGATGGGGCAGCGGGACGATCTCCGTGAAGAACCGGTGACGCGCATTGATGCGGCTGAAGTATGTGAAGTTCTCCCCTTCTCCAAGACAATAACAGACGGGATAGGTCGGGATCGTGGCCAGTTGCCGGCGGATACACCGGAGCATAAAGGGCTCGAACGACCGCATCAGCTCCTTGTCGTCATAATAGTTGAGGTTCTTTCCCTCTTTGACAAAGCCCAGCGGCGAAAGGGCGGTGAAATGGTACCGGCTGTAGAACGCCTCCGGTCCACCAGATGCATCGATCATCAGGTAGACGAATTGTGAGGAAAGCTCGGCCTGCTTTTTCCAGTCGTTCGCGATGCCGCATTTCTCCGCCAGCCGGATAGGATCGGTAAAGGGAACCCCGGTGATGCCTGCACCGTAACGGCCGGGATTGATCCCGAAAATAAGCGCCCTCGGACGGCTGTCGCTGTAGTATTTCAGGTAAAACCGCTCCGTTGCGGCCCATGCCGCCGAATCCCGGTAAGGATTGAGGATATCCGCTCCGGCAGTCAACCGGATATCAGGGCGCAGGTTCTTATAAAAATCCAGGATCGCCGCTGCCTGCGACTCAAAACGATCAACCATCCGGCAAATGTCGCGTTTTTAAAATTGCGCCAACCTTTTCAGTAACTCTTCTTTTCGCCGGGTCGAAACCTCGATCTCGCTGTTGTCGTTCATCATGATCGACCCCCCCTTGCCCTTGTTGTAACTCCGGATGCAGGCAAGGTTGATAAGATGCGAGTTGTGGACCCGGTAAAAATTGTGCTCCGCCAGCAGTTCCTCAAATTCCTTCAGCGTTCGGGCGACGGTTAGTTTCTGGCCATTTGTCAGAAATAGCGAGGTATAATTGATATGACTTTCACACCGGATAATGTCCTGCACCGGCAGAAACTCCAACCCTTTCACGGTCGGAACGCTGATCCGCTTCGGTAATCCCGGCCCACGGAGATTAAAAAACAGGGTTTCGAACTTCCTTACCGCTTCCCCCCTCGACCGCTTCTGCTGCAATCTGGTGACTGCCTGTATCAGGTCATCCGGATCGACAGGTTTGAGCAAGTAGTCGATCGCACTGAACTTGAAGGCCTGGATGGCATATTTCTCATAGGCCGTAACAAAGATCAGATCGAATTCGATCACCGGAAACCGCTTGAGCAAACCGAAGCTCGTTTCGTCCTTCAATTGAATATCCAGGAATACCAGCTGGGGCTGCAGCTTCAGGATCGCCTGCCAGCCTTCCTCGACGGAGCCGGCGGTCCCCGCAACCCGCACCAGCGACCCGCAATAGGTCTCGAGCAGGCCTGTCAGCCGGTCTGTGCAATGGGGTTCGTCGTCGATGATGATGGCGTCTATCATGGCAGGCTAGTCGTTTATTTCCATCGGCAGTCTGAGCTCCACCCGCGTCCCTTCGGAAAGGTCGATGATCTCGACGCCGGCGTTGGCGCGTTTGGTTTGGTTGAGAATGTCGATCCGGTCCCTGGTGATCCGCAATCCCATCGAGCACTTTCCGCCGGTCCCGTTCCTTGCCGCCGCCTGCCGGCCGATCCCATTGTCTTCCACGATATAACGGATCATGCCGTCTTCGCGGGTGACCCGGATCGATATCCTGCCCGGCCGGTCCCTGGCCGAAAGGCCATGCCAGATGCTGTTTTCTACAAAGGGCTGTACGATCAGCGGGGGTACCATCGTGACATCCGGATCGATATCGCGATCGATCTGAATCTCATAGCTGAGTTCGTTGCGGAGCCGCATCAGCTCGAGCTGAATATAGGTCTCCACTACGTGCAGGTCCTCGGCCAGCGTTATCTCAGTCTTCTCGGAATGTTCCAGCACCTGCCGCATCATTTTGGCAAACCTGGTGAGAAAATAGTTGGCCTTTTCTGTCTCGTGCCGCGCGATATAGTCGCTGACGGAGTTGAGCGAATTGAATATAAAATGCGGGTTCATCTGCAACCGGAGCACTTTCATTTCCGTCTCTGACACCTTTGCCTTCAAATCGGCCTCCTTGCGACGCTCCTCGGCGTCGCGCCGCCGTTTGTACAGTATAAACCCGGCGATGGCCGCCGCCGCCAATACCAGTACACCGGCGAGGATGACTTTCCGGATCAGGCCCTGGCGGTCGATCTCGGCCCGGGCAAGCGCAGCTTTCCGGTCATTATCCGCCCTGGTTGCCGCCTCCCGGCGTTCGAATTCGAACTGCATTTCTTTTTTCGCCATGGCCGACTCCTTTTCGGTCGTGGAAACGCTGTCCCGGTAAACGATGTATTCCCGGTAGGCTTCCAGCGCTTTGTCGTACCGGTGCTGATGCGCATAGACTTCATATAAACTCTGCCAGGCATTCGACTGCCATTCGGCCGAGTGCAATTGACGCGCGATCTCGAGGGACTGCCTTGCATATTGCCCGGCCTTTGCGTAGTCGCCGCGTGCCAGCCAGATCTTGCCGATCTCTTCCAGCGACGACGCTTTGGCATCGTAGTTACCGGATCCTTCCGCAAGCGAGACGCTCTGACCGAACATGGCCAGCGCGCTGTCGGACATTCCTTTTTTGTTCCAGGTGATGCCCAGGTTGTTCAGGATAATAGGCACAAAATAGGCGATGCCAGCTCCCCGGCAAATGGAGAGCGCCTGGCGCCCGCAGTCCAGCGCTTTTTCCTGTTGCCCCAGCTCGGTATAAACGACGCCCATATTGACCAGGGCGATCGTCTGCTGTTTCAAATTGTTCAGTTGCCGGGCGGCCTCCAGGAACTGGCGATAGTAGGCGAGCCCCTTCTCATATTGCTTCCCGTCGCAATAGATATTCGCCAGGTTGTTGAACAGGCTGGCGTCCAGTTCCCGCAGTCCGAGCGGCTGCCCAACCCGCAACGCCCGGATATAACAATCCAGCGCGGCCGGATTGTCCGAAAAGACGTAGAACGCATTCCCCTTTTGCCGGAGCGATAGCGCGATGCCCTTGGTCCAGGCGATCGATTGTGAGATTTCCAGCGCCTCATCGGCGTAGTGCATGGCCGTGGCGGGATCCGTGTAGACCGTTGCATCCGCCAGTCTGAGCAGCGCCGTCACCCGGTTGCTGTCCCGGGTCGGGTGCTCCCTGACGACGCGAAGCAGCGAATCCGCAGGAGTCGCCGGCTGCCCGAAACCGGCGAAGGCCGGCATTAACAACACGGTGAGCAAGAATAGTCTGGGCATCCGGAGGGGTTTTTAAAAGGGCCCTAAAGTCTGTTTAAGGTAAGCAAATTTCAGCGCTTTGGGGGCAAAAAATAAATGCCGCTGCGCAAAGAATAAACGGCGCTTGCTACGAGTGCGGAAGGCGGGTAATTTACTGTAAAAACATGAAGAAGTCACTGCTGCTTATGATTGCCTTCGGGCTTGCCCTCGCCGCACGCGCCCAGGTCTTTCAAAAAGGTACCAACATCGTCAGCGCCGGGGTCGGTCTCGGATCGTCGATCCTGAGTTATTCGGGCGCCTCGCAAACTCCCGCCATCAGCCTGCAATACGAACGGGGCGTGTGGGACATCGGCGGCCCGGGCGTTATCAGTCTGGGTGGCTACGCGGGTTTCAAGGGATACAGCTTCTCCGGTCCCGATTACTCGCAGAAATGGCACTATACCGTGCTGGGCGTCCGTAGCGCGTATCACTACAACGGGCTCAACGTGGACAACCTCGATCTCTTCGGCGGCATAATGCTGTCTTATGACATCCTGAGCTATTCCTACAGCGACAATTCCGGCACGTACCATGTATCCGGTTCGGGCGGGTATGGCAGCGCGGCGGCCTTCAGCATTTATGTCGGCGCGCGGTACTTCTTTTCGGAACATATCGGGGTTCTGGCGGAGCTGGGCTATGGGGTCGCCTATCTGAACGCCGGCATCGCCGCAAAATTCTAACCGCTTCAATCCCCTCCTATCATGTTCAACCTGAAATCTCCCCGCCTGCTGCCTCCCGCTTTGCTGATCGCGGCCACCCTTGCGTTCCCCCATTGTAAAAAAAACAGCGCAACAGGCGGCAGCAACGGTAACGGCAATGGATATTATTTGAAATTCGACCTCAACGGCGCGCCCGTCGACTACACCAGCGACGCATACGGCATCCTGAATAAGCTCAACGGCGACGGCTTATACGGCGCGGAACTGATCGGTTACAAGAATGTCAATGCGGGGGCGAAGAACGCTGTCACCATCATCCTGTTCAGCTCAAACCCCGTCGCGGTCAACACGCCGTACAACGACCCGGGCAAAGCGACGGAGACCAATGGCTCCGCCGTCCCTGAGTCGGTGATCTTCTGGTACGATTCTGCCGGCGCCGGCTACCTTACGGCCGGCGCGATCTCTGATGTCAACGGGAGCACGCCTCTCCCGGGCGTAGTGGCCAACGCCCGGTTGACCATCACCGAAATCACGGCTAACGATCTGAAAGGTAGTTTTTCAGGTACGGTGTACCGGAGCGATTTCGCGACCTCGGAGACGATCACCAACGGGGAGTTTTACCTGAAACGCCAGCAGTAGCGCGCTGGTAGCAGCCACCGGGCGGGCTGGCCGGATCCACCGGGCCGTCGGGGCCGAAGCCCCACCGTGGGCGCATCAGGCGCCTGACCCATCAGCCAGCGGGCCGTCAGGCCCCGACGAAAAATAGGCGAGCTCTTCGCTGAAATCCAGATCAGGATGCAGGCGCGCGAGCGCCGTTGCCTTTTCCCAGTGGTCCCGCAGGAACCGCCGATGCGCCTGTGTTGCCGGTTGAAAGGGCTTGTGACGCCGGGCCGAGACGAGTTTTTTTATTTCCCCGAGCAGTTCCCTGCCGGGCTCGTCGATACAGTGCCGGACGAATTTTTCCAGAACGAAACCGGTAGCGGCGTAGTTGGGGTGCACGAGGTCGATATCATAAAAACGATAGTCACGCAACACGTCGATCACCAATTCGTAGGCCGGGAAATAGAAGACCCGATCGAATTTGCCGACCACCTGGTGCACCGATTCGATAATCCGGGCCTTGCTCCGGTTATTGTCCGTCACGCCGTCGCGGATATGCCGGACCGGGCTTACCGTGAACAACACCTGCAGTTTCGGATTGGCATAGAAAAGACGGTGCAGGCATTCATCCAGCGCAGCGAGGATCTCTTCGATCGTCATCAGGTGCTTGCGGAAGGTCTGGGCCGGAGCGCGGTGGCAGTTGGCGACCGGTGCGCCGCCGTCCGCGAGGCGATAGGAAAATGCGCTCCCGAGCGTGACGATCAGCCAGCCGGCCTCCCGCAGGAAACCATGCGCGCGCCGCTGCGAGGAGTTGATCAGCCGCAGGCATTCTTCCGGGTCGGGATGCGAGAACTGGCTGTGGTGGCGCCAGCTTTGCCAGAGTTCGTTAAAATAAACGAGGTCCGCGGCCACATACTCCTTCGGCTCGAGATAGGAGACAAGACTTGCCGCCACGCTTGAGGGGTCGAAGAGAATGCCGTTGGGGTTTTGAAGGACCTTGAATTTCCAGTCTGCCAGCGCGTTCCCGATATGTTCGGTGAAACAGGACCCAGTCAGCAACACCTTGTCGCAATAGCCAAGCGGACGGGGCAGAGAGGGGATATGAATGGGCAGTTGGAATTCCATCAGACAAAAATTTCTTCCGCGATCCTGCGGGCGTCCTGCAATGCCTGTTCATCCAGGACCGGCAGCAATCCGCGTCGGCGGAAATGACCGATCATCCACTCCGTATCCATGTTGCCGACCAGGGCATCCCCCGCCATCGGGCATCCGCCGATTCCTTTCAGCGCGCCATCGAAGCGCAGGCAACCGGCATCCAGCGCTGCATCGATCTTGGCAGCCCGGTTATGGTGCGTCGAATGGAGGTGAACGCCGATGGTGACCCCCGGAAGCTGGCGGATAAGGAAAGCGACGACGGTGAAGACCTGTTCCGGGGTGGCCAGCCCGACCGTATCGGCCACCGAGATGGTCCGTACTCCCAGTTTTGCCAGCGCCGCCGCCCACTCATAGACCAGTTCCTCGCTCCACGGGTCGCCATATGGATTACCGAAACCCATCGACAGGTAAACCACCAGCTCTTTCTGGCGCGCGGCGCAAAGCGTTTGTATTTCCTCAACCGTGCCAAAGGAACCTTCGATCGATTTGTTGGCATTGCGCAGCTGAAAGGTCTCGCTCACAGAGAATGGAAACCCGAGGTAGCAGACCGCTTCCTGATTCGCTGCTTCCTCCGCCCCGCGGAAATTGGCGACGATCGCCAGCAGCTTCGTCCCGGAGTCCCGCCAGTTCAATTTTCGCAGCACCTCCGCCGTATCCGCCATCTGCGGGATGGCCCGCGCGGAGACATAACTTCCGAAATCCAGCGTGTCGAACCCGACCGCGAGCAGCGCGTTCAGAAAGGCGGTCTTCTTTTCCGTGGGAATGATATGCGGCCAGCCTTGCATGGCGTCGCGCGGGCATTCGACGAGGGTCAGCAGCTTTTTCATATCCGATGTCGCATGGCTTCGTATAAAATGATCCCGGCGGCCACCGAGACATTGAACGAATCGAATTCACCTGCCATGGGAATGGTGAAAACTTCGTCGGCCGCCTTCCGCAAATAACCCTGTACCCCTTTGTCTTCGCTTCCCATCACGATGCAGCAAGGCTCGTTTAGCGGGAGCCGGTCGACCGTCGTCGGCGCATGCATCTCGCTTGCAAAGACCCTGATGCCGTTGAGATGGAGGCTGTCTACCGCTTTGAGCAGGCTGTCGACACGGCAGACCTGGATCAGCTCGAGCGCTCCGGCCGAGGACTTCATCGCCTCTTCATTCAGCGCTCCCGTCCCTTTATCCGGCACGATCAGCGCCTGAGCGCCGCAACAGCACGCGGAACGAGCGATCGCCCCGATATTGCGAACATCCGTCACGCCGTCCAGCATGACAAACAGCGGAACCCTGCCTGCGCCGACCGTAAAGTCGATGACCTGCTGCAAATCCATATAATGCACCAGGCCCGCGAAAGCGACGACACCCTGATGATTGGCTCTCGTCAGTGACCCCAGTTTCTCCGGGGGAACCACCTGAACCGGGATCCGGTACTCTTTTGCCAATTGGCGGATCTCCGCGATATTTTCACCGCTCGTATTCCGCTGCAACAAGATCTTGTCGACAGGCCGGCCCGACCGGATCGTTTCTATCAGCGGTTGACGACCGATGATCAGCTGGTTCTTTTTCATGCCAACGACAATTGTCCCTGCACCAATAATAATTTGACCTTTAAAATCGCCGCGACGCTGATGGAATCGGTGATCTCACCCCGCTCCACCATCCTCCAGGCTTCCTCGAACGGCAGGCGGCGAACCGCCAGGTCCTCCGTCTCTTCCGGCTGCGATTGCCTTTGCTCGAGCCCGCGGGCCAGAAAGACATGGGCATACTCGTCGGTCACGGAATTGGATAGATGCAAGCGCAAAAGTTCCACCCACTCCGTCGCCACCAGGCCGGTCTCCTCCAACAACTCGCGTCTGGCCGATTCCAGGGCCGGTACCAGCGGGTCGCCGCCGCCTTCCGGGATCTCCCAGCTGTAGGCATCCAGCGGAAACCGGTATTGGCCGACCAGCCAGGTATTCCCTTCACCGTCGAGCGGAAGGATCCCGATGGCCAGGCTCTTGAAACGGACCTTTCCGTAAATCCCCTTCCCGCCGCCGGGATTGATCACATCATATTCGGTCACCCCGATCCACGGATTGTCGTAGATCACCCGTTCCGCCAGCACCGTCCAGGGATTTTGATCGTCAGCCATACTGCAAAATAGCGCATTTCGGGCTAACCGCCGACCGGTCGGCGTCCAACAAGCGCCGGGACTGACCATTGCCCTGCCGTATATACACAAAAAGGCCGGCCCACTTGTAAAAGATCCGGCCGGCCTCTCATCAGGGATCGATCCGATTATTTTATCCCAAAGGCCTTTTTCACCTTCGGTACGTAATCCAGTTTTTCCCAGGTGAACAACTCCACGTTCCGCTTCACCTGCTTGCCATCCGGAGAGGTAAAGACCTTTTCGATCGACTGCGGCCGGCGGCCCATATGCCCGTAGGCTGCCGTTTCACTGTAGATCGGATTGCGCAGCTTGAGCCGGGTCTCGATAAAATACGGCCGCATGTCGAACAGCTCCATGACCTTCGTGGCGATCTCCCCATCGGTCAGGCTCACTTTGGCCGTGCCATAGGTATTCACGTTAATGCTGGTGGGCTGAGCTACACCGATAGCATAGGACACCTGCACCAGCACTTCGTCAGCCACCCCTGCGGCAACCAGGTTCTTGGCGATATGCCGGGTGGCATAAGCCGCGGACCGGTCTACCTTGGACGGATCTTTACCGCTGAAGGCGCCGCCGCCGTGCGCTCCTTTTCCGCCATAAGTGTCGACGATGATCTTTCGACCGGTCAGACCGGTATCGCCATGCGGGCCCCCGATCACAAACTTTCCCGTCGGGTTGATATGGTACTTGATCTGGTCGTTGAACAACCGCGCATACTTCTTGTATTTGGCCTTGACCCGAGGGATGAGGATTTCGATAATATCTTTCTTGATCTTCGCCTGCATCTTGGCCTCTGTATCGAAGTCATCATGTTGGGTCGAAACCACGATCGCATCGATCCGGACCGGTTTATTGTTGTCATCATACTCCAGCGTTACCTGGCTCTTGGCATCGGGCCGCAGGTACCTGATCTGCTTGTTTTCCCTTCGCAATGAAGCGAGTTCAAGGAGGATCTTATGCGCGAGATCGAGCGCAAGCGGCATATAGTCTTCGGTCTCGTTGCTGGCATAGCCAAACATCATACCCTGGTCGCCTGCGCCCTGCTCCTCTTTCTTTTTCCGGTCTACTCCCTGGTTGATGTCCGAAGACTGCTCGTGGATAGCAGAGAATATCCCGCAGGAATTGGCTTCGAACATATACTCGCTCTTCGTATACCCGATCCGGCGGATAACGCCGCGGGTAATCTCCTGCACGTCCAGGTACGCCTTCGATTTAACTTCCCCCGCCAGGACCACCTGACCGGTCGTGACCAGCGTCTCGCAAGCTACCTTGGACTGCGGGTCAAATGCAAGAAAATTGTCGATCAACGCATCGGAGATCTGGTCGGCCACTTTGTCGGGGTGGCCTTCAGAAACACTCTCGGAAGTGAATAAATAAGGCATTTTTGAAAAGAGTATTTAATTGAAAAAGAATGGGTATTTCTTTACGCGCCGCAAAGATAGCGTATTAACGTATCATTTGCTCAGATCAGTATACAACTGCAAATAATCTGTGAGGTCCGATTCGGCGTTGAAGGACAATACTCTCTTGCCTCTGATCTTCCCGAACTCCTCAAGGAGCTTCTTGTCGACCTTTTCCGCGCCGAAGCTGATCGCGTCGGCATAGGTCGCACCACCCCGGAAGAGCGCCGTGTTATTTGCCTCCTTATAAGGTTCCAGGTCCTTTTCCTTTATGTTAGCATGAATATTGGCCAGTTTCAGGAAGTCCGGGCCCAGTTTTTCCTTGAAAGTGGGCTGGCCGATCGTAAAAACGCATTTACTGTGGGCGAACACCGGCTCCTTCTTATAAACGGTCTTGAGATATAAAGGGATGAGGCCGGTCATCCAGCCGCTGCAATGGATAACGTCCGGCGGCCAGCCGAATTTCTTGACCGTCTCGAGCGCTCCCTTGCAATAGAACACCGTGCGGAGGCCGTTGTCGTCGAACCACTTGTCCTGCTCGTCATGAAAGATGAATTTTCTTTTGAACAGGTCTTCGTTATCCAGAAAATATACCTGAAGCCGGGCGTTGGGAAGGGATGCTACTTTAATCTGGAGAGGATAGTCGTCGTTGTCGACCGAAACATTGATGCCCGAGAGGCGAACGACCTCATGTAGCCGGTGCCTGCGCTCGTTGACCACCCCGAACCGCGGCATGATGCATCTTACCTCGAAGCCGTTGTCATTTGATTTAATTGCCAGCTTATTAACGATCTCTGCAAATTCTGTCAGCTCTAAATATGGCGACATTTCGTTGGCTATAAATAAAATTCGCTTTTTTTGTAGCATTATTATTACAATAAGTGTTGAACAGACCTTAACGAAATAGTTTGCAAAGGTAGCATTTTTATTGTAAAATCGGCCCTGTAGCCGGTTGCGAGGCCTAAAACCCCAAAAAAATGATCCTATTTAAACGGTCTGCGGACATGACCTCCTGGCTGAAGAAATCGTCCGCCAAGGGCAAAAAGATCGGATTCGTACCTACCATGGGCGCCCTGCATGCCGGCCACATGTCCCTCATTAAAACGTCAAAGGCCGAAGCCGGCCTGACCGTCTGCAGCATATTCGTTAACCCGACCCAATTCAACGACCCGCAGGACTTCCAGCGCTATCCGGTCACGGTCGAAAAGGACATCGAATTGCTCGAGGCGGGCGGCACCGACGTCCTTTTCCTGCCGCCGGCTGCGGAACTCTACCCCCGGGGAACCGGCGGGCTGGAGCACTACGACCTCGGCAGCCTGGAGACCCTCCTGGAAGGCAAATACCGTCCCGGTCATTTCCAGGGCGTCTGCCAGGTCATGTTCCGCCTCCTCAACCTGGTCCGGCCGGACGAGCTCTTCATGGGCCGAAAGGACTACCAGCAGTGTATGGTCATCCGCCGGCTTCTGGAAATCATGCGCCTGCCCGCCAGGTTGCATCCCTGCCCGATCGTCCGCGAACCGGACGGCCTGGCCATGAGCAGCCGAAACCTGCGTCTTAGTGCCGGACAGCGGTCGAATGCGACGGCGATCTACCGCGCTTTGCTGGAACTGAAGGAAAAATGGGCGGTCCGGGGAAATGCCGCGATCCAATCGGCCGAAGCCATCCTGAAGGGGGCGGATTTCAGGATCGACTACATTTCTGTTGCCGACAAAGACACTTTGGAGCCGCTTGCCCCAGGTGCAGCCCGTCCCGCGGTCGCACTCGTCGCAGCCTTCCAGGGCGAAGTCAGGCTGATCGACAACATGCTCCTCTGACCAACTTTGCAATGAATAGTTTGTTTACTTTTGTGGCCGATTTTTAAAACCCATCACATGGTCATCGAATTGTTGAAATCTAAAGTCCATCGCGCCACGATCACTGAAGCCAATCTCAATTATGTCGGCAGTCTCACGCTCGACGAGGACCTGATGGACGCCGCGAATATGATCGAGAACGAGAAGGTACAGATCGTCAATGTCAACAACGGGGAACGGATCGAGACCTATCTGATCAAGGGCCGGCGCGGCTCCGGCACCTGCTGTCTGAACGGCCCCGCTGCAAGAAAGGGTACAGTGGGCGACGTCGTGATCATCATCTCGTACGCGCATCTCGATTTCGAGGAAGCGAAGCGATTCAATCCATGGATCGTATTTCCGAAAGAAGGAAATAAACTGTAACTTGTACCTGTTATGAAGAAAGGGATGCTGGTCTTGTTGCAATACACATTTTTCGCTGCCCTGGCAGCGTTTTTTGTGTGGTTGAGCCTGAAAGGCATGGATAAAAAAAGCTGGGCTCAACTGAAGGAAGCGTTGGACCAGGCCAACTACTGGCTGCTCATTCCCGTTCTGCTTTTGCTGTTGCTGAGCCACTGGCTTCGCGCCCTGCGCTGGCGGCAACTGATCGAACCCATGGGTTACGAACCTTCCAAAGTGAATTGTTTCCTCGGCGTCATGATCGGATATTTCGTGAACCTTGGCGCCCCCCGCCTCGGCGAAGTCGTGAAATGCACGATCCTGGCCCGGTATGAAAAGGTGCCGGCCGATAAGCTCGTGGGTACTATTGTGGCGGAGCGCGCCTTTGATGTGGTGTGCCTGGGCATCGTCTTTGGCCTGACCTTCCTGTTGCAGTTCGACGTGATCCATTCGCTGACGACGGGTAGCACATTCCTCCACCACGGCCCCGGCCAGTCATCCCCCTGGAAGTGGCGCATCGCATCCGGCGTTCTGGCATTGGTGGTACTTTTTGTGGTGATCCGGTGGCGTTGGGTCGCCAGCCGCTGGTCCCGTATCGTCCACAAAATAAAAGCCATTGTCGTCAATATCCTGCATGGCCTGACCAGCGTTCGTTCCATCCGGAATAAACCGTTGTTCTTCTTCTATACGATCGGCATCTGGTGCCTCTATCTCCTTAGCACGTGGTTCGGTTTCTTCGCCATCTCCGCAACCCGGAACCTCAGCCTCGTTGATGCGTTGAGCGTGCTGGCAATGGGCAGCGTCGGCATGATCGTTTCACCCGGCGGGATCGGCGCCTATGCCCTTCTCGTACGGGAGACCGTTTCCTTCTATAACGTACCTCCACTCCCCTACGGCCAGGCGCTCGGCTGGCTGTTGTGGTTCGGTCAGTTTCTTAGCTTTATCCTGTTTGGCACGGTCAGTTTTGTGCTCTTGCCAAGGATCAATAAAAAACGTCTCGCAATTGTAACGACAAATGAAATTCCCGCAGATCATATCGCAGAAAATCTATGACCTCCCCGGGCTTCAGCACCAATTGAACCGCTGGCGGCTGCTGGGCAAGACCATTGGCTTTACGAACGGCTGCTTCGATATTTTGCACCAGGGGCATATCGCCTCCCTGTCCGATGCGGCGCGCGAAGCGGACTACCTGGTCGTCGGCCTGAACTCCGATGCCTCCACGGCGCGGTTAAAAGGCAAGGACCGGCCAGTAAATCCCGAGCCTGCCCGGGCGACCGTGCTCGCGTCCCTGCTGATGGTCGATGCGGTGGTCGTCTTCGGCGAAGACACACCCCTCGATCTGATCAACGCGGTCCGGCCTGACGTCCTCATAAAGGGCGGCGACTATACGCTGGAACAAATCGTGGGTGCGCGGGAGGTGATATCCTGGGGTGGCCACGTGGTGATCAACCCGGTAGTACCCGGGTTCTCGACGACCAGCCTCATCGAAAAGATCCACAGGCTGTAGCGGGCCTAGCTCCTGTACATCCTTTCAATTTCCTGTACGATGGATTCGATCGCCTGGTCATCGCCCCTGGCGTCGTAAGGCTGCTTCAGACTGGTGCTGAAAAAGAAGGCAACCGTCTGGTAGAATCGGGCAGAGAACCCGCCTTTGTATTCCTTGATGATCTCGTAACAATTGTTACCTGTCTGGCGGTTGATCAGTTTCATCAAAACCTTTCCCTGGAAGATGGACATCTGCTCGAGCGGATCGGTGAATTCCTTCCGCAATTCCTTTTCGCGGGACCGCAGGTATGCCTTCCGTTCCTTCTCCGTGTTGAGCAACGCCATCTTCGTGTTGATGTCATTGATGATGGCGCCGGCCTTCCGGGCATACGGATAGGTGACATACACCGCATTGCGCAGCCTCGTCCATGCTTCCAGCCGCCGCCGCCCGGCAGCCGTCATCGGGGCCGACACCCAGCAGTATTGGAGGGTTGTCGCGGGAAGTAACTGATTGTCGAATACTTTGGCGGGAACGATGATCGTATCGTAAGGACCGTAGACCGGCCGGGGAACATCAACCGGCAAAGGCGTCGTGTCCACCGTCATTGCAGTCGGCGCCGGCCTCGCTGGCGGAACGACCACCGCACCCGCGGGAGCGGCCGCTCCTCCCGCAGCACCACCTGCCGGCACAGTTGCTGGCCGCTGGGCCCGCGCGCACAACATCGCCATCAGGGGCACGGTCAACAGGATCAAATATTTCAGGAAAACGAGGCGCATAGGCGGTTTTAAAGGTACTAAAACCTTTCCAATTTATCCAGTCGTCCGGCCCCTGGTAACCCCTCCTCACCCTCAAAACGATGTTAATTTTCAATCGATTGGTTGTCAGTAGCTCTCGGTGAGCGCGCAAGGGCAGGTCAGCGGCTCACCGAGAGGGCGGCCTGCCGCCGGCGCCAGACCATACTGATGATGAATCCAATGATCATGACAATGGCGCCGATCCAAACCAGGCTGATCTGCGGGAACACCAGCACTTTCAACGCCACAAAGGGCACCATCGATGTGGACTCCTTTATCCCCAGCTCCACTTTTTTACCCTCAACCTTATCGAATCGCAAGGCCAGGTCCTGTGCGAACACCGTATCATTCAGGAATTCGGGCGAATTGTCCCTGATATAGAGCCCCGGATAGGCGGTATAGCGCATACTGTCCCGGGTGACCACAGAAACTTTCGCGACGATTGCGGTGTCCCCCGGTGAAAAGTGGAATCGGCCGAAAGCGGGGTCGATCAGCACCGAATCCAGAACGATATATCCTTTCGAGTAGAAGGCGGTATCGTGAAGGCGAAGTAGGCTCGAAGGCCGGAACTGCGCCGTATCCCCATCCTTGTTCGGATTGTCGGCCGCGCTGATATAGGCAAAAATATCCTTGTTCCAATAATGGCGCTTGTCCGGGTTGGCCGCCGTCTCGCCCCCGCCTTTTGTCGACACGATGTAGTCGGGATAAAGATCGAATTGTTCTTTGCTGTCCTTCTTTTTGAAATGGATTTGGAAATAGGTCGCCTTTTCGCGCGGATTGGTTGAATCGCTGCTGACGTAGGTCGCGGTATACGCACCCATATCGGTGGGCACGCCTTTCAGCAGGGTCAGATTCTCCATCGGGTCCTGTTTCGATTCCGGGCCGAACGGCAGCATGATACCGGTCGTATTGTAGGATAGCACGCTTTTTTTTGCGGACGAAATAAGAATACCCACCAGCATGAGCCCGAACCCGACGTGGGCGATGGAAGCACCCGCAGTCCGGATCTTCCCTTTCAAAGCCGTGCGGATATAGCCGGCATTCGCGACGACGGCGTAGATTGCGGCGAACAGGGCCACATGGATTGCGCCAAGGAAACCGGCGCCATATCTAATATACCTGATCCCGCCAAAGACGCTGAGCAGGGTCGACAGCGCGAGCGCAACCACCGTAGGCAGCCAGATCTTTTTCAGGAGGGTCCTGCCGCCACCCCCTTTGTATCTGAGGTATTGGGTCACCGCGGTCAGTATTCCCAGCAGGATCGCGATAAAGATCTCGATCCTGTTATAGGCAAATTCCTGGTCGTCGCCCAGTGCCACCTTCTTTTTTGTAACCAGGTTGAAAACCGGCAGGGACGTCGATCCGATCACAAACATCGCCGACAGGAACAAGACCAGCGCCCCGATAAACATCCAGAACTCGCGCGAATCCGTTGCCTCTTCCTTGACGATATGCGGGATCCGCCGGTAACGAGCGGCATACAATAAATAAGCCGGGACGAGGAACACCACGACGAACAGGCCCAGCTGCAGGTTCATACCCGAATCCACAAAAGCATGAACCGAGGTGTCTCCCAGGATGCCGCTGCGTGTCAGGAACGTCTCATACAGAACAAGGATGAATTGAGTGATCAGCAAAAAATGCGTCGATCGCAGCGAATGTCCCGTTGCATTATAGACCAGCATCGTATGCAAGCCGGCGACCATTACCAGCCAGGGTACCAGGGATGCATTTTCAACCGGGTCCCAGGCCCAATAGCCGCCAAAACTCAGCGATTCGTATGCCCAGGCCGCGCCCATCATGATCCCGGCGCCGAGGACGCAAGCCGAAAAAAGGGTCCAGGGAAGCGCCGCCCGGGTCCAGTCCCACTGACGTTTCCATAGCCCTGCGATCGCATACGCGAACGGCACGACGGTGGAGGAGAAGCCGAGAAAAAGGATCGGCGGATGGATCGTCATCCAATAATTCTGTAGCAAGGCATTGAGCCCCTGCCCATCCTGCATTTGCGGAATGCTGAGGTAATCCGGCCGGCTGAAGATCGGCGCGTTCGCCGCAAAATCCATCTGGCGCACGAGAATAAAAGGATTGAAACCGACCTTATTCCCGAAAAAATACAGGCCGATGATCATGGTGGCCAGGCAAAGATGCGTAAAGGTTATCACGGTCATGACCGGGCTTTCCCATTTGCCGGCCTTTCGGATGAGTATGAGGCCGAGGACGCAGACCCAGATCGTCCACAACAGGAAACTACCCTCCTGCGCTTCCCAGATGCAGGAGAACAGGTATTGGAGCGGCATCGAGCGGCTCGAGTGCTCCCAGGCAAAATTGTATTCGAAGAAATGCCCCGCGACGATAACGATAATGGTCAGCAGCACTGCAAAAACGGCGACGACATCGATATAAAATGCCCGCCGTGCCATCCGCCGCCAGCTCTTTTCTTCCTCCGGCAGCTTCGCGCTGGCAGCCTTGAAGTAGGCGATAACGGCGACGAGCGAGGAACAAAAGAAGAGCAAAGAAAAGAAGTGCCCAATTTTGCCGGGCAGCAGATGTTCGCCGATGAATTGCATGGCTGGTTTTAATTTTCGCTTAACGCCCGCTGGCTACTGTTAGGATCGTCCTTGTATTTCGAAGGACACTTGAGCAGGATACCGTCCTTCCGGGTGATATCGAAGACGTCTCCCTCCATCTTTCCTTTGAGGGTGATCCGTTCCGCCTTTTCCAGGTCATACGGCTTTTCGAAATGATAGACCACCCGCGCGGTATTGCCGAGGGTGTCGCTGATATGAAAACTGAGATAGTTGGGGTTCCTGACAGGGTCGTATTCGATCGGCTGCCGGTTGTCCAGCCGCGCGATGATCGTCACCGTCTTGCCGGCCTTCTGCCGGGCGGAAGCGATCGTCTCGTAGGTGGAGAGATTGCCCATGAAACTGACCAGCACCGCTACCGAAGCAAAGATCAGGATCAGGATGACAAGATGTAGCTTTTTCATAACAGGAAGCAAAGTTAGGTCAATTCGCAGACATTGTTCCCATCTAAACATTTTTGAACACGACAATCCCATTATGGCCGCCGAAGCCAAAGGTGTTGCTCATCGCCACCTTCACCCGCCGTTCGGCGGCTGCGCCCAACAGGATCCTCAGTCCTGACGGAACGGCCGGATCGAGGCGCCGTGTGTTGATGGTAGGCGGAATGACGCCGTCCCTGATCGCGCAAAGACATGCAATAGCTTCGACGGCCCCCGCGGCGCCCAACAGGTGCCCGGTCATGGACTTTGTGGCGCTGATCATCAGCCGTTCAGGAGCAGGACCGAAAAGGCGCTCCACCGCCTGGACCTCGCTCAGGTCCCCTACAGGCGTCGAAGTGGCATGAACGTTCAGGTAATCGACGTCCTCCCGGTTCAACCCGGCGTCCGAAAGCGCCAGCTGCATGGCCCGCAGGGCGCCGGCGCCCTCGGGGTGTGTGGCGGTCATATGATATGCGTCAGCCGTCATCGCGGCGCCAGCCAGCTCCGCATATATCCTGGCGCCCCTTGCGCGGGCATGCTCATACTCTTCCAGGATCAGCGCTCCGGCGCCTTCACCCATGACAAACCCGTCCCTGTCGACGTCGAAGGGTCGCGAAGCGCCCTGGGGATCGTCGTTCCTGGTCGACAGCGCTTTCATGGAATTGAAGCCGCCGATACTGGCTTCGGTCACAGGCGCTTCTGAACCGCCAGCCACAATGACCCTCGCCTTCCCAAGCCGGATATAGTTCAATGCATCCATGAAAGCGGTATTGGAAGTACTGCAGGCCGACACGGTCGTATAATTGATCCCCATCAGCCGGTATTTGATCGAGATCATTCCCGAAGCCATATTGGCGATCAATTTTGGCACAAAGAAGGGGCTGAACCTCGGCGTACCGTCGCCGTGCGCGTATTCCTCAACCTGCTCTTCGAAGGTTTGCATGCCACCCTGGCCGGATCCCCAGATCACCCCGATATCGAAAGGGTCCATCGACGAAATATCCAAACCCGAATCTTTCAACGCCTGGTCTGCCGCCACCAGCGCGTACTGCGTGAACAGGTCCGTGCGCTTCAGCTCGTTCCGGTCCAGCAGGGCGGTGGGATCGAATCCTTTGATCTCGCAAGCAAAACGGGTCTTGAACAGCCGGGCATCGAAATGGGTGATCGGCCCCGCGCCGCTTTCCCCATTCACCAGCCGCCGCCAGAAATCGGCCACGTCGTTTCCGAGGGGCGTCACAGCTCCCATCCCGGTTACTACAACTTTTTTCATATCCAAATGCTAGTTATTGATCTGTTCCACCGTCCACCCCGCCCCAAGGTCCTTCAGCATCCTGTTCACCACGCGGGAAAAGGCCTCCGCCCCAAGCGCTCTCGCCAGTTGGAGTGACCCCGTCAATATGGCCAGGAACTGCAAGGCCCTGTCTCCCGCCTCCCCCTCGAAGTGCAAACTGCCTTCCGCCTTCCCCTTTTCCAGCATGGCCGTCACCCAGGCCAGGATCCCGGTTTGCAATTTCGTGATCTTTTCTTGCATTGCCGTGCTAAGTGTATGAAACTCTCCGGCCAACGCCCCGTTCAGACAAACCTCCCCGGCCCGTTGATGAGCCGCAAAGACCCGAATCAGTTTCTGGAGTCCAAAAGCTCCCGTAAGTTTTTGACAATCAATTCGTTCAGCCTCTACACGCCGAATCTCGTCTTCGATCACCGCCTCTCCCAGCGACGACTTGCTGGGAAAATAGTAATGGATCGCTGCGTTCCGGATGGACATGGCCTCCGCGATATCCGAAAAGCGGAAGGCGTTATACCCCTTCTGCCGGATCGCGGCATCCGCTTTCACTACAATATGGCGCCTGGTGTGACCGGACATGCCGCAAAGATACTTACTTACTTGCAAGTAAGGAAAAACACGGTAGATCCATTGCCGGAATTCGATACTACGCTAACTTGCGCCTTCGTTTGATTCAGCGGCAAAAAAGCGATCACGCACCATGACAGATCTAGCACAGTTCGACGCCAACGGACCCAGCAACCCTAAGAACAATATCTTCGGTCTGCCCTTTACGGAAGAAGACGCCAAAATGGTGATCCTGCCGATCCCATGGGAGGTCACCGTCAGCTACGGCGAAGGTACGGCAAGGGCTGCCGAACACATTTTCCGCGCCAGCATGCAGGTGGACCTTTTCGATGCGGAGACCGGCGATGCTTGGAAAAAAGGCGTCTACATGCGCCAGCCGGACAAGAAGATCCTGATGAAGAGCGATTATCTCCGGAAAGAAGCGGAGCTCTATATCAATTACACCTCTAAAGGCGAGGTGCTGGAAAAGAACACTTTCATGTGCAAGTCCCTGAAAGAGATCAATGAAGGGAGCGGGTACCTGAACCGGTGGGTGTACGATCAGACGCGGGCAATGCTGAATGAAGGAAAATTGGTAGGCCTCCTCGGCGGTGATCATAGCACGCCGCTCGGATACTTCAAGGCGATCGCGGAAAAACACGGCGATTTCGGCATCCTCCAGGTAGATGCCCACTGCGACCTGCGAAAGTCCTATGAAAACTTTGTCTACAGCCACGCCAGCGTCATGTACAATGCCCTGCAGGAACTCCCGCAACTGAAAAAGCTGGTACAGATCGGGGTTCGCGACTATTGCCGCGAAGAATCGGACTATATCCGCAACAGCGGCAGCCGCGTCATCACCTATTTCGATAAGGACATCCGGGAATGTCTGTATGACGGCCAAAGCTGGCAACAGATCGCCGATGAGATCGTCAGCAATCTTCCCGAAAAAGTATACGTCAGTTTTGACATCGACGGACTCGATCCGAAACTCTGTCCGCACACCGGCACGCCCGTACCGGGGGGCTTCGACGCCGAGCAGGTCTTTTACCTGCTTCGCCGCCTATTGAGGAGCGGCCGGAAATTCATCGGCTTCGACCTGGATGAGATCGGCGTCGGCGACACCGAGTGGGACGCGAATGTAGGCGCCCGCATACTTTGGAAATTGAGTAATTTACTGATCGCAAGCAATCCCTGATGATGCAATATCAGTATGTGGTGATCCTGAAAAAAGACGGTGACCGCGCGGTCGACAACCTAAGCGCTCTTTTGTGCTTCGGCTCGGCGGTGATCTTCCTGCTCACGCAATTGCGTTCCTCGCGCCTGTGGTACTATCCCGGCGCGTTTTCCATTCTCCTTGCCGGGGGCCTGATCTATAATCTCTTTATCCGGGGGCGCCGTCGGAAACCCGTCCGCTACAAATACCTCCTCATGCTGGCCGCTCTGGGTTGGTTCGGCATGCCCGGAGTGCCCTGGGTCGGCATCCTTTTCCTCGGGCTCGCCTTCCTGGAACACCAGACCAAACGGCCGCTGGAGATTGGATTCGACCCGGACCGGGTGGTGATCAATACCCTGATCCGAAGGCGGCACGACTGGTCGGTTTTCAACAATGTCCTGCTGAAGGACGGATTGCTGACCCTGGATTTCAAGAATAATCGCCTGTTCCAGAAGGAAGTGATCGAAGACGACGACGACGACAATGCGGACGAAGAAGAATTCAATGCCTGGTGTCACGAAAGGCTCGGGTCGGCCTATGGAAATTGACGGGTGTTGCATCTCTGTCAAAACTGCTTTATGGATACGATCTCGCTTCCGGTCATCCATCCGCCGATCGAAAGGCTGAAAAGAAGCGGTACCGGCCTGCACCTCGCGGCCGCGCTGCTGATCCTCGCCCATGCTGTAAGTCATTTCCGGAGTGAAGAATCCCCTACCCCATATTTCTGGTGCCAGCTGCTGATCTCCTTCGACATCCTGCTACTCGTCCTGGCCGGGCGCGACGTACTACGTCAGTTGCCCCGTGTCAACCTATTCTTTCGCGTGGTCGAGGTCATTTTCTTCGGCGGCATCGGCGGACTGATGCTGACGCAGCATCACCCCATGGCCGGGACGATCCACCTGGCGCTCAGCGTGGCGTATGGCTGTCTCTCCTGGTGCGAAAGGGGATTCCGCCCCGAGGAGTTGTTGTCCTTCCACCACACGGGCGTTACGATCCCGGGCGTCCCCGCGGGTCAATTCCTCCTCTGGACCGATATCAATGAGGTCAAAACCCGCTATGATGCCATAGAAATATGCACATCCGGCAAAAAAATGCTCCATTTCGACCTCCGCCGGAACCTGGGATTCGAAGAACTGGAACAAATTCACGAATTTTGCAGGCATTATTTAGGAACCTGATGCCAGCTTCACCATTTATTTTGTATTCCGACGGAAAAGGGAACATTTTCGAAGACACCACGCTATACGTAACCGGCCGCAGTGGCTGGGATGCGATCCCGGTTCCCTCCGGGGACTGGATTGATTTGCCGGAAGGGGGTTCCCTGTATGAACTTCCCGGCAGGAGAGGCATCGGGATCGACGTCCGCACCGGCGAAATGCGACTTTGCGAAAAAGGCTGGGCCGTGGCTGCCTTCATTCCCCCCGCGCACACGGGCTTATACCTGGCGGCCTTTGAGACCGGCCCCGGCGCCCCCACGCTCCCGTTGTTCTGCTATACGGCTGCCGGCTGGCGGGACTCGAAATTTTGTGTGCCTGCCGTTCGGATCGAACAGGATATCCGGCAGGATTGCTCCGGTTATGACCAGGCTGTTATCAACGCCGGTGTCGATCGGTTGCTGGAAGCCTACCCGCAAAACCGCCTGGTGCGGCACCTGGCGCAGAATTGCTGCCTGACCTATCATTGTCCCGCGGCCCGAAACTATTTTATGGGCCGGTGGGAATGCCCGGTACCGTCCTCGCCCGCCTGCAACGCCAACTGTATCGGCTGCATTTCGTTCCAGCCCCAGGAGGAAACCATACCCTCCACCCAGGATCGCCTGACCTTCAAACCCACCCCGGAAGAGATCATCGAGTTCACGGTCCCGCACCTGCAGTCGGCGCCCTTTCCCATTGTCAGTTTTGGCCAGGGTTGCGAAGGGGAGCCCCTGCTGATGTGGGAAACCCTGAAGGAAGCGATCTGCGGGATGCGCCGCCATACCGACAGGGGAAGTATCAATATCAACACGAACGGCAGCAGGCCCGACGCGGTGCGGGAGCTCTGCGAAGCCGGCCTCGACTCGATCCGCGTGAGCATGAATTCGGCTCGGGCGCATATATATTCCGCCTATTACCGGCCTAACAACTACGGATTCGAAGACATAATGGAGAGTTTGAGGACCGTCCGCCGGTACGGCGGCTGGACTTCCATCAACTATTTCGTTTTCCCCGGCATGACCGACAGCGTGGAAGAATACGAAGCCTTGCGGCGGCTCATCCGCGAAACGGGCCTGAGCATGATCCAATGGCGCAATTTCAATATCGATCCGGACTGGTACCTGGGTAAGATCGGCGCGACAGACACCGGCGAGTCCCTCGGGATGCGGCAACTGATGGACCTTATCCGCGAGGAGTTCCCGCAATTGAAGTTCGGCTACTTTAATCCTCCGATGGAACGCATCCGCGGCCGGTATGAGGCCGACTTTGCCCACTAAAAATCCGCTATGTCCATCGTCCTTATCATCGGGGGCACCAGCGGGATCGGCCGGCAACTGGCCGAACGATATGCGGCGGACGGGCACCTGGTAGGCGCTACGGGCCGCCGCGCCGGATTGCTGGAGAGCTTAGCTGCCCGATATCCGGACCGGATCGTCACGTCCTGCTACGATGCCACCGCGAACGATGCGACCGCGGAACTGGCCGCGCTCGTCCGCCGGCTGGGCGGTCTGGACATCCTGATCTTCAACGCTGGTTGGGGTGACCTGAGCGACGACCTCGACTGGGCTATCGATAAAGCGACGGTTGATATCAACGTCCATGCGTTTTTGCCGGCCATCCATTTTGGTTGGGATTTCTTCCTGCGGCAGGGCTACGGCCACCTGGTTACCATCTCTTCCATCGCCGGTATTCGCGGTAACCGCTATTCTCCTGCGTATAGCGCTGCAAAATCTTTTCAAAGGGTCTATTTCGAAGGTCTTTATATCAAAGCGAAGCGCCTGAAAATCCCCCTGTATGTGACAGACATAGCACCGGGCTTCGTCAACACCCAAATGGCCAGGGGACCCCGCTTTTGGGTCGCCTCCCCCGGCAAGGCGGCCACCCAGATCATGCGGGCGATCGCCCGGAGGCGCCGCCGGACCTACATTACACGCCGGTGGCGGATCATCGCAGTGCTTTTCAAATGGATACCCGGCTGGGTCTACCATCGACTCTGAAACGCCGGTTACTTTTAGTTGTCGCGCGGTTTGGCACTCCAATTGCAACACGACAATATGAAAATTCCCGGTATGAAAAAGAATCAGCTGATCGCCATCACTGCCCTGACCGCCCTCGCCGCCGTAGCCACCGTCTATCTGCTTCGGAAGAACCGGCAAAACCGCCGGAAAAAGTTCGTGTCCAATGCAGGATATGAAATGGCCTATGACATCCATTACCCGATGAAATACTCCGGCCGCAAGCGCGCCATGTAACGGCGGACCGCTATCCACTAAAATTTAACGTTTTATCAAGGGAACCGCAAACAATTCGCGCAGAATTTGAAGCGTTATCGTCGGGAATTTGTGGTAAATTCGCAGTAGCATGTCAAGCTATATACCTGACTCGTTCGAACGGAAAAAGAACATCGAAGCTTCCGCTATCACCGCGGCTATTTGTGCAGCGCTGATCTTCCTGCTGTATATCAGTTGGACCGTGCCCGCGGAAGTTCCACCCGTGCAGGAGGAAGGCATCGAGGTCAACCTGGGTAACAGCGACAAGGGCATGGGCGTGGATCAGCCCTATCTTCCCGGTAAACCGGCTGCGGAAAACAAGGAAAAATATACGCCGCCCAAACAGGCCGTGGTAGAGAAGCAGCCCGTAAAAGACGTCGAAACGGATGACAACAACAAGGATGACGCTCCGGTCATCAAGAAACCCGCGGTGACGAAACCGGACGCCACGAAACTCCCCGATAAGACGGTTGCCAAAAAAGTTTCAAGGCCCGTGAAAGCGGTCGAGCCCGAACCGGTAAAACCTGTCGTCCGTCATCCGAAGGCGCTGATGGGCACCGTGGCCGGAACAGGCAACGGCGGCAACGACGCCGACGATTTCAAACCCGGCGGCAACCAGGGCGTTGCGGGCGGAAAAGGCGACCAGGGGCAACCCGGCGGTGACCCGAATTCCAACAACTACACCGGCGGCGGCCATGGCAACGGTATCGCTATCTCTCGCGGTCTGGCGGGACGCCACATGGTCGGCTCCATCTCGTTCACCGGCGACTTCAATGAAAACGCCAAAGTGGCCATCGACGTAACGGTCGACGCGAACGGGAACGTAACAGACGCGGAATATCAGTTGCGCGGTTCCACTACTTCCGCGAGCAATTATGTTTCGCTTGCGAAACAAAAGGCGCGGCTGGTAAAATTCAATCCCGGATCCGGCGAGTCGGTAGGGACGCTGGTTTTTAGTTTCCGCGTTCATAACTAAGCCAGTCACTTTATCTTTGCGGTCAAATGATGACCTACCCGCAAACGCTGGACTATCTCCTAGGCAAGCTTCCTATGTACAGCCGCGTCGGTGCGGCCGCTTATCGCGAGGACCTCGGAAACACGCTGCTCCTGACCGAAGCTTTGGGTCATCCGGAGCGCCTCTTCCGGTCCGTCCACATAGCCGGCACCAACGGTAAAGGTTCCACCAGTCATATGCTCGCGGCCGTGTTCCAGCAAGCCGGTTACAGAACGGGTCTGTATACTTCTCCGCATCTGAAAGACTTCCGGGAACGGATCCGCGTCAATGGCAGGATGATCGAAGAAGCCGCGGTCATGGATTTTGTCGCCCGGATCCGGCCGGTATCGGAAGCCATCGACCTGTCTTTTTTCGAAATGACGGTCGCCATGGCCTTCGATTATTTTGCACAGGAAAAGGTCGATATTGCTATCGTCGAAGTCGGCCTTGGCGGGCGGTTGGACAGCACCAATGTCATCCGGCCGGAGCTCTCGGTCATCACCAACATCAGCTTCGACCATATGAACCTCCTGGGCAACACGTTACAGGCTATCGCCGGGGAAAAGGCCGGCATCATAAAAGCGGGGGTCCCCGTCGTCATCGGCCTGCACCAACCGGAAATCGCGCCCGTATTCGAAGAAAAAGCGGCCCGCGAAAAGGCGCCGCTCAGCTTCGCCGACCAACGCAGATATGTAACCGACTGGAAATACGGCCGCCACACGTTGGAGGTCGAGGTCGCCACCACTCCCGTGGCAGCGGATGTGGAGTGGTACGCACTGGACCTTGCGGGCATCTACCAGTCTTCCAACCTGCTGACAGTGCTTGAATCGGTCCATGTGCTGCGCGGCCTTGGCTGGAAACTCGAGCCGCCAGTCGTCCATCGCGCCCTGCGTCAAGTCAAGAAACTCACAGGGCTGCACGGCCGCTGGGAGGTCGTCCATGAGCACCCGGACATTGTACTCGACGTGGCCCATAACGAGGACGGCATCCGCCAGCTCGTCCGGCAGATCGAGCTCACCGACCATGAAGAGCTTCATATCGTGCTGGGAATGGGGAAGGACAAGGCTATCGACAGGGTGCTCGCGCTGTTGCCGCGCCGGGCCAATTACTATTTTACCCGCTCGTCTATTCCCCGGGCGCTTCCGGAAACAGAGCTGGCTTCAATGGGAGTCGCCAACGGGTTAGAGGGTCGCAGCTATCCCACGGTGCGGGAAGCGCTGGACGCCGCGGCGGCCAGGGCAAAGCCAAGGGATCTGATCGTTGTCTGCGGCAGCGTATTTGTCGTGGCGGACGTGTGAAGCGGGGTTTACTGCCTGCGGTGTCCCTTTTCCGCTAGTCCACCCGCAAATTCTTCACCGGGTTGGCGCGCGCCGCCCGGTAGGCCTGCACGCCGACAGTGACATATGCGATTCCCAGTGCCGACAGCGCGCTCCAGCCAAACGTCGCCCACCCGATGTCGATCCGATAGGCGAATCCTTGCAACCACGTGTGCATGAAATACCAGGCCAGCGGCGAAGCCACGAGCGCCGCCAGGAATATCATCGGCAGGAACCCACCGGTCAGGAGTGCTATGACCTCCATCGCCGAAGCGCCCAGCACCCGGCGGATCCCGATCTCCTTGATCCGGTTGGCGGCTGCCAACGCAGCCAAACCGGCGAGCCCCAGGCAAGCCAGGAAGATGGACATGGCGCCCGCGCAGCCAATGATGCTGCCCCACCTGGCGTCGGACTTGTAAAAACTGTCGAGATCCTCATCGAGAAAACTATACTCGAAAGGCAGTTCCGGTGCAATCCGCCGCCAGGCAGATCCAAGCGTCGCAATCGTCGGAGCAGGATCACCGCCGGCGAGATGGACATATACAAAATTTGGTTGAAACAGGGCAGGCATCATGAAAAGTTGTTCCCGTACCTTGAATTTGTTCAAAGGCTCGAAGTTGAAGTCGCAGGTCACCCCGATGATCGTTTTGTATTGACCACTCTCCGCGTTCCTGAATCGTTTGCCTATGGCCGCTGCCGGGGTCAACCCCAGATCCTTCCTGACGAGCGTTTCGTTGACGATGACGTTGCCCGCGGTGTCGGAGGTGATAGAGGGATCGAAGTTCCGGCCGGCAAGAAGGCGAATGCCCATCGCCGGTATGAAAGCCGCATCTACCGGGTATTCAATGACGCCATGCTGCACACCGCCGAAGTCGTACCTGCCGCCCATTTCTCCCCAACTGCCGTCGACCTCGCCAAGCCCCATGAGCGATGCCGCGACTCCTTTTACCGACCGGTCGGCCGCCAGGGCCAGCTTCAGGCGGGAATACGCTCGAGGGGCGTCGACATCCCGGAGCCGGACGGCAATCGTGTTCTCTTTGATCAGTCCCAGATCTTTCGACCGCATGTAGTTCACCTGTTTCAGGATGATCGCGGTGCAGATGATCAGCCCGATGGAGAGGATGAATTGGATGGTCACCAGTCCGCGGGTAAAATAATTGGAGCCCCCCAGCCTGATACGGGACCGCAAAATCTGAATGGGGTCGAATCCCGACAACACCAGCGCGGGGTAAAGCCCGGCCGCCAGACCCACTATTAACGTCGAACCGGTCAGCATCCATGCCAGCTGGGGGTGCGTCACGAAGGATAGTTCCATCGGCCGGCCCGACAACCGGATAAACCAGGGCAGCAGGACGTAGGCGAGTAAAAGGCCTAATAGCGCTGAAATAACGCTGAGCAGAACCGACTCCGTGAAAAATTGCGCAATGAGCTGGCGCCTCAGACCGCCGATGACCTTCCGGACGCCGATCTCCCTTGCCCGGCCGGCGCCGCGGGCAATCGCCAACGTGGTAAAGTTGATGGCGGCGATCAGCAGAATTCCCGCCGCAATGCAGAGGAGGATCCAGATATTTTTTGGATTGGTGGTCAACTCCGGGTCACCCGCATCGACCCTGGTATCGGTATGGATGCCGGCGAGCGGCTCGAGGCTGAAACGAGTCTGCACCTTCCCGTCTTTGCGCCAGGCCTGCTCCTCGTCAGGAAAATAATGCCAACGGAATCGCAGCAGACGTTCGGGCTCGGCAGCAAGTTTGCTGCCCGGCCGCAGCAAGACGTAGGTGTTGTCGCCGAAGGTCATGTTCCAGCCGTTCCTCGCCCGCACCCTGTCCGAATCGATTAAGAAAAGCGCGTCAAAGCTTCCCACAGCATCGAACCGGATACTGCTTGTCACCGGCATATCGGCTGCCACGGCGCTTACGGTAAAGGGTCGGAACACCGTGTCGAATTTGATCTGCATGGTCTTCCCCACCGCATCAGCCGTGCCGAAAATCTCGAGGGCCTTACTTCGCGTAATGACGATGGAATGCGGGTCCTTTAGCGCCTGCCCCGCTTGTCCCGCCAGGAGCGGAAAGGAAAAGACGGAAAAAAAACCGGTGTCTGCAAAGGTCACCTTCATCCGTATCGCTTCGCCGGCTCCTTTAACCAGCTTTTCGTAAGCCGGCGTGACCCGCACGGTGTTTTCAACGTCGGGAAAGTCCTTCCGGAACGCAGGCCCCGCCGGTATGCCGATTCCCGCATCGCCACCCTGCTCACCATTGTCCATGGTGTAAACCTGGTTGAGGCGGAAGATCCGGGCAGCATTTTTATGCCAGCTGTCAAAACGGAATTCGGAAATCGCAAACAATAAAATCAGCGTGAAGCAGGCCAGCCCAAGCGAAAGTCCGGAAACGTTGATCACCGTGAGCAGCTTTTGCCTGGTCAGGTTGCGGATGGCAATGCGGAGGTATTGACGAAGCATTTGCAGGGTTTTCCCATTTGACACCGAACAAAATGCCAATTTGCCAATGCGTTGATAACCAGCAACAAAGACTTGGACGAGCATTTGCAGCGTCCGATTACGAACAGTCTTTGTCCGCGGGCGGCCATCACAATTGAAAATAACCGAGGCGCTGGAACGCATAAAAGAACGCCGCCATGTGCATGCTTTGGGTAACGCCGTTGTTCGCAAGCAACTCCTTCAACTCCCGGTAGCTGTAAAGACAAACCTCGATCTCTTCCCCCGAATCCAGCTCTTGCGGCTTTTCCAATCGTCCCTCTCTGGCCAGGTAGAGGTGCGCCCAGTTGCTGTTCGTCGCGGGATTGGCGCATACCTTTCCGAGGAATTCGACCGGGCCGAACACATATCCCGTCTCTTCCAATAATTCCCGCCGGAGCGCCGCTTCGAGTGAAATATCGGTCTTGTCGACACAGCCCCCCGGCAATTCGATGCTGGTTACGCCGAGCGCATGCCTGTATTGTCGTTCCAGGACGAACTTCCCATCCGACGTCAGCGCGACGGCCATTACCCAGTCGGGGAATTCATAGACATAGTAGGGTTCGATGCGCTTCCCCTGTGGTGTCTCGCAGGTATCGGCGCGAAGGGTGAGCCAATCGTCGGTAAAGAGATATTTGGAGGACAGCGTCTTCCAACGCAAGTCCTTCATCTTGGGAATTGCCATTTGTTTCTTTCCCGCCATCACCATTTGTTTCGCTCGCGAAGCGAAGTGATGTGGGCCACATGGTGCCTGCCGTGCCACGAATACATACCCAGGAGATACCACAGCGTCATGTCACGCCGGTGCTCGGGGTGATGGACCTGTCGCTCCCAGTCCCCCAGGTCCATATCGCTGACCAATGAATACCAGCGCGTATGCAGCGCATAGAGCAGGGTCAGCGAAATATTGATGGGTATTTTGGAGGAATCGCTCAGCCGCGCCCACGCCGCCTCGTCATAGGGGCGGATGGTGGGATGCTCTTCGGTTAATCCCAGCTTGAAACGGCAGTAGGCATTCATGTGACTGTCCGCCACGTGATGGACTACTTGCTGCACCGTCCAGCCGCCGTCGCGGTATGGGGTCTGAAGTTGGGCCTCGTCGAGGTTGACGACAGAATTTTCCAGCAGCTGCGGAAGGAATTTTATATCATTCAACCATTCCTCTTTCTGTGCAGTGGAGAATGGCCGGGCCTCATAACGCCCGATGGGATAGCGGAGATCGGTTGTTGTAATATTCATGGTTTTGGTATTCAATGCTCTGGCCTCAGCGCATGCCCCGTCAGCTGAATGAACACGTCCTCCAGGTTGGCCGCCTTCATTTCCTTCGGCCGTTCGAATCCCGTCGCCACCAGGTTATCGATCAGCTTGTCGGGTGATTCGAGCGCAATGATCCTGCCTGAATCGATGATCGCCACGCGATCGCACAATACTTCGGCCTCGTCCATATAGTGGGTCGTGATAATAACCGTCGTCCCCTTGTCGCGGATCTGTTGGATCAACTCCCACAGGTTGCGCCTGGCCTGCGGATCCAGCCCCGTCGTCGGCTCATCGAGAAAAATGATCCGCGGCTGGTTGATGAGCGTGGTTGCGATCGAAAAGCGTTGTTTTTGCCCTCCGCTCAGCTCCTTGTATTTCGCCCTGGCCTTGTCCCGGAGATTGACGGTATCCAGCAGCTGAAGCGGCTTTACCGACTGGTTGTACAGGCCGCCGAACATCTCGATCAGCTCCGTCAGGCTAAGCCCCGGGTAATATCCCGAAGTCTGCAGTTGAACGCCGATGATCTTCTTGATCTCCCCGGGTTCCTTGTCCAGGTCCAAGCCGTCGACCAGCACCTTGCCGCTGGTCTTTTCCCTTAAAGTTTCGATGATTTCGAGGGTGGTGGACTTGCCGGCGCCGTTTGGACCAAGCAATCCGAAGATCTCGCCCTCCCTGACCTCGAAGCTGATCCCTTTTACCGCCTCAAAGTTGCCGTAGTTCTTGATCAGGTTCCTGACGGAAATAATTACCTTTTCTGTCATGGGAGCAAGTTACGAAAAACAGGGGATCCCCGCCGTTGCCAACGCACAACTTATCCCCGCCGTTCCTACCGCACGAAGATCTCCGTAAAGTATACCATGCCGTTCGCCGCCGTTGCGACGCCGATGCCCGTCAGCCGGAAATCCCCTTCGATGTTGAGCCGGTGGCCCGGGCTGTGCAGCCAGCCATCCACGACCTCCCGGGCGCCCATGGGACCGGAAGCGACGTTTTCCGCCGCAACATGCAGCCTTCCGAGTCGTTTCCGGATCTCGTCGACCCGCAGGCGGAACCCGTCATGGCCAAAGGGGCTTTTGCCCGTGAGCATATCCTTGCTGTGGCCCAACGCTATCGATGAAATATAGGAATTGGCCAGTAATGCCGGAAGTCCCCTGGAACGCCGGAAGTCGTTGATATAACCGAGGATCTGGCGGGTAATGCCGGTCTGCCTGCCGGACGACCGGTGCTGCGCGGGGCCGCTTAACGGCACCAGGGATGCCACAGCCAGCACCAGCCCAAAGAAACCGAAGCGAGCTTGTTGGATGATCATACGGGCATCGGGCAGTTTTCATGCCAGAGATCAGGAACCGCAAGAAGGGACCTCCGGGGCCCCGGCATCATGATCGTGACAGCGTCACCTATTCAGATAGCTTTCAAGTTCCTCCATCATCTGCCGGCTGCCGACAAAAAAGGGGCTGCGCTCGTGCAATTCGACAGGCTCAATATCAAGGATCCGCTGCCGGCCGTTGGTCGCCTTCCCCCCTGCCACTTCGACGATGAAAGCAAACGGGTTGCACTCGTACAGCAGCCTCAGCTTCCCTTTTGGCCGGCTGACGGTTGCGGGATACATGAAAATGCCTCCTTTGATGAGGTTGCGGTGGACATCCGAAACCATGCTTCCGATATACCTTTGCGTATAGGGGCCTCCGTTATCCTTATTCTTCTTTTGACAGGCGTCGATATACGCTTTCACCCCATCGTCATACTGGAAGAAATTACCGTGGTTCACAGAATATATCCTTCCGGTCTCCGGGCATTTGATATTGGGATGGCTCAGGGTGAATTCTCCGATGGACGGATCGAGCGTAAATCCGTTTACGCCGCGACGGGTGGCGTAGACCATCATCGTCGAAGAGCCGTAAATAATATAACCCGCAGCCACTTGCTTGTTGCCGGGTTGCAGAAAATCCTCCCGGGTGCAGGGGCCTCCCCG
>Ga0134125_10000392_pt1 | contig 59432 bp, 82 predicted proteins | sample KB31751_FD_96464 | JGI IMG/M metagenome (GOLD analysis project Ga0134125, IMG submission 96464) | Terrestrial soil microbial communities with excess Nitrogen fertilizer from Kellogg Biological Station, Michigan, USA - KB3-175-1 | ecosystem: Environmental > Terrestrial > Soil > Unclassified ... | reverse complement strand
GGCGGTGATCCTGGCGGGATTCGCCCTGGCCGGCATCAGGCCGCAGGTCGAGCCCGTAACCTCGGCGCCGAAAGTGCGCTGAGCGCAGGACATAGAACAGGCCCTGCACCGAACCGGTGCAGGGCCTGTCTCGCCGGCTCGACCGGCCATCGCTGACCGGCGCCCTGCCGACGTTCTTCCCTCGTCTCGACACCCACCCGTGCCGTCCTGCGTATGCGATCGGTGGCGGGGGCCGCGGGAGCAGTAGGAACCGCGACCCCCTCTTACCGACACTTTGCAGCCTACATCAGTAGGTAGCTCGCTAACAAGGGCACTCCGCCGGCGGTCAATGTGACCGCGGCCAGGAAGAGCACTGCCAGCACGGCACACCCGCCGGACTCGTGAGCGCAGCTGTCACCGTTCGCGGTGACCCGTGGGCGACCGGGAGGGCGCGGGGCTCCCACGGGGCGCGGCCGGGGCTTGTTCGGCGGGCGGCTGCGGTACGACATGATCATTCCTTTCGCTGAACGCGAAGGCGCCGCACCCCGTGACGAGGTGCGGCGCTCTGCGATGTGAGGTCGATCAGCTGCGCTTGCGAATGCGCTCGCCGCTCTTGTCCACGGTGGTCGAGGTGACCGGGTCGTGCGGCTGACGCGACGTGCGCCCGTCCCCGGTGTATGGGTTCTGGGGGTTGAGCCATTGCGACGTGGTGGCGCCGCTCGTGTCGTGCCCGGCGTGCTTGGCCATGCTCTCGGTCTCCGTCCTAGAACCTGTTGAAATAGTCGTTCAGACCCTCACGGGCGGCCACCACCGACATGATGGCGTTGTTGAGGTCGGCACCGATCTTGGCGGTGTGCTCGAAGGCGGCCTGCGCCGAGTCGATGGTGGGCGGCCTCCCCGTGGCGGTCGCGACGAGCGCCAGGGCGATGTCCTGCGCCTGTTGCGCCAGTTCCAGCTTCTCCATCAGATCCACGAGGCCGGCTTTGGCGAATGTGACGGACTCGCGGTGAGCCTCCCAGCTCACGTCAGAACCCGCTGCCGTAGTTGTCGAGCAGGGTCATCGAGTTGTCCGCGATGCGAATGAGCTCGTCGATATGGTCGGCCAGGGAGGCCACGTATTCGAAGGCGGCGCGCCCCGTGTCGGAGACAGGATCGTCACCGACCGCCCGTGCGACGGCGCCGAGGGCCTCCTGCTGCTTCTCCCTGGCCGCCATGAGCCGGTGCATGACCGCCTCCACCTCGGCGCGTGCGACCGCCACGGACTCGGCGTGTGCCTCGCGGCTCATGCGATGACCGCCGTACCGTGCTGCGCGGCCTGCGGGCGCTGGGCGGGGACCACGATCGCCTGCTGGGCGATCGGGACCTCGGCGGCGCGGTGCCGGCCGATGTAGTCCACCGGGCGGTCGTCCTGCGGCTGCAGAGCGAACCTCGCGGCGAGACGGGAGCGACCCGTCAGCATGCCGTTGAGCATGTGTTTCCTTCCCCTTGCTCGTTGTCGATGCGATGAACCTTACAGCGATGTCTCAGAGGTTGGCAAGTCAGCTGTTCGGGTGATGGCGACCCCAGAATCCCTCCTGCTTCTCGGTGAGGTCCTGATCGTCGGTGAGGTCGGGGATCTCGGCCAGGGTGTACCCGGCGGCGAAGAGGGCGCGTTCGAGCTGAGCGGCGATCTGGCGGTCGGAGAACGGGTTGGTGCGCAGAGCCTCGATGCTGCCGGTCGCGGTGGTGAGAACGGCCTCGACCCGTTCGGGGGTGAGTAGGACGGGGGCGGGCTGCAGTAGCGGGGCGAGGCGCTCGGCGACCGCCTCAGCGAAGGCGTCGGTACTGATCGAGATACTGCCGGTGGCCTGATGTCTCACGGGGTGCTCCGATCGGTGGGGTTGAACCTTACTGCGATGCATGGTAAGTTACTCGGCATGAACCAGAACAACAAGTCGATCAGCTCCGAAGCCGTGACCGCCCTGCTCAACGCCACGGCGAACCGCGAGGGTGGCATCGTCAGCGCGGCGCCGCTCGTGCTGGCCGAGCTGACCGCGGCCGGCCTGATCGGGGCGGCCAGGGGGCTGACCCGCAAGGGCTGGATCCGCCGCAACCGTGAGGCTGAGGCGCTGCTCGATTCGCTGTTCTAGGGGCCGGTGGGAAGACGATCGAAAGATCGAGGGAACTTGGGAAACTCCAGGTCAGAGAGGGTGGAGGGGATGTCGTGAGGTGGTGGTGGCTGCGGCGCTCGGCCAGAGGAGCAGAGCGGGGGCGGGTGACGGAGCCCGACCGGGATGCTCAGGAGCTGGCTACGGGCTGGTGGGAGTCCCCGGAGGGGGACGTGATGCTGGTGCGCTACGACCCCGTGATCCGCCGGTTCCTGCTGGACGGGAGGGTCTGGCCGGACACCGGGGCGCTCAGGGCGTACCTGAGGTTCTGTGAGCGGCGTGAGGGTTGGGTGCCGTTGCCCGATGAGATCACCGAGCGTGTACGTGGTTGGGTCGGACTGTAGTCACGTAAGTGGAGCAGGCGCTCCGGTTAGCCCCTCGCATTTCCTACTGGAGCGGGGGGCTTTCTGGTGGGCAAAACGGACATCGGCTCGAGTTTGCGCAGCTCACGGCAAGTTTCGTCGAAAGACGGAGGAAACTTCAAGGAAAGACGGTTGAAAAAGCAAGATCAACTAGAAAGCCCAGGTCAGAGGGGGTGGGAAGACGAAGGGAACTTGAATCACGCGACTAGGGGAAATAGACACTTAACGATGCCTAAGGAATCAAGTTCCCTTCGTCTTCCCACCCCCTCTGACCTGGAGTTTCCCAAGTTCCCTCCGTCTTTCCAAGATCTTTCTGACACCCAAAGCACCCCCGAATCAAGTTCCCCCTCCCCCTATATACGTAGTAATAGGGGGAGGGGGAACGGATGCTCGGCCGGAGGGAAGTTCGAAACACGATGCTTGCTTGAGCAACTATCTCGGCGGGGGTTCTCCCCTGGCCGACCGGAAGCGGGTGTGTCCGCTGATCCCGTAGGATGACCGGGTGATCGAATCCCTGGCCGAGGTGCCGCCCGCAGTCCTGCTCGTGGTCTACGCCCTTGCGGTGGCCCGGGTGACGGGGCTGGTCGTGCAGGACGTGATCACCGAGCCGGTGCGCGATGGGCTGATCGGATGGCTTGATGACCGGCCTGGGACGGTCGGGAATTTCGTTGCTGCCCTGGTCAGCTGCGTTTGGTGCTCAAGTATTTGGATAAGCGGAGCCATGGCTCCGCTTATCATTCTGTGGGGTGACGAGCCTGTCATGATTGGATTGGGGCTGGTCGGGGCGTTCAGTCAGATCGCCGGCATGATTCACAACCTCGGGAGGTAGCACGTGGCGCTTCGCCGGCCGAAGGCCGTGACCGGGGATCTGAGCCGTACGGCGCTGACGGCGGCGACCGCGATGGTCGATCTGTCGGTGGGTTCCAGCTGGAAGACGTACAAGTTCGGCAACCAGGACTGGCAGGTCGAGGCCTGGCGGCTCTACGACATCGTGCCGGAGCTGCACTTCCTGGCCGGGCGTATCGGCGAGTCGGTGTCCAAAGCGCGTCTGTACGTGACCGAGGTGGACGAGACGGGCGAGGGGGCGGGGGAGACCACGGACGAGGCGGTTCGTCTCCTGGCCGCTGTCCCACTCGGAAAAGGCGCTCAGAGAGACGAGAACCTCCGTTTGGCGGGTATTGACCTAGCGACCCCCGGGGAGGCCTATTTCGTCGGTGAGGGAGCCGCTCAGCGGGCGCACGAGGCATCTGGTTCGTGGTTCGTGGTCACTGGAGCGGCGATCAAGAACGAGGGCGGTCGCGTCAAGGTGCGCCGCCCGAAGCACCGCGGGGACGGATGGCTGGAGCTCACCGACAAGGTGGACGTGCTGATCCGCTGTCACCGGGCGCACCCGAACGACCCCGACCAGCCCGACTCGTTCGCGCGCTCTACCATCCCCGTGCTGCGGGAGATCGAGCTGCTGACCAAGCGGGAGTTCGCCGAGCTGGACTCGCGGCTGACCGGCGCCGGCATGATGGCGGTCCCCGAGTCGATCGACTTCCCTCGCAAGGAGGAGGACCCGCCCGGGGTCGCCGGTTTCATGGCGTACCTGCAGCGCACCATGGCCGCCTCGATGGTCGATCAGAGCACGGCGAGCGCGATGGTCCCGATCATGTTCACCGTCCCGGACCACCTCATGGACAACGTGGACAAGATCCGCCCGATCACGTTCTGGTCCGAACTCAGTGCCGAGATCGGCGACATGCGCAAGGACGCCATCGCCCGGGTCGCGGCCAGTGCTGAGATCCCCCAGGAGGTACTGACCGGCATCGGCAACGCGAACCACTGGACGGCGTGGCTGATCTCCGAGGAGGGCACCCGCTGGATCGGCGGCTACCTGTCGCTGATCGCCGATGCCCTGACCCGGGGTTTCCTGAACCTCGCCCTGGCCGCGATGGGCCGCGAAGCCGACATCGGCAAATACGCGTTTGCCTTCGACACGTCCACCCTGGCCGCCCGTCCCAACCGCATCGAAGAGGCCGCGCAGCTGCACGATCGGTTCCTGATCTCGGACGAAGAGATGGTCAAGGCTGCGGCGTTCGATCCCGAGCAGATGCCCTCGGTCACCGAGCGTGCTCAGCAGATCCTGCTCAAGCTGATCCAGACGCAGCCCGACCTGATCCTGGATCCCGCTATCCAGACCGCGCTGGGGTTGCCCACGATCGAGCGCGCCGGGCTCCCGCCGACCGCGGATCAGAACACCGGCGGTGACGCTCAGGACGATCCCGGCGAACAGGTGCTCGACTCCCCACCGGAGCAGCCCGCACTGACCGCCTCGATGCTCGATCGCCGGATCGCCGAGCTGCAGGCCGCACCACCCGCCCCACAGATCGTGTTCAACACCTCGTGCCGCCTGCACGTGCTACGGGCGCTGGAGCTGGCCGGCGGGCGCCTGGCCACCCCCGCCGAGCGTGCGGGCAAGTGGCATGACATCCCGCGTCACGAACTGCACGCGCAGATCGGCCCGATCAGCCCGGCCAGGGCGGAGACGGTGACCCGCGGATCGTGGGCGCACATCGAGGCGACCGCCGCGGACTTCGGCGTGCCGGCCGATCGGCTGGAGCAACTGCTCTCGGGGTACGTCACCGAGCTGCTGACCCGCGGCATGCGCCACCACGATGACCTGCTGTTCGCCGCTTTGGAGATCGCCAATCGCGGCCGGGGCCTGGTGACGGCATGACCGATCACTGGGTGGCGGCCTACCTGGCCGGTGCGGCATGGCTGCTGGCGTGCGTGGCGTACGTGGTGTTCACGTGACGCGCGCTGTGGCGGCGTGGGTCGGCGCGTACGCGGCGGCGTGGACCGCGCTGAGTGTGGCGCTGACGATGGCGGTGGGCTCGTGAACGAGAACGGGGAGCTGGCGATCCTGGTGCTGGGCCTGATCGTGCTCGGCATCGCCGCCGGGCTCTACCTCGCGACCGGGGAGATGCCGTGACCGAGCCGGTGTGGAACGGGCGGGGGCGCGATCCGTGGCTGCCGCAGCGTCTCGATCGGCGCCTGGACGTGCTGGCCACCGAGCGTGACATTCGTGACACGTTCTGGGCGGCGCTGTCGGACTGGCTGGTGCGGCTGTCCCGGCGCGTGCTGCGCGGCGAGGGGCGCATGCCCGACATGGATGCGATCTGGGCGCTGCAGCCGTCCTGGCGTGAAGCCGTGGACCTGGTGATCGAGCGTTCGATCGAACCGGCCATGCGCCGTGGGTACGCCGCGATCTTCGGGGACGACTATCCGTGGGATCAGCGGATCTTCGTCACGCGCTATCTCGCCGAGGTCCGCAACCGCATGGTTCGCACGCCGGACGAGGTGTACGACCTGATCGCCGGCCAGGTGGCGCAGGGCGTGAACCTCGGGGAGTCGATACCGAAGCTGGCGGCCAGGGTGGACGAGCAGCTCTCGGCGACCGCCACGCCGCGCTGGCAGAATCGGGCGGTCGTGGTGGCGCGCAGTGAGGCGATCGGCGCGCTGAACGCCGGCCGCCACGACGTGTTTGAGGCGTTGGCGGAGGAAACCGGCGAGCAGCTGGAGCGCGTCTGGTTGAGTACTGCGGATGCGCGCACGAGGCCGAGTCATCGGCTGGCCGATCAGCAGCGGGTCCCGATGGGTGAGCCGTTCATCGTGGGCGGGTTCTCGCTCATGTTCCCTGGCGACCCGGCCGGTCCGCCGCAGGAGGTAATCCAGTGCCGGTGCACGAACCTCCTGGTCGGTCGCGGCGAGAGTGTGGATCTCAGCAACCGGCAGTTCCGGCGGTGACCGGAGTCGATACCCACTATCGATAGCAGATATCGACTCCGGTAAGCTGCAGGGTATGACAGACCTCCAGCTCTTTGAGTTCCAGGATAAGCCCGTTCGGGTCGTGATGATCGAAGGCGAGCCCTGGTTCGCTCTCCGCGACGTGTGTGCCGTCATTGAGATAGCACAGCCTCAGACGGCGGTTAAGCGCCTTGACCAGCGCGATGTTGGTAGTACCAACATCCTTATGTCCGAATTTGGTGGACAGCAGGATATGACGATCGTCAACGAGTCCGGGCTCTACGATCTGATCTTCGCCTCACGCAAGGAGGCGGCCAAGGAGTTCAAACGCAAGGTCACCACGGAGATCCTTCCGGAGATCCGGAAGACCGGGATGTACCTCGGGCAGATGGACCTGCCGACCGCGCTGGAGCGCTACGCTGCCGCGCTCCGCGAGAAGGATTCCGCCTCGAAGCGCGCCATCGAGGCGGAGACTCGGATCGAGGAACTGCGCCCGATCGAGGCCGAGTGGCGTACGTACATGGATTCGACCGGGCTCTGCGATCTCGGTGCGCTGGCGCAGGCGCTCGGCGGCGGACGGCAGCGATTGATCAACCGACTGCGTGAGCTGGGCATCCTGGTCAGCCGGGACGCGAGCCAGGGCGGGACGCGACCGATGCAGCCGTACTCCGAGCAGGAGCAGGGCTGGTTCGCGGTTCGCGTGGAGAGCACGAACGTTGGGCCGGTATCCGTCACCTACGCCACCCCAAAGGGGGTCAGCGGGACACTGCGAGCGCTGGTGAAGCATGGTGTGGGCGAGCACCGCTGGGGCTCGCTGCCGACCGAGGATGACCTCTTCGCGCGTGTGGCTTTCAAGGCGGATCCGAAGGAATAGCAGGTAGCGGGGCTGGGTGGCGCCTAGTGCCATCCAGCCCGAGCCAGACTCCACTCAGCTTTGGCCCGTTGGGCGCTAAGATGTCCGCAAGCTTCGGAGAGGTGTGACGCATGGGAACCAGGTTCCGCACGATGCTGGCCCCTATCGGTCTGCCGACCGGGGACGGCCGGCGCTTCGCTGAGGGGGGTATCTCCCTGGCCGACCTGCCATTCAGCATGGAGTGGGTCCGGCAGCGCGAGGGCGGCCACGATGGCGCGGTCGCGGTCGGCGCCGTCCAGCAGGCGCACATCGGCACGGTGGCCGAAGCGATCGCCAACGACTGGATCAGCGCGGAGGCCGCGGGCGACATGCGCGCCGACATGACCGCGGTGTGGGGGCAGGGCGAGCTCTACGACGACATCGACCGTGACGCCATGCCGCGCCTGGCGGAGGATGTCGCTGAGGTCATGCACCTGATGAGCAAGGGCACGCTCGGCCCGTCGGTGGATCTCGATACGTTCGAGGGCGTGCCGGTGATGGCCGGCTCCAGCGAGCCGATGACCGAACAGATGTTCGAGTCGCATTACGCGCAGTTCGGCGAGGAGCCGAAGCTGGAGCTGCTGATCACCTCCGGCCGGGTCCGCGCCGCCACGCTCGTGACGATCCCGGCGTTCGCCGAGACGACTCGCCCGCTGGAGCTGATCCCGAACGAGGCCGGTGCGCCGGCGCTCGCGCTGATCGCTTCGGTCGGCGTGCAGGCGCGCCCGGCGGCCAGCGTGTTCGACGGTCCGGCGCTCACCGGACCGACCCCGATCACCTACGACACTGAGAACGGCCGGATCTTCGGCCACATCGCCACCTGGCGTACCTGCCATGTCGGCTACTCGGACGTGTGCGTGACCGCACCGAAGGACCCGACAGGCGGCGACTACGCCTCGTTCAACCGATTCCCGGTGGAGACGCAGGACGGCGTGGTCTGGGCGGGCCGCATCACGGTCGGCGGCCGGCACGCGGCGCTGTCGGCTACTGCGGCCGGGGCGATGCGTGAGCACGACGGCAAGCGGGTCGCCGGCTACGTGCGCGCCTACGAGGACGAGTTCGGTATCGCGGTCGCCGGTGTGCTGGAGCCCGGCCTGGAAGAGGGGGACTTCGCCATCCTGTCGCGCCGCAAGGTGTCGGGGGACTGGCGGGAGACGGCGGCGGGCCTGGCGCTGGTCGAGGTACTGGCGCTGGCTCCCGGTCCGCGGCAGCACTCCGAGCCGGGCTTCCCGATCGAGACGTTCTCTCGCGGTGGCCGTCAGGTCGCGCTGACGGCGGCGCTCGGACCGGAGGCGGAGCAGGCTGAGGTCCCGGCGCACGCGATCCAGGGCGAAGATCTGGCGGCACTCGTTCGTCAGGTGCATGCAGAGATCGCAGCTCAGGAGCAGCGCAAGGTCGCTGCCGCCGAGCTGGCCATGACGATCCAGGAGGCTGCCCGTCCCGCGCGGGAGGCTCTCCTGGCCGAACTGAATCGAGGGGCGTGACTCATGCCGTGCAACTGTGGTGGCAAGAACAAGAACCGTCAGCGGTTCCAGGTGGTCCTAAAGGGCGGCCTCAAGATCACCAAAGAGACTGAGGCGGCGGCGCTGGCGTACTCCGCCAAGCATCCCGGCTCGCGGGTGATCAAGCCGTCTTGATCCGCTGAACGACAGCAGCCCCCGAGCAATGTTGCTCGGGGGCTGCTTCGTGTTCAGCTTCCCGGGAAGGCCCGGCCGATGAAATCGGTGTAACAGGGTGGGATCGCCTCGCAGAGGTCGAACCGGTCGGTCATCCAGTCGATCTTCATGGCGTGCGCGGCCTCTTCGGCGGTCGCTTTGCCGCCCCCCTTGCCGTACGCCGCAACGTACGGACCGTCGAAATACTGGCCATGCCGCCACCCGCGCACCCTGCCCGCGTGCTTCGGATGCTTCGGTGCCGCCGGGAGAAAGCCCGGCCAGTTCCCCAGCTCGAACGAGCGGTGTTTCTGCACCCACGGTGGTGGCATGTCGCCCTTGAACATGTCCATGCACAGAGTCAGGTCCCGACGGATCAGCCCAGCCCGCGATGACGTGGGCTGCTCGATCACGTACGGGATGCCGATCCTGTCGAGCAGGGCCCGGGTGGGTGGCACGAGCTGCACGTGCGAGTCCACGATGCCGCGGGTGCGGTTGGTCATCGTGGCGGTGTTGCCCTCCTGACACGGCGGCGAAGCGTGGATCAGGGCGGGGTGCTCGCCGAGGTCGGCGATGTGTGGGCCGAACGGGATGTCGCCCAGATAGCACAGCACGTCGGTCTGCACGAACTCGTCCCCCGGATAGCCGGGTTGCGGCTCGATGTCCACGCCGATCACGTAGAAGCCGGCGCGCTGGTAGTCGACCGTGGCTCCGCCCATGCGGCAGAACAGGTCCAGCAGGACGGGCCTGTTCATCGCAGCGTGACCTCCGCCCCCGCTTCATCGAGCATGGCGCCCTGCTGAGCGAGGTTGGCCACGTAGCGCTTCACCGAGTCGCGCACCTCGCCACGCTCGCAACCGTCCACGTCCACCCATTCCGTAGGGTCGACTTCGATCTCCAGCACCACTCGAATCTTCATGCCTCAACCTTACAGCCATGCCAGGTAAGTATGCAAGAGGACATGCGGATCTAGATGACCCCTGTACGGTGTACGCTTACGCGGTACAGCACCTGGTGCAGCGTTTCGAACCGGCCGGGAGCACTGATCACGCCGACCCCCTGAGGGAGTTGACATGCCGTTCCCGTTCGAGGTGCCGGCCGACCTCGGTGCTCTCAGCGCCGAAGAGTTCGCCACCTACCGCACCGCGGTCGAGGCCTACGCGCAGACCGCCGCCGCAGACGAGAGCACGACCGCCGGCCACCTGCTCGAAGTCCGCGACGTGTTCAACGCTGCGACCGCCGAGAGCACGCGCCGCACCGAAGAGGCCGCCGCCGCGCAGGCCGCGCGTGCTGAGCTGACCGCCGCGTTCGCCGTCCAGCCCGAGCCCACGCCGGCTCCCGTGCCGCAGCCGGAGCCGACCCCCGAGCCCGTTCCGGCGCCGCAGGCCGTGACCGCCGCGCGCAGCACCCTGGAAACCCCGGCCGAGGTCGAGACCCCGCGGCGCGCCGTCCTCACCGCCTCCTCCGACGTGCCGAACGCCGGCCAGGAGATCGCCTCGTTCGCGGACGCCGCGCAGATCATCGAGCGGCGCCTGGCGTCGTACGGTGGCGGCACCGGTAAGGCCGGGAACAAGGCGCCGATCGGCGGCAAGGGCACCCGGTTCAAGATGGGTGGCCGGTCGCTGACCCGCCACGGCGCGGTCAACGTGCGCCGGGAGTACGACTCCCAGCTGCGCATCACCGACGCCAACAAGGCGATGGAAGTTCTGGAGTACGCGCGCCAGCAGTCCCGCCTGCCGGGCGGCTCCCTGTTCAACGCCATGGAGAACCAGGTCAACAAGGGCGTGGCGCTGACCGCCGCCGCCGGCTGGTGTGCCCCGAGCGAGACCATCTACGACCTGTGCACCCTGGCCACCCGTGAGGGCATCCTGGACGTTCCCGAGGTCCAGGCCTCCCGCGGTGGTTTCTTCATCCCGGAGAACGGCGGCATCTCGTTCGCCGAGGTGTACGACGAGATCGGCGACAACGGCGACGTCATCCTCACCGAGTACGACGTGATCAACGGCGTGGACAAGGTCTGCGTCGAGATCCCGTGCCCGGACTTCGTCGAGGTCCGTATGGACGTGGCCTACCTCTGCCTCACCGGCGCCCTGCTGCAGCGGCGCGGCTACCCGGAGGCGATCGACCAGTTCACCCAGAACGCGCTGATCGGCCTGGACCACAAGGTCAACGCATCGGTGATCCAGCGGATCCGGGCGCAGTCCACCAACGGCGGCACCATCGCGATCCCGGCGAACAACTCCGACGGTGCCTCGCAGGTGCTCTCGGCCGTCGAGCTGGCCGCCGTGGACCTGCGCTACCGGCACCGGATGTCCCCCACTCAGACGCTGGAGATCGTCCTGCCGATCTGGGCGATGGCCCCGATCCGTGCCGCGATCGCCCGGCGCGCCGGTGTTGCTGAGCTGGCTGTCACGGACGCCGAGATCCTCTCTTGGTTCCGGGTCCGCAACGTGGTTCCGCACTTCGTCTACGACTACCAGGACGCGTTTTCCTCGGTCGGCCTGTCCGGCGCACCGGGCGCGGCCACCCCGATCACCGCGTTCCCGGCCAACGTGGAGTTCATCATCTACCCGGCCGGGACCTGGCTGAAGCCCGTGCGTGACGTGGTCCAGCTGGACACCGTCTACGACAACGCGATGCTCACCCAGAACCAGTACACCGCCCTCTTCGCCGAGGACGGCTTCAACATCATGAAAATGTGCGCCGAGTCGCGGTACTACACGACCCCGATCCCGGTCGCCGGCGTCACCGGTCAGCCGGCCTGACATCTCGTGATCTAGCTCCGGGCTTCGGCCCGGAGCCTCACGAACGATCATGAGATGGAGGTGAAACTGACATGGCGATCATTCCCGGAATGACCGTCCCGGCCCCGGAGCCGCTTCGGCGGCGTTACGGCCTGTTCGACGCGGCGATCGGCCCGCTGGACCTGCCGACCCACGGCCAGGGTGGCGGCGTCCGCTACGTGCCCAGCGGGTGCGGCAGCGTGCGCGCGCTCGGCATCGACTGCTACGCCCCCGGCGCGGCACCGACCAAGCCGATCGATGGCGATGACGAAGAGATCGAGACCGGCGTCTTCGCGGTGCTCGGCACGATGGAGTGCACGCTCGTCGGCTACAGCCAGACCGAGCTGGAGAACAAGGCGCTGCGGCGCCTTGAGTCCGGCGAGATGGCCGCGGTCGAGACGGCGCTCTGGTCGGGGCTGGACTTCGAGGGCAACGAACTCGGGATCCGCAATCTGGACGAGACGGCCGTTCCGATCCCCTCGGGGTACGAGGACGGTCTGATCACTGAGGTCGTGGGGGCGCTGGAGCGTTACGCCTACACCGATCAGCAGTACGGCGGGGTGGCCTACATCCACGCCCCGATCGAGGTCGCTGCGTTCGCTGCGGAGGCGGGGCTCGTCCTAGCCGAGCAGGGCAGCACGCGCAAGATCACTCCCCTCGGTTCAGTGTGGGTGTTCGGCGCCTACCCGGCCGGTGAGCTGATCGTGACCGGTCAGACCACGGTGTGGCGTGGCGCGGGTGTCGACATGGCGACCGCGTTCGATCGTATCTCCAACCTCGAACTCATCGTGGCCGAGCGCGCCTATGCGGTGTCGTTCGACTGCTTCGCCGGCCGCGCTACCTACGATCCCCTGGAAGTGGTGAGTCCCTAATGGCGAATGCGATCTGTGCCAAGCCGCTGCAGGGCGAGACGATGCGCGTCACGCGGCTGGACGAGTGCGGCAATCCGGAGTACGGCGATGACGCCTACGGTGTCTCAGACGGGTTCATTTCCGTCACGATGACCCCGGAGGTGGAGGAGGGCGAGTCGTTCTTCATCCGCAACGCCGCCGGGCGTGCCATCATCGATGAGCGGAGCCTGCCGGACCTACGGTGGTACACCGTGACCATGGTGTTCCAGGAGGTGGACCCGGAACTGTTCGCGATCCTGACGGGGCTGGATCCGTACCTGGACTACTCCGGTCAGAGCATCGGTTTCGCGGTCACTAAGGCGAAGTTCGCCACGGCGAACTTCGCGCTTGAGCTGTGGATGGGTAACGCCGAGGAGGCTTGCCTTCCGGGTGACCCGTACCCTTGGTACGGCTACAACCTGCTGCCGTGGCTCGTCGAGGGTGCTCTCATGGAGGACATCGCGGTGACGAACGCGGCGATCAACTTCACGGTGGTCGCCCGCACGCGGACCGGCACACCGTGGGGCGTGGGTCCGTACGACGTGATGCGCGACCAGACGGACGCTCCGGCGCCGCTGCCGGTCGCAATCGAGACCGACACCCACCACTTGCCGATCTGGACGCAGCTCGCCCCGCCGGAGGCGATCTGTGGAACCGCCGGTTTGAGCTCGTAGTCACGCGACTAGTGCAGCGCCCCCGATCGATGGTCGGGGGCGCTTCGCGTTCATGACGTGTCCGCATAGACTGAACAGGACTGACACAGGAGGCGCCCACCGTGGGACTCAACACCGCAGGGATCACCGCGCTGCTCGCAACCGGTAACAGCGCGGCGCTGTACGTCGGCATCGGAGACGGGCCCACGGCCGCTGACGAGGTGAGCACCGCGCGCGTGCAGGTCACCCGCGGCACCGCCGGTGGAGTCGTCACCGCGACCGGTGTCCCGTACGCCTTCACTGGCACCGCAGACGCTCCGGCCACCCATGCCCTGCTGTTCAGCGCGGCCACGGGTGGCACGTTCTACGGGTTCGATGCGCTCGCCGGCGATCAGGCGTTCAGTGCGTCGGGCAGCTACAACCTGACCGCGCTGACCATCACCGGATCGTCTCCGGCCTGATGGGGCTCAACGCTGCAGGCCTGACGGCCGTCCTCACGTCCGGGGTCGCGGCCATCACGCACGCCGCCGTCGGAGACGGACCCGCGGCTGCCGATCAGACCAGCGCCGGGCGTGTGGCGATCGGCCAGGACATGACCTTCGGCGGCGACCCGAGCGCCGGCGCATCCCATCTGTTGCTGTTCAGCGCGAGCACCGGTGGCACGTTCTACGGCTCGGTCCGGCTGGACGGTGACACCGCGTTCAGCACCTCGGGGTCGTTCGAGGTCACCGGCTTCACGATCGCCGGCGTGCCCGGCACCGGATTCCCCGACGCCACGAACACCGGCCTCGCCGGCGTGGGGATGACAGAGGCCGACCTCACGCTGTACGCGGGACCCGAAGGGTTCCAGAACAATGAGGTCGCGGTGATCGAGGACAAGCTGATCAACGGCGACATCCGGATCTACGACAACGCCTCCGTCACCCTGCGCCGTTGCAAGATCAACGGGCACATCGACATCGACTCGGCGAACGCGGACCTGACGATGGAAGATTGCCACGTCGACGCCACCACCTGGCCGAACGCCGCCGTCGGGTTCCAGAACATGACCATCCTGCGCTGCGACATCGAGGGTGGGATCACCGCGGTCAACGCCTCGATCAACGTCCTCGTCGAGGATTCATACCTGCACGGCCAGAGGATCAGCGCCACCGGCCAGGACCACGCTGGCGGGTTCCTGTGTTCGGGCGGTCACGACATCACCCTGACGGGCAACACCATCGTCTGTGACGTGCTGGACAACGGGCACGGCGGTGGTCCCTCGAACAATCTGAACCTGTTCGGGGACTTCGCCGAGCTGGCGGACATCCTGATCGGGGGCAACTACTTCCCGGTGACCGCGGGTGGCTACTCGGTGTCGCTCGGACACAACCCCGGCGCCAACTTCGGCGACAACCCCACCGGCATCGAGTTCACGGACAACGTGCTGGCCCGCGATCCGGACACCGGCAAGGGCGGGGCGTTCGGTACGGTGACTTCTTTCCTGGCTGCGAACGGTAACGTGTACAGCGGAAACACCTGGGCGGATGACGGCACTGCCGTCCCCGTGAACGCGTAGGGGAGCGGGCGCGCATGGCAGAGTCGATCTTCACCGATCAGGTGCCCGCATCCGGGGACGTGCTTGAGCCCGGTGGCATCAACACCGCCGTCACGGTGGTGCCCGCGGTCGGCGGCACGATCACCGGGATCCGGTTCTTCGCGCCGATCACGGTCTCCGGCACGTTCACCGGAGAGCTGTACGAACCGACCACCGATGACGATCCGGCCGGTTCCGGCCAGGGAACGCTGCTCGGTTCCGGCACGCTGACTGCGGCTTCGGTGACACCGGGCGCGTGGAACGTGATCCCGCTCAGCTCGCCCGTACCGGTCACCGGGGGCATGCCCTACCGAGCCAACCGGCACAGCACCAATGGCCGGTACGTGGCCACCTCAGGTGCCTTCGCGAGCGCGGGCATCACGAACGGCAACCTGACCGCACCGCAGAACGGGACCAACTCCGGCGGGCTCGGCTCGCTGTGGAACGGCACCTTCCGCACCGGCGCCGCGCCGGCCTACCCGTCGGACGCGTTCGGCGGCGGTAACTACTTCGTGGATGTGGTCTTCGAGGCGGCGGCGGCCAACGAGGGCGCGGCCGACTACCCGCTGCAGATCATCCTCTCGGCGACCGGCGTGACCCCTGGCGGCAACGGCCAGGGGGCGGTGGCGTTCACGCTGGACATGGCTGCAGCGATCACCGGGAGCAACGCCGAACCCCCGATCGACACCGGAGTCTGCGGCTGGAGCATCGACCCGGACGAGCTGGGTGTCTGTGACGAGTGGGCGGGTAGGTCCCTGGCCGTGCGCACCGCGGCCCTGCAGCTCGCGAGCCGGTTCCTCTGGGCGGCCACCGGGCGGCAGTACGGCGTGTGCGAGATGACGATCCAGCCCCGGCAGAACATGCTCTCGCCGGAGATCTACCGCGACTACCCCATCTGGCCGGGCCAGGATCCCGTGGTCAGCGGCCCGTACCTGTTCGGTGGCCGGTGGTTCAACCGCGGGTGCGGGTCCTGCTGCAACTCCGGCGGGTGCGCCATCGTGCTGCGTGGGCCGGTGGCTTCGGTGACCTCGGTGGTGGTCGCGGGTGAGACGGTGGAGGAAAGCGCTTACCGGGTGGACCTGAGCAAGGGCGCGTACCTGCTGGTTCGCGCGGATGGCCTGTGCTGGCCGAGCTGTGGCACTGAGCCGGGCGATTTCCAGGTCACGTACGGTATCGGCCGCGAACTGCCCGCCGCGCTGCAGGTGGCGGTCGCGCTGCTCGCGTGCGAGTATGCGAAGCATCTGGCCGGCGGGGCATGCGCGCTCCCGGCCAGGATGACCCGCCTGTCGCGTCAGGGTGTCGAGATCGAGGTGGACGCCGGCGATGGCGCGGCCGGCACCACGGGCGTGCGCCAGGTCGATGACGTGATCGCGGCCCTCAATCCTGGCCGCCGTCAGTCCCCGCCCGTGGTCCTCTCGCCGGATCTTCCGGAGTCCTGCGACCGCGTGACAGTCTGGGGTGCCTGATGGCAACTGACCCCCTGGTGATGCCGCTGGCGCGTGAGCTGCTGGCCTGCCTTGAGCAGGAGGTGGAGAAGCTCGACTCGCCGCCGAAGTACGTGCAGCTGCGCACGGGCGCGATCGTGGACCACCTGATCAGCGAGACCGAGGACGAGTGCTGCTCCGGCCTGGCGTGGGTCCGCCCCGTGACGTTCTTCCCGAGTTCGGGGACGTTCCCGGCGCAAGACGACACGCCCGTTCCAAAGGGTGTCGTGGCGTGGGCGGTGACGCTGGAGATCGGCGCGATCAGGTGCGCGCCCACGCCGCCAGCGCAGAAGATCCCGACCGCGGCTCAGTGGGACGCGGTGACGCAGGCGGTCATGGACGATGCCGCCGCGATGCGTCGGGCGCTCTGCTGCTTCGGTGAGCTGCCGGAGGGGCGCGGGCGGATCAAGTCCATGCTCCCGGGTGCCTGGCTCCCGCTGGACCTCTCCGGCGGATGCGCCGGTGGTGTGATGACGGTGACCGTTCGGGGACCCGCGTGTGACTGCGAGAGCGCCGGACCCGCATCATGACAGCAGCACGCCCCGCGGGGATCTAACCAGCACGGGGCGTGCGCGAACCTATTCGGCCGACGCTAGTGACCGTCGGCTCATGATCACAAGGGTCAGCGTCTCTCGATCCAGGCCAGCAGGACCATGGCCGTCAGGAACATCCCCAGCACGATGATCGGTTCCCAGTTCATCGGGGCAGCTCGCTTTCCGGTGCGTTCATGCTCAGCACCCTGAGCGCTCGCTCGTACGCGACGGCCTCACTTTCCGCCGTGATCTTGAGTTCGAGGACTTCGGTCACCTTGCGGAAGTCGTCTTTCAGTGTGCTGGACGCGCGGGGGACGGTCTCCACTCGCTGAATGTGAACCTGGACGTTGTAGTGCATGCGGTCAGCCTCTCTGATTGAAACGTGTCAAGTTGATCTAGCTCACAAGGGTGGTGCGAGGTGGGGGCCGGAGCCCCCGTCCTGCTCAGTACCGGCGGATCAGGTGGTTCCAGACCCCACCGCACCGGACCTCGTACAGGCGGTCCATCTTCGTCAGGGTCTTCTGGTTCATCTCGCCCATGACCTCGATGTCCGGGTCGTTCACCAGCAGGTACTCGATGCCGGCTCGCCACTGCTCGATGGTCAGGTCTCCGGCGAGCGCTGCCACCTCGGTCAGCTTCACCCAGTCCCCGGTGTGCGTCCGCTCGATCGCCTTGTTGATGTCCTTGGCCGCCTGCTCGATGCTGAACATTTCGTCTCCCTCGCTTGCCCTTGTGAGTACTACTTTACAGGCATGCCAGGGAAGTTGCAAGGGGTGGGCCAAGATCTTTAGGGGAGCCTCTCCGGCCCCCCGTCTTCCCAGCTCAGCGCGGCCAGAGGGTATCGATCAGCTCCAAGTTCTCGTCCCAGCTGTTGCGGATCTCCAGCGCTTCCAGGTAGGCCTCCGCGTTGTCCTCGTCCGTGAGGTCTCGCTTGCCGGCCTTGACCAGCTCGCGCTCGGCCCACGCCAGCATCTTGACCGACTCGGCGCGCTCCCAGCTGCTCATCTCTGCGCCGCCCTGGGTGCGGAAGGTCTCGTCATCGATCTTCGTCCAGATCGTGTCTTCGATCGTGATCGTCATCATGTCCCGCTCCCTCGCTCGCCCTTGTGATTACTACTTTACAGGCATGCCAGGGAAGTTGGCAAGGGGGTGGGACAAGATCTTTCAGAGGCAAGCGCTTTCCTGCACGCGAGCCCCTGATGACACCTGCACTGACGACGCGTTCAGCCTGCTCAGGTGCGCTATTCGGTTGTGTGCTGCGTGCCGGCGACGCTCGCTACCTATCCGCCCGGCCCGAGTGACGACGTGGTCCTGCCTCTCGGTTGCTGCGCGATCAGGCGGGGAGTCGAACCCCGCTCCGCCCCTCGCACTTCGCCGGGACCAACCGGCTAGTTTGCTCAGGTCACCACCAGGTGGGCTGATCTGCTTGCCCGGCCCTTTCTGCTGGTTAGGCGTCTGGACCGTATCTGCGCGCGCCGCCCGGATCGAACCGGTAACCCCTGTGCGCCCTCCCCGGCGAACCGGATCTACGCGACGCACTAAGTCGGCACCCCTAGCGCCAGTCAACCCGCTCGGTCCCCGCTAGGACTCCCGAGAGCCGGGGCGGTCTTTCCCGCTGTCAGCAACGGTGGGTTCCTGGGCATCCCCAGCTCACCCGTTTCTCGTGTCCGAGGGGCGGTCCCCCGTTGCGCTGAGATGAACCTTACGTGCATGCCCGATAAGTGTCAACCCCGTACGCTGAAGTCGTGGCAGTTCATCTCGCACAGGCACGCATGCACGCAACCGGCATGGCTGCGGCCAGGAAGATCGTAGGCCGAGCCACCCGTAAGACCGACAACCGCAGTGCAGTCCTGTGCCCGGTCGACACCGGCTTGCTACGTGCGTCCCGGCAGAGCAACGTCTCGGTCACGGGCAGCACGGTCACGGGCGTGGTGAGGTACACCGCCGAGTACGCCGCCGCGGTGCACAACGGCCGGCGCGCCCTGACCATCCGTAGCCGACCGGGCGGTCCGAAGCTCAAGTTCACGGTCGGCGGTCGGACGGTCTACACCCGCGTGGTCCACCAGCCGGCTCGCCCTGGCCGCCCGTTCCTGACCACCGCGCTGCGCGAGGTCGCCGGACAGGAGGGCATGCGCTACCAGCGCACCGGTCGCCACTGAGATCGCCCCTTGACAACTTCCCTGGCATCGCTGTAAAGTCTCTCTCATGAACAACGACGCGATCACCCCGGCCAGCGCTCAGTTCGCCACCTTCCCGAAGACGATCCGCGAGCTGATCACCGAGACGATCGCTAAGGGTGGCGAGGTTCGCCCCGAAGGGCACACGGGTCGGATGCTCACGTTCGCCGTTCCGGTGCGGTACGTGAGTGGCAAGGTCGGCCAGCGTCAGATCGGGACGGTCGGGTGGTTCGTACGGGACGGTCGCAACAAGATCAGCTCGGGTGTGCATGATGTTCGTTCCGGGTTGGCTCGCCACCGCGCCGCCTGATCACCGCAAGCACTCAGCCCCGCTCCGGCGGGGCTGCTTTCGTTCCGGCCTGAGATGTCCGGGCGGGCTGAGGTACAGTGACACGCGAGGCGGGGCGGGGGTGATTTCGCGGTCAGCGGCGCCCCGCCTCACTACCGCACACCGCGAACCGGAGGACCTCATGACCGCTCCACCACCCGCGCCTGCGCGCGAGCAGCGCCTGATCACCTTCCGCGGTCGCGAGATCGCCGTGGCGATGCCGACCGATGCGCAGATCTTCGTCTGGCAGCGCACGATCCAGGAGCTGCAGCAGGCTGACACCGACGCATGGGACGGTGAAGAGGCGATGCGGGCCAACCTGCGCGCCGGCCGGATCATCGATTCGGTGATCGTGGACCGAGCGGACCGGACATGGCTTGACGATCTGACCCTGGACGATGCGCTCACGCTCGTGGAGCGGGCCGAGATCATCACTCTCGCGGTCAGCGCGTTCACCGACGACAAGACTCCGGCCGAGCCCGCGCCTGCGAAGCGCGCCCGCAGGAAGGCTTCCTGATGGAACACCTCGGCCGGGGCATCGACCCCGAACACATCTTCGGCACCGCCGAGAACGCCGCGTACTACACCGCTGGTCGCCACCAGGGCGTACGTGATGCCCTGCAGTGGCTGACGTTCGCGCACCTGCCGGACGACCTGAAGCGTTTCAGCTCGGTATTTTACACCGCGGCGATCGATCTCCTGCAGGAGATCGGCACCGAATCCCCCGAGCTGACCACCGCGCTGAACAAGCTGATCGAGGCGAAGGATTCGGCCATGCGCGCCGGCATCCGGCACACCACCGGCCGCGCCGGATCGATCCCGCGCCCGCAGGCCATCACCGAACCGCCGAAGCTGTCATGAGCGAGCCAGTCTCCCAACGCATCCGGTTCGTCCGCGACTCTGACGCTGAGCTGTACATCGAGGTCCCCGGACAACCGGGCAAGTTCGCGTCCGCCTCCGATTTCAACAGGGGCGTGAAGTACGTGGAGCGCTACCTGTGGACGATGGCCGAGCTGGAGATCGATGGTCCCGTTACGATCGAGTGGGATAGCGCGGCACCATGACCCCCGACCCCCTCGCCTCGATGCGGTGCTGGGCGATCGGGGTCACGCTCGGCGGCCAGGAGTACACCATCCCCGCCGCCCCCGCGGTCGCGTGGTGGCCTGTCTTGGCCGATCTTGATGCGACCGTCCTGCTCGACATGATCAGGGACCCCGACCTGACCGACCGCCTATGGCAGGGTGAGATCGAGCCTTCCGAGATCGGCGAAGCGCTGATCGAAGCAGTCGAGCAGGCGTCGGGCCGGCCGATCATGGCGTCTCTGACCATCGCGTCCCTCGCGGCGCAGCACTGGGCATCGATCAACGGACAGCTGGTCAGAGACGGTGTGCGCTGGGATGTGCTTCCCCTGGCCGCGGTTCTGGACGCCATCCACTCGCTGCTGCTCGATCGGTTCGCGGACGGCAAGAATGACAAGACCGGGCGCCTCTACCGTGATGACTACCTGGCCGCGCTGGAGACACCCATGCCGGGATCGGGTACGCGCGTCAGCCGGCAGGCTCTGACGGAGTTCGAGACGATGGCCGGTCCACGACCTGCTGCGCGGCCTGCGCGATCCAGCGGCGCGCTGTCCGGGGACACACCTTCCAGAACTCGGACACCGTCCCGGCCTCCCCGCCGTCCCGCCCTGTCCGGCGCGCCCATTGAGCAACCCGCCACACCCGGGCGAAGTGATCGACCGGCCAGGAACGTTCCCCTTCCGGCCGCGGGACCGCCAGCATCCGGTACTGCGTCTCATCTCCGCCGCCGCTGAGTGCACTGGCCGCCACGCCGGCGATCTGCCGTACCGGGATCTGCGTCAGCGTGCCCGCGGTGATCGCAGCGTTCCCCCTGCTCTCCACCGTGAGCGCCTGTACGGTCGGCCGCTCGGCGCCTGGGAACATCCGCACGCGCACACGTACGTCGGAATCGGGATCTTCCAGCATGACCTCGTCGCCGAGGTTCGACAGCTGTGCGCGACTGACATCCATCCCGTCATCCTACGGCAGATGTCCGGGCATCCGAGATGGCGTGACACGTGCGCACACCGTACGCTGGTCACGTGGCGAATGAAGGCGAAGCTAGCGTCAAGATCGTTGGTGACGTGCGTGATTTCGCTCGCGACACCGAAAAGGATTTGAACGCCGCGCTCAAGAAGGTCAAGCCGGGCGCCATAAAGGTCCCGGTCGACACCGACGCCATCAGTGCCGATGCCGCGAAGGCGGGAGAGAAACTGGCTGACGGGCTGAAGCGCGGAGCCGACGGTCGACTGCGTAACGCTCAGGGGCATTTCGTCAAAGAGGGCGAAGCAATCGGAGAAGCTCTCGGTGACGGGATCACCCGCGGTGCCGATGGCCGGTTGCGTGATGCCCGGGGCAAGTTCGTCAAGGATGGCGAAGCGCTCGGAAGAGCTGCTTCCGGAGGTGCCCGCAAGGGGTTCAAAGAAGGATTTGGCGACGGGTTCCTGGACGGGATCAAGAACGCGCTCGGCCGCTTCAAAGACGTGCTCGGCAACGCGCTGTCGGGTGCGGCGTCCGCAGTCGTCCCGATCGTCAGCGGCATCGGCACGCTGGTCGGCGGGACGTTCATCGCCGCCCTGGCTGCGGTCGTGTTGCCTGCCGTGCTCGGTATCGTGTCGGCGGCGGTGATCGCGCTGACCGGAATCGGCGTCGGGCTCGGCGTGATCGGGCTCGGTGCGTTCGCGCTGCGCGAGGTGAAGCCCCTGGTCGAGTCGTTCAAGAGCCTGACCAAAACGCTCAAGGACGTTGGCAAAGAGGCCGCTCAGCCGCTGCTCAAGCCACTGCAGGGATCGATCGGGATCTTTAAGGACACCATCAAGGACCTGCAGCCCACTCTGAAGTCGATATTCAAGGGCATCGCTCCCTCGATCGAGCCTCTCGCGAAAGCGCTTTCCGGGTTCGTGAAGAACGTCCTCGGCGGCATCAAGGATTCTCTACCCGGGATCAATGCCGCGCTAGAGGGCTTCGGTAAGGGGTTCGAATGGGCCGGAAAGGTGCTCGGCGACTTTTTTCGTACGATCTTCAACAATTCCGACGTTATCGACAACACGACGGAGGCCCTGTTCAAGATCATCTTCGGTCCGCTGAAACTTCTCGGCCCCCTGATCTCCGGGCTGAACGTGATCTTCGGCGCCTGGAACAACGCCATCATCCTGTTCGCCAACTCGGACATCTGGTCAACGATCTTGACCGGGATCACGAGCTTCGTGGACGGCGGCACCGGCGCCATTCAGCGCATAAAGGACGCGTGGGGTCCGCTCGGTGATGCCATTCAGAACGTCTGGGACAAGATCAAGGCGTTCGCTGCCGAGGATGACCCGAAGAAATTGGAGGAGAAGTTCATAGCCTTCGTGGATTCGGTGAAGGCGGCGTGGGGTCCACTGAAGGATTTCCTCGGTGTCGTATGGGACGAGGCCCTGGCGTTCATTCAGCGGCTCTGGGAGGAGAAGTTCGTCCCGTGGTGGGACGAGACCGCCAAGCCGTGGCTGGAGTCGGCCATCCAGGAGGCTTTCAGCATCGCCTGGGATGCGGCGAAGGGCGCCGTGGCGGCGAAGATCAACTCGATCATCGCGACCGTGCAGACCGGAATCGCGATCGTGGTCGCCCGGATTCGCAACGGCATCGCTGCAGTGCCCGGGATTCTGGCCACCGCATTCGGCCAGGCGAACTCCCGGATCGCCTCCGCCATGTCCACGATGGCATCGACTGCGGCGACCGGCGCCCGCACCGTCATCGACCGGATCCGTACCGGTCTCGCTGTCGCGGGCGCGACCGTGCGCGGAGCGTTCTCCGGCGCGGCGGGATGGCTTCTCTCCGCCGGCCGTCAGATCATCGACGGCCTGATCTCCGGCATCCGGGCGGGATTCGGCAGGGTACGTAGTGTCCTCGGCGACCTGACCTCGATGCTGCCCTCATGGAAGGGGCCGGAGGAACTCGACAAGAGGATCCTCCGCGAGTCCGGCCGTCTCGTGATGCGCGGATTCGAACGCGGTCTGCTCGATGAGCGCGACGCCATCCGCAGCACCCTGCAGGGCCTGACGGCGAGCATGCCGGACTGGACGGGTAGCGCGATCAACTCGGCGAAGCCCGGCACCACCTCAACCAGCAGTTTCGTCATCGAGGCGGGAGCCATCGTGATCAACGGTTCCGGAACCGGTGCAGGCAACGCCGCCGCCGAAGCAGTGCTTGCGCGCCTCGCGCAGGCGGGGCGGGTGCGCTGACCGTGGGTTCGATAACGGTACTCAGGCCGTCCTCGGTCTCTTCGTTCACCGGCTGGTCAGCGATGCCGTCCGGCACGCTGAACGGGGTCACCTCCGATGACCTCGATTCGACCTACGCGCTGTGGTCGGGATCCGGCTCGCCGCTGGTGTTGCAGACCCCGGTCGACTCCCCGCCCGCCGGCGAGCGCCGCCACCAGGTTCGGGTGCGTGTCCGCGGCGAAGACGGCAGCGCGTGGTGGGCGGTGCGGTTGCAGAGTGGCGCGCTGACCGGTGGAGCTTCGGCGACATTCCCGGCGAGCCCCGACACGGTGAACGGCTCGTGGGGATTCGGCGCCCCCCACGACGGATCCACCATCCTGGCCGCCCACATCCTCGGCCAGGACAGCGGGGTCAAGGTCACCGAGGTCTACATCGACATGGACAGCCGCGAAGCGCCGACCTTCACCGGTCAGGTGCTGGACGGCGCGGGCGCGGTCAACACCACCATCACCGACACGAACACCCCTCTGTTGCGAGTGACCGCGGTGGACTCCGACGGGCTCGTGCTGCGGCAGTACCGTTACTGGATCACGCAGGGCAGCACGATCGTCTGGGATACCGGCGTGCTGGCGGGAAACCCCACCGACCAGCTCACCGACCCGCTCCCGAACGGCAGCTACACCGCCAACCTGCAGATCTGGACCACCCTCGGAGCGAACACCCCCTACCCGAGCACCGTGCAGACGGTTGCCTTCACGATCAGCACCGGCGATGTGCCGATCCCGAACGACCCCGTAGCCGAGCAGATCCCCGGCTCGCCGCTGTACGCCGTCGAGGTCTGCGCCCCCGACATGTCGGGCTTCGATCTCGGCCGGGGATTCGTGGAGTTGCAGCGCATCGACTGCGCCGGCAGTGAGAACGAGAACGGAACGACCCTGGCCATGCTCGGCCCACTCGGCACCGACGAATGCGCGACGTGGGAGGACTACACCATCCCGCGCACCGGCCTGGGGTCCTCGTGCACGCACGTGGCCGAGCAGTGCTGCTCGTACTACCGGGCGCGCGCGATCGGGCGCAAGGCGGGAGCCGTGGTGATCAGCGCCTGGTCCGACGTGCGCGACACCGGCCTGCCCCGGGGCCTGATCTTCCTCTGGCCGGGCACGAACGCCGGCATCCCAGCAGGCTGGAAACGCACCACCGCATTGGACGGCCGGTACGCCAAGGGCGTGGCCACCGCGAGCACGCAGCCCGGCCTCACCGGTGGATCCGGTTCGCACGGACACACCACCCCGAGCCATGCTCACGACATCACTCACGCGCACACGGTCACCGGTAACACCTCGGCGGCCACCGGCCAGGTGACCTCCACCCCGAACACCGCCGGATCGTCTGCGGTCCCCGTGACACATACGCACACCCGCTCCGCGGTCGCCAGTACCAGCCTGCTGTCCGGACTCACCAGCCCTTCGATCGGCAGCTCGATCCCGAACGATCCGGATCGGCTGAACGTGATTCACATCGAGTCGGATGGGACACCGGCCGGTGTCCCGAACAACGCGCTGGGCATCTCGCCGGACATCGCGCTGACGGGCTGGACGGATTACGCGAACGCCACCGGCCGGTTCCTGCGCGGCGCCGGCGATTCGGCAGACGGTGGCGCCACAGTCGCGAGCCAGTTGCCGAATCACCTGCACGCCATCGCCACCCATGTGCACGCTGCGGTATCGCACACGCACACGAGCCCGAACACCGGGAACGTGGCCGGCACGCTGACTCTCACGGCGGGCGCGATCTCGGCGACTTACGCCGCCACCCACAATCACGCAGTCACAGTGGGCGCTGCCGATGCCGCCGCCCTGACATCCGGCGGGAACGGCAACTCCGGCACCGCGTCCCCGGACGAACCGCCGTTCGTGCAGATGCGGGTCAAGCAGAACACCAGCGGCGGGGCTTCGATCCCGGTCGGGATCATCGGCGCATGGCGCGGGTCGCTGGGCACCATCCCGCGCCACTGGAAACTCTGTGACGGGACGAACGGCACGCCCAACCTGCTCGACCGGTACGTCAAGGGCGCCACCTCGGGGATCGGCACCACCGGTGGATCGCTCAACACGCACACGCACACCACCCCGAGCCACACGCACACGACCACCGGCCACACCCACACGACCACGACGGCGGCCACCGCGGCGGCCAGCAGCAACGTGCTCGCGTCCAGCACCATCGCGGTCAGCACCAGCGGTCACACGCATGTCAGCTCCGCCACGGACAGCACCACCCCGACGGTCGGCGGGAGCACGTCTGGCACGTTGAGCGCCGCGAGCACCCAGCCTCTGTACGGAACGGTCGCGTTCGTGCAGCTGACCGAGCCACAGATCCCCGAGCCTCCGCCCACCGAGGTCTGCTTCACGTGGGACGAGAGCGAGCACCTGATCCGCACTCAGGACGCCACCGGCGCGCTGTGGGCTCCGGTGATCGGGAAGTTCACGTGGGACGTGGATCGCGAGCTGACCGCGAACACCGGCGTCAACGGCACACGCTTCGCCGAGAATGCCGCGCCCGGGGAACGCAACCTGCACATGGTCGCCGGGGTGGAGTCGGAGGCCGCCCTGGCCGAGCTGCTCACCGTGCTGGCCCGGCCGCTCGTGCTGATCAGCCCGTCTGATTCCACCGAGGTCTGGGCTGCTCCTGTGGCCGGATCGGTGTCGGTGGTCAAGGTCGGCCGGAGCCGTCAGGTCTCCGCCGATTTCATCGGGACCGGGCCGCAGCCCGGCCCGCAGGTCGCCGATGTTTAAGATGTCCACGTGAGCCGAAGCAGGGGGACATCTCAGTGATCATCACGACGCTGCGCCCGACCGCCGTGACCACCATCGGAAACGGAACAGCCGTTCCGTCCGGCACGCTGGCCACAGTCACGGCCGACAACAGCGACAGCACCTACATCCAGTCCCCGGGCACCGGTACGCCCTGGTCGGTGCGGATGGAACCGCACACGCTGACCGCGGGGTACGAGCGTCATCGGGTCCGTGCACGTGCACGCATGCGGGTGGATGTGGGCACCGGCCGCGAGGATCTGGAGATCTCGGCCACGGGTGGCGGCGGGGTGCTGACCAGCGCGAGCCGGATGAACATCTCCGACGCGTTCTCCGAGTATGCCGGGGATTGGTTCACCAGCTCGAACCTGTTACTGGGGCAGATCGCGCCCCTGTCGGTGCTGAACATCTCCGGCGGGGTGCTCACCGGGGCGGCGGGTGGCGCGGCGCAGATCCGCACTTCCGAGCTGTATCTGGACGTGGATTCGCGACTGGAGCCGCAGTTCACACCGGAGGTGCGTGACAACGCCGGCGTGAATCAGCACCTCGGCACGATCACCGACACCAACCAGCCGGTCTTCTACTTCGGCCCCGTGTCCTACGACGGCCTACCTGCCCGCGGATGGCAGATAGAACTGGTCAAGTCGCCGGGAACGGTGATACTGGAAACCTCCGGCGAGGGTGAGCCACCTACCTCGATCATCTGCCCCGTCCCGCTCGATGACGGGTTCTACACACTGACCTTCGGCGTGACCAGCACGATCCGCGACGAGGATGAGTTCTTCGGCATCGGGGCGCTGAACTTCGAGATCGAGAACACCATCCCGCCGCCGTCCCCGCCGAACCTCACCGCGGTTCGTGAAGGCGAGGGGTACCGGGTGACGTGGGAGTTCCCCGGCGGTCAGCCGTGGGACAACGACTACGTGGTGACCGAGGTGTGGCGCGACGACTGCACCGGCTCGCACCGGATCGCGGTCGTCGCCGACAGCCAGGACGGCTCGTATCTCGATCTGGCCATCCCGCAGGTCGACACCGAGCATGTCCTGGCCGACGGTATCTGCACGCTGGAGCTGCACAACTGCGACATCACCTATCGGGTGCGCTATCGCGGCTACGTCTCCAGCACCGTCACCATCCCCGCCACCATCCCCGTGGACCTCGTACTGGGGTGGCCGGGGACCGCAGCGAGCATCCCCAGCGGATGGCTGCGCGTGACGGCGCTGGACGGGTTCTATCCGCGCGGCGCGACCACCACCGCGGCGCCCTCGGTCACCGGCGGCACCACCTCGCACTCGCACACCAGCCCGTCCCACAGTCACTCGATCCCGAGTCACCAGCACATGATGCCCGCCGACACCGTCGGATCGAGCACCAGCACGAACACCGAACGCAAGGACAAAGCCTCGATCGCGGTCACCTCGGCCACGCATGATCACGACCTGCCGCTGCTGTCCGGCCCCTCGAACGTCGTGAGCACCGGAGCGACCGCGCCCGGCACCACCACATCGAGCCACCTCGCGCCGACTCGGGAGGTCATCTGGATCCGGTCGGACGGCTCGGCCACCGTGTACCCGGTCGGCGCACTCGGCTGGAGTACGCAGAGCGTGTCCGGATGGGCGACCGACGCCGCATCCTCCGGCCGGTTCCTGCGCGGTGCCGCGGCGGCGGGCAACGGGGGTGCCGTCTACGGCGGGTCGACTCACGGCCACGACGTGAATATCCACACGCACGGCACGCCACCGCAGCACGACCACCCCAACTTCACCACCGAGCCGAGCGGCCCGGCTGCCGCCACCGAAGCGAACTCCGGTAGCGGCACGCCGCGCTGGCTCGCCCGCCACACTCACCCCGGTAACGTGGTGGCGACCACGTCCGGCGCCGTCCTCTCCGCAGGTGGCGGCGGTGTCTCGATCGCCAACACCGAACCTCCGAATCGGCGACTGCGTACGCTGCGCAACACCGGTAACGGCGCGCAGACCCGCATCATCGGTCTCTACACGGATGCGGTCGCCGATCTCGATCCGGTGCTGACCCTGTGCAACGGCTCGAACGGCACGCCGGACATGCGCACCTGGTTCTGCCGGGACATCGGTACCGCATCGGTCGGCAGCACCGGCGGCGCCGCCTCACACACGCACACCGCCCCGGCACACACGCACGGTGCAACATCGCACAAGCACGAGGTGACCACCGGCGTCTCCGGGAGCAAGACGTACGGCCGGGACACCACCGGCACGCAGGGCTCCGTACCTCTCGCCACGCACACTCACAACGTCAGTGACACCAGCGAAGCCCTGATCACCCCCGGAGCAAGCGGAGCAGGCTCGACGGGTTCGGCGAGCAACCTGCCCCCGTTCCGCGAGGCGCACTTCGTTCGCGTCGAGGGCACCGTGGCCGGTGGCACTCTGCCGGTGCCGGAACTGCGGATCAGCGAGTTCGCCGCGATCACCGTGCCGGCGTTACTGCACACCGACGGGATGGACCGCATCGGATCGCTGACCGACGTGATGGCGGTCGCCGCCACTCGTGGCCACGCACTGCCCCGCGGGAGTACGGACGCGGTCCCGCGAACCGGCGGCCGTCACACGGTGTCGAACACCATCCCGGGCGATGACCTGTCACTCACGATCGCGGTCGTGGGCAAGCAGGACATCGACCGCCTTGAAGAGATCATCGGCGCGGACCTGGTCTACTGGGCACCGCTCGGCGGCACCCCGGGCTGGTACGCGCCGGGAGCGTGGACGGTGACCGCGCCCGCGCCGGACGTGAAGGTCCTGTCCACCAGCGCCGTACGTCAGCCCTGGCCGGAGACGGTAGAACCGGAGACCCTGCTGTGAACCCCTTCACTTCGGCTCGGCACCAGGCGGCCATCACCACGGCGACCGGGTACCGGCGCGTCACCCGCTGCACGTTCAACCGCAACGGCGTCAGCCAGATGCTCGAGCCGGTCGGCGGATCGTTCACGCAGGACGCGCGCCGCTCGGCCAGGTGGGATGGGCGCCTGACCTTCGTGGGCGGGAACCGGTTCCCGCAGCGCCCCGGCGATCTACTCACTCCGTTCGGTACGACCTGTTCAGTGGAGCTGGGAATCGAGCTGCTGGACGGTTCGATCAGTACGGTACCGTTCGGTACCTACGAGGTCTCTTCGGTGCGTACCGACAGCGTGGCGGGCGCGAAGGCGACGGCCGTGAGCCTGATCGACCTGTCCGACCGCATCGACCGTTACCGGTTCGAGAAGGTGTTCACGACCCTCGGCGGTATCTGGTTCACCCGCATGGTCAACGACGTGATCCGCAACCGGACCGGCATCTCCCCCAACCTGCCGACCGGTGGCGAGATCGTGCTCAACCCCTACGACTTCGGGCTGGAGACCGGCACCGGACCCTGGAAAGAGCTGCTGGAGATCGCCGAAGCGCATGGTGTGTCGATGTGGTTCGACCGCACCGGCGCCATCCACGTATCCTCGCTCAATCCCGACCCCCTCGCCACCTATCCGCTCGGCGGTAATGTGTCGTTCTCCGCGGACTTCGATACTCAGCCCGCGAACGTGATCGTGGCCCGCGGCGAGACGCAGAACGGCATCGCGCCGGTGCAGGCGATCGCGATGGACACCGACCCGGGAAGCCCGACCTACGCCGGCGCGGCCCCGGGCGGCAGTCCGTATGGCCGAACGACGCAGTTTTTCAGCAGCACGACGATCACGACGGTGGCGCAGGCGCAGATCGCGGCCGACTCCCTGCTGGCCGAGTCGATCGGAGGCGGTTCCTCCTATTCGGTGTCCTGGCCGTACAACCCGACAGTCGACGCTGACGACGTGGTCAGCTTCGAAGGCAACACGTACGTGCTCGATGCGGTGACGGTCGACATCACCGGCGAAACGAGCGCGAAGGCGCGGGAGATCCGATGACCGATTTCGACTTCACCAGGGCGATCAAGGACATCTCCCCCGATGACGACGGACCTTCGAAACTCAGTCTGCGCACGGGCGTCATCGCCGCGGTCAACGGCGGCGGCACGGTGGATGTCACCCTGGCCGACGGGTCCACCGTTGCCAACAAGCCCGTGGTCGGCAGTAGCGTCGTCTTCTCTGTCGGCCAGGTGGTCAACATCCTCACCGGCCGAGGTCAGTTCCTGGTGCTCGGCGGAACCGCATCCTCCGGCGCCACCACGGGGTTCCCCAGCTCCTACGTGACGATCGGAACGCCGACCTTGACTACGGGGGTCATTACCGACCTGACTCCGGCGACGATCCCGTACAACATCGGCGGCATGTACCCCGGATCAGGGATCAACTTCACCGTTCCGGCAGGGCAGGGTGGCCTCTATCAAGCCGCGATCGTTCTGCGATACGCCTCACAGGCATCCCCGGCTGGCACGCGGCAGGCCAGGGTCAACAAGAACGGTGCCGAGTTCATCTTGTTCAACCAGCCCGCCGTGACGAACTACGCTTCATCCAACATCGTGGTGAGCGGTGCCATCCGGATTCCCATGAGCGCCGGTGACACGGTTTCATTCGGCGGATACCAGAACTCAGGCGGAAACTTGGCGATCATGGGCAACTCCGTAGCGTGGTTTGAGCGCGTCAGGTAGCTACACTTAAAAGCATCTATGTCTCACCGTCCTTCCGTCGTGAGGGGTAATGATGGCAACTGTGGATGCGATCAGATTCGGGCGATTCCTCGAATACACCGGCTCGAACGGTGCCGCCATGGCGGCATCGATGAGTGGTTCCGTCATGTCGGAGAGCGGCGGCGTGCTGGTGGTCGGCGACGCCAGCGGCCATTATCCGATGTACACGGTCTACGTCGGGGACAGATGGAACGATCGGGACGGTGTGCTCTGGCCTGCGGCGGACTACGCCGCGCAGCACATCACCAAAGCCGCAGCACTGCTCGACACGAACAACGATGCCGCCGTGGCGGCGCTACAGGTCTCACAGGCCACCCAGGACACCGCGATAGCCAGCGCCGCTGCAGCAGCCACGGCGGCCAACACAGCGGCCGGAAACGCGGTCGCGGCCGTAGCTGGCAAGCTCGGCAAGGCCGACATCGTCTCCATCCAGGTGCCGATCCTACTGCTGGCCGGATTCGCTGACCGGGCGATCGTCTGGAACCGGCCCTTCTCGAACACCAGTTACGACCTCTCGTACGCGTTCGACGCCAGCACGATCGGGCGAATCACGTGCGCTCCGGTCGCCGGCACGAAGACCACCACGGGGATCACGATCCGCGTCACGGCCTCTCTCCTGGCCGTCTCGGTGCTCGGCGTTGTCCACGTACTGGGCATCGGCGCGTGAGATGTCCGGCGGTATGCTGACCGGGTGACACCCACCTGGACGATCCTGATCCCGACGCTTGGCGAACGCGGCCGGCCTTTCAGCGAGCTGACCGACCGGCTCATGCCGCAGGTCGATGCGTTCGCCGGCCGCGTCAAGGTGTTGGCGTTCTGGAACAACGGACAGCCGGGCCTGCCGGAGATCCGCCAGCGTCTCGTGGAAGCGGCCGACACCGACTACCTGTCGTTCATCGACGACGACGACATGGTGCCCGAAGACTTCGTCAGCTCTGTCATGGCGGCGCTGGAGTCGAGGCCGGACTACGTCGGGTTCCGAGTGCAATACTTCGCCAACGGCGCGAAGCAGGCAGCAGTCGATCACTCGCTGCGGCACGGCGGATGGCGCGAGGAGAAGAACCCGTATCGCCTACTGCGCGACATCTCGCACATCAACCCGATGCTCTCCGAGGTGGCGAAAGCCGCTGACTTCCGAGTGGTCCAGCGCGGCCAGGTGGAGGACCGGCCGTGGGTCGCTCAGGTCCGTGACGCCGGCTCGCTGCAGACGGAGGTCTACCTGGACCGGGTGATGTATGAGTATCGGTGGAACCGGCGGGGGTCGCGCTGGAAGACTCCCGACCGGATCCGCCAGGCCGGACCTCTCGCACGCGTGCCCGTGAGCAGCCCGCATTTCGAGTATCTGGACCAGCGCCCGCCGGAGCAGCTTCGTCTGGCGGTCATCGTGCCGACCCGCGGCCGGCCGGAGAACATCCGCAAGGTGACCGCCGCCTGGGACGGCACGGATGCATGGGCAGTAGCGGACTTACACGTAGTGGTCGATGCGGACGACCCCGAAGTAGAAGGCTACCGAGAGGTCTTCAGGGGGGATCCGCGCATCTGGCCGATGCAGATTCCGAAATGGGAACCGCTGGTGCCTAAGCTGAACTGGGCGGCGAAAGTGCGCGCCGAAGAGCGCAAGTACTTCGCCATCGGGTTCGCCGGCGACGACCACCTGCCGCGCTCGATCGGGTGGGCGCAGTACTACCTGGCCGCGCTCTGGGAGATGCGCACGGGGATGGTCTACGGCGACGACGGCTACCAGGGCCGGAAGCTGAGCACCGAATGGGCGATCACCGCGGACGTGGTCCGTGAGCTCGGCCGCATGGTCCCCGCGCCGGTCGATCACCTGTACTGCGACAACGCCATGATGGACCTTTTCGGCGGCGCCGGTGCGCTGCGGTACCTCGGTGACGAGGTGCAGATCGAGCACATGCACCCGGCGGTCGGAAAAGCGGCCAGCGACGACCAGTACGTCAAGGTCAACTCGCGCGTGCAGTACAACGCTGACGGCAGGGCGTACCAGGACTGGAAAAAGCTGGACCTGCCGAATCAGGTGCAGATCATTCGCAAGCTCCGGGGAGAGGTCGCGCCCGTGGCGCCGGTCCGCCCGGCCAGAGAGAGGACCCGCAACGTGCGTGGATCAGGGCCCCGTAAGGTCGAGCGCTCCGGACCGAGCCGGTTCAGCGCACCCCCGAAGTCCAAGTTCCCGTTCCCACCGGAGTTCCGCTGGGTGGTCGGCGCCACGCCCGATGAGATCGCGTTCACCCTGGCCGATTTCGCCGCGGGCGTGCCGGCCGATCAGGAGATCGTAGAGCTGGGCGTGTTCCAGGGCCGGACCGCACTGATCATGGCGTGGGGCGCGAGCCAGGGCAACGGCGCACATGTGACCGCGGTGGACGCGTGGGACCTGCCGAACAACAGCTACGATCCCCCGTTCATCGACCCCTCGACCCGCGAGACGGCGTACTCCAACGTGCGTAACCTCGGGTACGAGGAGCGGATCACGCTGGTTCGCGGGTTCGCTCATGCGACTGGTGGGGCGTGGGGACAGTGGAACGGAACAAAGGTCGGCCTGCTGTTCGTGGACGATGACCACTCGGCTGAGGGTGTGCACGCGGCGTTCGAGGCGTGGGTGCCTCACCTGGCCGAGGGTGCCGTGATCGCGTTCGATGACTACGGTCACCCGGACTGGCCCGGCGTGAAGCAGGCTGTGGATGAGCTTGTGGACAACGGGCAGGTCGAGCCGGTGGAGATCTACCACGATCGTCTCGCGGTCACGAAGCTACGCACCGAACCTCTCGTGAGTACGACGGTCGCGCCAGAGATCACGGCGATCACCAGCGAGGGTGTCGAGCCGGCACCGCCCACTGAGGTCCAGGATGACCTCACCGACAAGACCTCGGCCGAGCTGCGCGACATCGCGGCCGAGCCTGAGCTCGCGATCCGGCTCAAGCCCGGCTCGAACAAGAGCGTGATCATCGCGGCGATCCGTAAGGCGCGCGCGGCGCAGGCCGACCAGTGAAGGTCAGCTACTCGATCATGGCGCATCCGGACCGGGCGGATCATGTCGATCAGATCATCGAGAGTTTTGACGCTTCGGCGGTCCGGGTTTCCTGGGACCGCGAGGGACCGGCATCGGGGAACGCCGACCGGGTGTGGCGCAACGCGCGCGCGGCGTGGCTGATGCACGAGCCGGACGCGGACTGGCATGTGCTGCTGCAGGACGACGCGGTGCTCTGCCGGGACTTCGCCGCGGGCATGAGTGAGGCACTACGGCACGTTCCCGGCCCCGCCGTGGTGTCGCCTTACCTCGGTAACGGGCGGACCGTGCCGACCCGCTGGGCGACTCTGGCAGCCACCGCGGACGCCCATGGTGCCGCATGGATTCGGACATCGAAGCTGATGTGGGGTGTAAGCATCGCTATTCCGACCCTGCTGATATCCGACATGATCCGGCATGCGGACACCCGCGCGGGGGTACCCGATGACATGCGGGTAGCCGGGTGGGCGGAGAAGAACGGGGTCGATGTCTGGTACACCTGGCCGAGCCTGGTGGACCATCGACAGGTGCCCTCACTCACGAAACACCGTGCTCACGATCGGTACGCACGCCGCCATCACGCAGAGTCCGCGATGTCCATCGACTGGAGCGGACCGGTCATAACGGACACGATGCTAGCCCGGCGCAGAGCGTCACGGTCCGGCCCCTCGGCCAGACGGAGGGATTCACCTATACAGGCAGGTAAAGGCTAATGTCATGTGCACTGTCATCACTCACGAGGGGGGCGATGGTGCCAGGATGGCTCAAGGCATTGGTCATGATCACTGGACTAGGGGCGTGGTTACTGACGGTGGTGGTGATGCTGTGGAGGGGCGCCACTCCTGATGCCGCCGTGCTCGGCATCCCGGCTGCTCTCGTGATCGCTCTCGCGCCCCCGATTAGGATCGGCCGCGCACGGGACGAGAACGAGGACGAGCCGGCCGACGAACCGGAGCGACGGGCACGATGATGAGTTTCCTACTGCAGTTGCTGGCAAGCCTCACTGCGTGCGGGGCGATCGGCCTCGTGCTGCGCCGCGGGGTACAGAACATGGACATCCGGCGGCACGAAAGGCGATCACGATGACAGCCCGGCAGACCTCGAACCTCTGGAACATCGCCCTGGTTATGGCGGTGGTCAGCCTGCTCGTGGCGTTCTTCGTGGCATACCGCCAGTACGACCTCGTCAACTGCCTGGCCGAACGAGACGCCGAGGTGCGCATTCGCACCAGTGCCATCGCGACCGCCACTGACGCCGAACGGATCGCAGACTTGCGCCTGCTGCGAGACGCCACGCCCGAAGCGCGGTCAGCGGCGATCTCGGCCAGGGCGAACACCGACCTGGTGCGTGCCGCACATCCCGCCCCGAACGTGGAGCCGTGTGGCTGAGTGACCCCGGCAGGTCTCGAACCTGCGTCTCTCCGCGCGCCGATCGGGCTTCAACCGACCTTGGTAGCGGTGCTCTCACCTGTTGAGCTACGGCGTCGGTTGCACTCTAGTCGATCGTCTTGAGGTGCTCGACGATTCCGAACCACGAGCGCACGGGGATCTCGATGTGCACGGCCGGCCCGTTGCTGCCGGGCAACCCCTGCTCGAAGACGACACAGGTTCGCGTCTCGTGCTCGCTGAGGAACTGCCAGGGCTCGGCGAGATTCGCCTCCAACCATGCGAACTGTCCCGGGGTCAGGTCGCTGACGCCGATATTGATCTTCACCTGCTGTGCTCGCTCTCGTGAGTGATCCTCGCTTCGATGGACCAGGTCTTCACACGGCACCGGCGACTGATCCGGCACTGGTAGTACAGGTGCCGGGTGCCGTCCCTGCCCTGGCCGCAGGGTTCCTGTGAGCCCGTCTTGTGCGGCTTGATCATCTTGGCGCACCGGCCGAACTCGTCGAGCTGCGGAAAGTGGTACCTCGTGGAGGCAGCCCCGTTGACCGCGGGGAACGCCATCACGCACCGTCCGTGCGGTGCAACCTGAGCTGCAGCTCGACACCCCCGGCGTTGCGGGTACCGAACCGGCGCGCCGCGGGGTTACCCGTGAAGTCGGCGGCGACCCGGCCGGCATCGGTCAGGTGCAGGCTGACGCCGCCCTCACGCAACGCCTGCTGGAACTCGTGCAGCTGCTCGGCCATTCCGGCGGCCTCGATCGTGATCTTCATGCATTCTCCCAGCTTGACGTGCTTGTCGGTGTCTGGTCACTACTTTACAGGCATGCCATTCAAGTTGCAAGAGGGTGACCGTGATTCCAGAAACGAAACAGCCCCGGCGCTGGGAGCCGGGGCTGTTTCGGGACGCGGAAGAACGTCTAAGCGGGCATCTGGACCGAGCAGACACCGCCACACGGGTTGCACTCTACCCCGAAGCCGGCGTGCATGCGGTCCGTACGGGCGCCCTGGCCAGGCCTGCCGGCCTTCCATTCGTCCAGGTCGGACTTCCAGAAAACGTACTGGTTGTAGGGTCCCCGCACCCGGCGTCCGCGGTGCTTCGGTCCATATCCGGTACCCATGTACGCGGACAGGGTTCCTGGCTTCAGCCCGAGATACTCGGCCGCGCCGGAGTACCCGACGAACTCGACATCTCCGGGCGCCAGCTCGGTCTGTTCACTCATGCTCCCAACCTTACAGTGATGGCTGACAGGTGGCAAGATTCTCAGTTCGCCGCATCCTTCTTCGCTCGCGCCTTGCGCCAGGGCTCGCCCTTGGCCAGCCAGGAGTTCCCGCACCGGCTACAACTCATCGTGTCGCTGGCCTGCGATCGGTACTTCATCGCGTGCACGCCCCGATTGCACGAGGCGAGCTCCTTCGCCCGCTCACCGGCGCCGGCGATGCGCGTGCGGATCGCATCGAACCACTCCGGCGGCATCTGCCCACCTGCCGCGACGTATTCCGTCAGGTCGCTGATCGAACCGATCGCGAACCACGGCAGCGTTGCGCCCCAAAGCATCACCGATGACCAGGTGGCACCGTCCCGCACCGCATATGCCGAAGCCTTCCCGTCGGGGCTCTGCACGATCAGCGCGTACAGATCGCGAACGGCACCAGGCGCCCCTGTGGCGGCGTTCGGAGGACAGCCCCTACTCCGCTGTACCTTGACCCGCCATCCGGCCGCAGCGATCCGCTGAGCGACCTTCGCGAGGGCGGACGGGGCAGACTCCCCATCCCATTCGTCTCGCGAGGAGATCTCCGGCGCGGGGAACGAGACTCGGCCAGAGGTGTTCCGCGGGGGGTGTCCCTGGCCGAGTGGGGGCAGGCCGGAAACCGGCGCCGGGGCGACCGCGCTCGCCGCATCCGATCGCAGGCACTTCCCGCACCGCGGCCGGCGCCCCGGTGCGACGAGGGCGGTCGCACCGCACTGGCACGTCCCTCGGGACAGATGCGACCGGTCGATCGGGATGAGCCGGTCATCGTCCTCGCCGGGCGCCAGGAACTCCGGCTCAACGTCCAGGTCGGTCACGGCTGCGAACCAGTAGTCCCGGACGCCTGGGTGCCGTACTTCTCGGCCAGGCGAGCCCAGGTCTCGCGCTCCCATGCCTCATGCCGGGCGTCCGAGCGCTCACGTGCCTGCTGCCGCTGCTCCAGTTCCTCAGCGGTCGCCGCGCGGGACCACACCACCGTGGCCCAGTTGATCTGGATGTCTGCTAGAGCAACACCGGGAGCCGCCTTCCGCATGTGCTCGATCAGTTCCGCAATCGACACCCGGCCATCCACGGCCATGTAGCCGTTCAGAAGATTGTTGTCCTTCGACTGCCAGGACCAGCGAATCTCGCGCGGCTCACCCACGGTCCACCTCCGGGGAATACGGCGCGGCAGCCGCGCAGGCGCCGGTGCCGAACTCGTGCTTGTCGGATCTGTGTTCGCAGACGCAGAATTCCGGCTCGTCAAAATTCCCGTCCCGAAAGTAGGGACATCCGCACGGCGTTCCCGGCAGGTCTGCCGGAGCGGGAGCGCCGCCCTGCGCCAGGCCCATCTGCACCGTGCGCTGCAGGAGCGGGTTGTCGGCCTTGAGCACGAGAATCTGGGCGCCCGGCTCGAAGCCCTCCGCCGTCCAGAACTTCGCCACCGACAGCAGGACCACCTGCGAGTCATCCAGGATCAGGGCACTGCAGCCCTCCATCTCGGAACGTTTCTTCGGCGTGCTCAGCGTGTCCAGGATGTTGCGCGCCAGCTTGTCCGCGTCCCCGATCTTGATGTCGGTCGGCCACTCGGTGGCGTGCGTGGGGATCGGGCCACCGGCGACCGCCTGCGTCTGCGGGAAGAACATCACCAGCCGCACCTCCACCGGCCCGTCGTACTGCAGGAACTTCCCATGCTCGGCCAGTTGAGCCTCCCGCAGTGCCCGCGCGACCCGCTTGCGCCAGAGCTTTGAGCCGGTGATGTCCTCATCCAGGTAGACCGTGTGCTTCGCGTCCCGGGTGCAGATCGGCAACATGCTGCCCTTGGTGCGCGGCCGGCCGCCCACCCGCACCGACACGAGCACTCCCGAGTCGGTCATGAGCGCCGCCCCAGCCTGAACAGGAGAGCGCGAACCGACTGACCTTCAGCGGTCAAGGTGCCGCCGTGGCGGAACCCCGTACCGAGCCGGTGGACCAGCCCGCGCCGGATCAGGGCGGCGCGGGTCGGGCCGGCCTGCACGTGGCCCTGCTCGGGATCGGCCAGCAGGAGCGCCCGCTCCATCTGGCCGGTCAGCCGGTGGCGCTTGATCTCGGCGGTAGCGGCCGGACCCACCAGGAGCGCGCTGCGCACCTCACGGCCGAGCGCGGTCAGCTTGCCGGCATCCGCCAGGCCGGCCTGCAGGCTGTGCACGAGGCCGCGGCGCATCAGGGTCTGGCGGTCGGGTCCGCGCTCTACGGGGTGGCCCGGCCGGGTGGCGGCCAGGAGGGTGACCATCGAGGGGGTCAGCCCGTACTTCTCGATCACGTCGGTCATGTCCCCACCCTACCTCATCAGTTGCGATCGGGACTGGCGAAGATTCCGAGTTTCGAAACTTCGAGAACCTCCGTCCTCCCCCCCCTACTACGTAAGGGGGGGGGAGGAACTCGGAAACTTGGTTCTGCAGCCCCTGGAACTACCGGCGAAACTTCGAGGGAACTTCAAGAAACTCCAGGTCAGCGCGTCCCCTGGCCGAGTGGGAACATCACGGATGTCGATGTGGGAACTTCAAGGAAACTCCACTTCCGGCCGGGGAAACTTGCGGAACTTGAAACACGCGACTAGTTGTCACGGATTGTTCGCTCGCAGTGCAGAAAGTTCTGCCTGGTCAAGAGCCCATTTCTCGCCGATGACGTTGCACGCGAGATCGAGACTGATCACTTTCTTCCAGCCGTTGATCCATGTCGCCTTGTCCGGCGCGCCATCGGGATACCAGCGAGCCAGCACGGCGCCCTTGGCTTCGGCCTGAGTGAGGCCGACGTCATGGGCGTGATCGGCGAGCACCTGCAGGATGTAGCGCTGCACCTTGGCTTTCTCAGAGATCCCCGGCACGTGCTTGGTCCATTCCTCGGTGGCGGTGCCGGCCGCGACCTTGGCCTCCTGCTCGGTCTCGGTGATGCCTTGCGCTTTGCGCATGGCGCGGTCCACGGCGCCGTCATCCAGATCGACCACCAGGCTGCTCAGCCTGTCGCCGGTCTCCGGATCGACACCCAGATCCACCACTTTCATCGCCATCTCGATACCCTTGCCGTCACCTTCGGACAGGTCTTTCTGCTTGTCCTGGATCAGGGTGACTAGCAGTGATGCGCGACCCTCGGCGTTCTTCGGGCGTTCCACCTTGAGCTCGGTGTCCTGCGCACCGTCCAGGGCGCTGCTGCCGCGCGCGTTGCCGCCGTCCCTGCCCGTGTGGTGCACCACCAGGATGCAGGCGCCCGTGGCGCGCTTGAGCCTGCCCACGGCGGCGATCAGGATTCCCATCTGATCGGCGGAATTCTCTTCCAGCCCGACCGTGACGCGAGCCTGCGTGTCGATCACGATGAATCCCGGCTGGAGCTCGGTGGCGATACGCACGAGGGCTTCCCATTGGCCGTCGTTGCTCTTGACCTGCACGGGGTACGGCAGAAAAGTCACGCCCTCCATGTCGTCACCGCGGTCCGCGATCCACGCTCTGGTGCGCAACACCATGCCGGATTGCCCCTCGGCGGCCAGGTAGAGCACGTCCCGCTGCTTGGTGCGGCGACCCTGCCACTGCTGGCCGCGGGCGACCTGACCGGCCATGTCCAGCGCGATGAAGCTCTTGAGCGATCCGGGAGCCCCGATCAACCAGGACTCGGTGTTCAGATTGAGCAGCCCCTGGATCAGGAACTGCGGTGCCGGCGAGAGGCTCAGTTTCTTTGCGCTGATCAGCTTGCGCTTGAGCTTCTCGTACGTGCTGAGCTGCTCTTCGCCGGGCTCGGCCTCCACCGTGACAGCCGGGGCGGTCGGAGGTTCGGGACGGCGTTGCGCCGTCCACGGGTCGGCGGGTGGGCGAGAGCCGTCCAGCACGCTGCGGAACTTGTCGGCCGTCCAATCGCTCGGCCCGTTCGGGTCGTAGGCCGTGTGCGCCAGCATCGACTCCAGCAGGCCGAACGCCTCGTCCACCGACCAGAACGCCGGAACGAAGTGCGAGAGGGTGGCAGCGGCGACGTTTGCGCTCTCCTCGATCTCACCGACCTGAGAGGCCGCCAGCGCCGACAGCGACGGCCGGACGAAGTCCTGTGCCTCAGCCAGAGTGAACGCCCTCTCGTCCCCGAACCCACTTCCGCCGAACAGCTGCGACGGCGTCAGGAACGGATCGTTCGGGTCGTAGGCCGCAGGCGCCGGGCGCTCTTTCGGCTCGGCGCGCTTGGCCCGGTTGGCGGTGATCAGCGAGACGATCCCCTCGATGCCGGTGTCGTCCTCGGCGATCGCGGCATCGAGGGCTTCGAAGTCCGGCTCGGTGACCCACTCGTACGCCCGCAGCTCCCCGTCCACCTTGCTACGGCGCACGGTCGGTGCGATCCACACGAAGCCTCTCCCTTGGCCGTCCGCGGCGCCTGCCTGCAGATCGAGGCCGGCGAGGAATCCCCCGGTCGCTCCGGTCGCCTTGCGCAGCCCGGTCGGGGCGAGCAGCCAGTGATCTCCGCCGGAGGGGGTCTTCTGCTGGCCGAACGTGACGGGGAAGATCCCTTCATCCTCAAGCTGCTTCAGCGACATGTCCCCGCCGTTGCGCGGGTCACCATCCAGGAAGTCCACCCGGTGCCCGCCGACCGCCGCCAGGGCGTACCCGGGGCGCCACCCGTTCGGGTTGACCGAGGTGTCCAGCCAGCTCTCCGATGGGATGGTCTGCTCCCAGTGCTTGGGGAGGTGGTACTTGCCAGGACCGCCGTCGTGGGGCTTGCGCTCGCGGGTCTTACTGTTGATCACGGTGGAGCGCGGGCAACCTTCGGTGCAGGGCTCGGCGGCGAAGACTGGCACACCCGCTCTGATCAGGGCACGTGCAACATCTAGGGCTTTCTGGACATCGCTGTCGGGTGTCACGTGTTATTCTCCGCGTGTCTTTGTGAAGGGACAGGTTCGAGCCCCGGGGTCACGCCCCCTGGGGCTCGTTTCTTTTCCGGCTCGGACCGCTGACCCTACCCCTGCTCAGTGTTCGGGTAAGCCTCCATCACACGCAGATCGGCCAGGGTGAATCCGTCTCTGGCCGCACGCTCGGCGAAGTCGCGGTGAAAGTCTTTCGGCATCAAGACTGATCCGATCATCCCGAGCTCGTTAAGCAGGGTCATGTGCTCCGTTTCCAGTGCGGTAAGCCCTCCGCCTTCCAGCGCCCGACGCAGGATCTCGGCCCGCGGCTCACCCATCACCACCGCCAGGGCATCGGCACGCTGCCGGGTGATGGGGTTGACCAGTAGTTGTGTCTGCACCTTGTTCGCCATGTGGGCAGCCTACGGGATCATCAGTTGCGATAACAACTGATCCGGGAGTACGGTCATGGCATGACCGACAAGACGAAAGAACTGATGAGTGAGTTGGCAGGACTCGCTGAGCTGGATCACATGTACGGGTGCAGCCCGAACGTGTGCGGCACCGAGCGTGGCCGGACGTGCAAGACCGGCGCGATCGTCGAGCAGATCGAGGCACTGCGGGAACGTAGCGTCTCGGCTCCGAGGATCATCCTGTCGGGCGACACCGGTGGCGGGCGCCGTGAGCTGGAGATCGGCGTTCGCAAGACGGACGGGGTGACCGAGCAGATCGGGCGGATGGGCTACGAGCAGTGTGGCTGGTCGTTCCGGGAGCACGCCGAGATCTTCACGAAGCTCGGGACCGCCCTCGGCATCCCCGTCCTGGACGAGACTCGATGACCGCCGAGATCAACCCGCACGGGGTGAAGGTCGGCCAGGTGTGGCAGGACTGCGACGTTCGCTCGGCCGGACGGTACCTCAAGATCAAAGAGGTCGTGCTCGCTGACGGTGTCGCGATCGTGGCCCGGGTGAACTCCAGTGGCGGTGCGATCTGGGGGAAGTACGCCCCGCGCCCGATCAAGTTGCGCCGGTTCCAGCCGACCCACACCGGCTACCGGCTGGTCAAGGACGTGAGGCCGTGAGGCCGGCCGACATGGACACCCGAATCTGGCGCAGCGTGGACGGCCACCTGTTCCGCTCGGTGCCGGCCGCGATCCTGCCGGAGAAGTGGCGGCGCACCGCCGATGGCGTCGTCTCCGGCGACTACGCGATCGTCCGTAGCGGGGCCGGCCCGCGTGCCTTGACTTACGACCTGTTCCGGCTCGGGGTACGTATCGGCTTCACGATGTCCACCCTGCGCGCCGCCAAGTCCCACGCCATCCTCAACGCACGAGGGGAAGATCGGGTGAACGTCGCATGAGCGGGCTCTACCGAGTCGGCCACCACCAGGCACGGCACGTCTACCGGGGCGAGGAGCACATCGGGGTGATGTTCGCGCCGGGCGATGCCGCCCTCGTGGTGTCGATGCTGAACGGCGTGCGGCCGATCAAGGCGGTCACCGACCTGCTGCACTGCGCGAACGAACTGATCGGTGACGACCGGCGGTCGCTGCTGCGCAATCAGGTGGACAACGGCTGCGGCTGGTGCGGCAGGGATCACCTGGCCGACCTGAGGCGGGTGTTCGGGAGTCCCCCGAAGTGCCCCGCCGAGCCGGATGCTCTGATCGACCGCGACGGTAGCCGCTGGGACCGATTCGGCCCGGACGCCTATCAGCTCGATGGGGATGGGATCGACTGGAGCCGAGCGCTGATCCAGGATTCCTACGGACCCGTGACTGAGGTGTGGGGATGAGCGCGCTGCAGCCGGTGGACGGGTGTGCGGTCGTGCTGCACCTGATCGAGGCGGCGCGGGCGTGGGCGCGTACGGCGGGACCGGTCGGGCCGGGGGGTACCGCCCTGGCCGCGTGGGTGGCCGAATTGGAGGATCGCTTCGAGACCGAGACCCACGGGGATGCCCCCGTCGGGTGGGAGCCGCGGCGCTGGCGAGAGTTGATGGCCGGCGACAAGATTGAGGTAGGAGGGCAGGTCGCCGAGATCGAGACCGCCTACCTCGGCGACTGGCATGTCGATCCGGAGAAATGGGCGTGGCACCCAGGCCCGAACGACCCGGAGAACAGCGACTCGTGCCGAGCGTGCGGCGGTCGCTGCCGCCAGACCCGGGGCCGCAAGTACGAGGCCGCCGAGCAGCGATACATGCGCCTCATGCTGGTCGGGCGCCGCAACCAGGATCCGAAGTCCGATGACGGCTCGTACCGGATGTTCAACCTGGACGGCGAGGTGGAGACGCTACGCGGGCCGGCCGGACAGGCGGCCGATCGTCTGAGTGGCCACCGGTCGCTGGCGCCGGGCGGCGTGGAACCCGCACAGATCCTGGACGGTTGGGTGGAGGACGCGGCGGCGACTCTGGCCGCCGCCGGGCTGGGCCCGATCGAGGTGTTGAAGTCATGATCCGGATCCGGGAGACCGAAGGGCAGCGGCAGTTCCGGCGGGCGGTGCTTTACGCCCTGACCGGTAAGTGCGTGTGCGGGCGACGGGTCAACAAGCACGGCAAGGTCTGCTGCCGGATGTGCCACGGCGGGTACGGCTCGCACTCGCGCCTGTGTCGCCGGAACAACCCTGACGCCAGTTGACATCACAACTGACGTCGGTACAATAGGACGCATGACCGCGAACAAGAATGAGCAGGGCAGCGAGCCCGGCCGTCCCGCATGGGCTGCCGGGCTCGATCTGTCGTCGGAGGCGTACCGACCCGACGATGATCACCTCACGGAGCGCCATTTCCATGCCGGGATCCGGCGCCGCCTGGCGGACGCAGAGATGCGCGTTGCCGAGCTGGAGTGGGAGCTGGCGAGCGAGCGTGAGCACCGGGACGCGCTTCAAGCGGCAATCGGAATGCGCGGAGAGCCGGACTTCCTGATCGACGTTCAGGGTGTCGCCTGGCAGAAACTCCGCGAGCCGACCGTTTATCGGTCGCTCGACGGAACGGGTGACTGGGAGCGTCCGCAGATCGATCACCTCTACGGTCCGGTCGTCGAGGTGTGGAAGTGAGCGCGCTGAACGAGAACCGTCCTACATGGGCTGCCGGGCTCGATCTGTCTCCCGAAGTGGGCCGAGTGTCGGACCATGGGCTGACTGAGTGGGTGACGCTCTTCCAGGGAAACACCCATGCGGTGCTTCGCCGCCTGGCGGATACTGAGATGCGCGTGGCTCAGCTGGAGCGTGAGGTCGAGCGCTTGAGCCGTCCGTGCTTGCCTCTGGCGCAGATCGAGGACGCATACGGACCGGACCTCCCCGGCCGAGAGCCCGACTTTCTGATCGAGTCGGATGGCTCCGAGTGGAGGCTGGTGGACGACCAGGGTCGATACGCTCGCACGGACGGCAGTTTCCCGGGTTTCACTCCGGATCGCGCGAAGATCGAGCGCAGTTCCGACGGGCCTGTACGGGCGGCGTGGAAGTGAGCGCGCCAGGAGGGCAGACCCCGACCGGCCTCCGGGCAGAGAACAATCGCATGGCCGGCGAGCTGGCGCAGGAGCGGATGCTGGTCCGCATGGTCTTTCGGCAGAGTCCTCACCCGGAGCGAACGAAGATCCTGCGCCGCCTGGCGGACGCTGAGGTGCGCGTTGTCGAGCTGGGGCGAGAGAACGCCGAGCTGCGCAACTTCCTGGTTTCTTCGGACGCGTGGGCGTCGGCGGACCGTGGCGAACCGGACTTCCTGATCGGCAGCGACGGGGACATGTTCGACCGGGTCGCGCCGGGGACCTACCACCTGCGGGGTGGCGGCGGCGCGAACTGGACCCGTGATGAGGTCGGCGACGCTCAGGAGTTCTGGAAGTGAGCGCGCTCGCGAAGCTCCGCGACTACCAGACCAAGACGATCAAGGCGATTCACGAGCAGTGGGACGCCGGTGTCTGGCGGCCGGCATCCGTGCTGGCGACCGGCGCGGGCAAGGGGCACCCGCTCTGGACGATGGTTCCGACCCCGAATGGGCTCCGGCGCTGGGGTGATCTCAAGACCGGAGATTTGGTGTTCGGGTCGGATGGCCGCCCGACCGCAGTCACTGACGTATTCGACCGGGGCGAACTCCCGACCTATCTGGTGACCTTGTCCGATGGGTCGAGTGTCACGGTGGACGGCGAGCACCTGTGGAACGTCCGCGACTACCGGCACCGGACCACGAGGCGAGAGTTCCGAATGCTCTCCACCCAGACCCTGCTCTCTGAAGGTCTGAAGCTGGATCGCGGCTATCGATTCCGGATTCCGATGGCTCGGCCTGTCATGATGCCGCACGTCTCTGAACTGCCGCTACACCCGTACGTGGTCGGCGCGCTGATCGCGAACGGAGGCCTTGCTCATGACGGAACCATGCTGACCACGCCGGACCCGCACGTGTCGGGGCGTGTTTCCTGCTGGACCACCGTTAATCGGGTCGCGGATACGACTCCCGGAGTTTGCCCGCGCTTCAGTCTGCCCGGCCTAACTCGTGCCACTCGGAATCTCGGGATGCGGGTCAAGTCTGGAGAGAAGCGGATCCCGGCGATCTATCTGAACACCTCGGTTCAGCAGCGGATCGATCTGCTGCACGGCCTGATGGATGGGGATGGGAGCATGCGCGACACCTCGCGCCGCTCCGTTCAATACTCGACCACCTCACCCGGCCTGGCTGACGACGTTCGTCAGCTGGTCAGTTCGCTCGGGGGGTCCGCGAACGTTCGTTCTGCTCAGCGTGAGGGAAAGGCTGCCGAGCACACGATCGGGATCATGATGCCCGAGAACATTCCTGCGTTCAGCACTCCAGCGAAGCTGGGGTCCGGAAACACGGCTGAGCGCCGGCGAGTGCCGGTTCGCTCGATCGTGTCGATCGAGCCGGCGCGGCCGGAGTTCATCAGGTGCATCACGGTCGCCGCGGCAGACAGCCTCTACCTGATCACCCGGAACCACATCGTCACCCACAACACCGTGGTGTTCTCGCACTTGGCCGATGAGTACCTGCGTGCCAACCCCGGTAAGCGGGTGCTGATCCTGTCGCACACCGATGAGTTGGTGAATCAGGCCGCTCACAAGATGTCGATGGTCAACCCCGAGCGCACGATCGGCATCGTCAAAGCCGAGCGCAACGAGGTGCACGCGGAGATCATCTCGGCCAGTGTTCAGTCCCTGCGCTCGGCTGCCCGCCGGAACAAGCTGCGCAACGTCGGGTTGATCGTGGTGGACGAGTGCCATCACGCCACCGCCCGCACCTACCAGACGATCCTGCAGCACTTCGGCGCGCTCAACGCCGATGGTGACCCGGTCGCCTGCGGCACCGCGTGCCGACCGGGATGGCACGGGCACCCGATCACCGCGGGGTTCACCGCGACTCTCGTGCGCGGGGACAAGAGCAAGCTCTCCGACGTGTGGCAGGACGTGGCCATTCGTGTCTCGATCGCGTTCCTGATCCGTGCCGGCTACCTGTTGGACGTGAAGGGCAAGCGCGTCGAGGTTCCCGACCTCAACCTCAAAGAGGTGAAGCAGTCCGGCGGGGACTACCAGGAGGGCGCCCTGGGCGAGGCTCTGGTGGACGCCATGGCGCCGGAGATCGTCGCGAAGGCGTACACCGAGCACGCGATCGATCGCAAGGGCCTGATCTTCGCGCCCACCGTAGCCAGCGCTTACGCGTTCGCTGAGGCGTTCAGTGCTCAGGGCATCACCACCGAGGTCGTGCACGGCGCGCTGGCTCGCGATGAGCGCCGCGCGATCCTGGCCCGGCTCAAGTCGGGGGAGACGCGGGTGGTCAGCAACTGCATGGTGCTGACCGAGGGGTTCGATGAGCCGACGGTCAGCTGTGCGGTGGTCGCCCGCCCGACCAAGAGCAGCGGCCTGTACCAGCAGATGGTCGGTCGCGTGCTGCGTCCCGACCTGTCGCTCAAGCCCGCCGATCGTGGGCACGCGCTGATCCTGGACGTGGTCGGGGTCAGCCGGATGCATGGTCTGCAGTCGCTGGTGGATCTCTCCACCCGTGACGATCTGGACCGCGAGGACCTCAGCGAAGACCTGTCTCTGCTGGAGATGGAAGACCTGATCTTCGAAGACGAGCAGGAGGAGCCCGGCGGGGATGGGTCGGACGCTCCGGCCTGGTACGTCGGTCCCGCCGACACCAAGGACTTCGACCCGCTCGGTGCCGACTCGAAACGCACCTGGGGCAAGACGCCGGAAGGGACGTACTGGCTCAGCGCAGGCACGGACGGGTACGTGTTCCTGGCCGACTCGATCGAGGGCGAGCCGGGCACCTACGACGTGGTGTGGTGCGCCAAGACGGTCGGTCGTGGCCAGAGGTTCCCCACCGCGGCGATGACCGAGCACCGCGGCCTCACGTTCGAGATGGCGCTGGCGTGGGCCGAGGAGGAGGCGACCGAGCGCGGCGGCCACGGCACGGCCACGCTGACCACGAAGAAGTCCCGGTGGCGCAAGGACCCGGCGACCGCCCCGGCGCTCAAGCTGGCGCAGCGTTTCGGGCACTTTCGGGACGCGGTGTGGGTGCAGGAGGGTGGACCCGAATTGAACCCGCTTGCTCCGCCGGAGGCTTACCCCGTTCGCCCGATGACGCCGGACGGTGAACTGATCACCAAGGGTGAGGTGGCGGAGGCGATCGATGCCGGCACCGCGGCCAAGGTGATCGACCCCCTCGTGACGTTCGTGAAGAAAAGGGCGCACCGATGAGCAGGAGTAGTCCGCTCAGCAAAGAGCAGGCGTTGGAGATCAGGCGCCGGTACGCGGAAAAGGGTCCCGGTGGGGCCGGCATGGGTTCGCTGGCGACTGAGTACGGCGTGCACGTGACGACTATTCACCGGATTCTCGCCGGGGAACACCAGCACACTCGCGGTATGCCGAGCATCTCCGGCACCCGCGGCGGGGGGATCAATGACGTGGGCTGGTTGTCGAACATGCAACCGAAGGGCGCAGTCAGCCCTCGCATGACGCAGACCGCGCGGGGGATTCAGAGTCCGGTGTCGTTGCGGGACCAGCGCCTGCAGCATCCGTGCCCGACCTGCGGCGCCAAGCGCCGGGAGCGCTGCGTCAATCCGCGCTCGCCGCACAAGGGGCCGATCGCCAAACTGCACGACGACAGGGGGAAGTGAGCATGCCGATTGATCACCGGGCGGGAGCGGACGGGGATCCGTTCGTCACCTCCTCGCAACTGTTCGGCCAGGATGGGGAGGACGACCCGGAGCGCATCACCGCCGGCCGCTACCGCCTGCCGGACTTGACGATCATCGAGTGCCCCGCGTGCGCCCCGGTCGGACGGAATGAGTGGTGCGACACGTGCCGCGGCCGACTGCAGATCGGCACCGGCGGGAAGCGGCCGGGCGGGTGGCAGCGCGTCACCACGATGGTGAAGGCCATCGCTGAAGCGCGGGCGCTGGACCTCTGGCATCAGCGGCTGCTGGTGCTCGGGTTCGTGCAGCGTCCCGACCTCTACGACCTGGCGTGCGCCACGGTGGCGACCACCGACAGGTCGGACGATCGGGCGATGCGCGAAGGGCTGGAGTCGATCGCCGGCAAGGTGCTGGCGGCGGTCGGCGCTGACGAGGGCGCGAACCTCGGCACGGCGTTCCACGGCTTCACGGAGGCCGACGACCTCGGGCTCATGCACTTCGCCCGGAAGGTGTGGCACGGCAAGATCCGCAACTACCGCGAGGGCCTGCAGGCGCAAGGCCTGGAAGCCCGGCCGGAGTTCATCGAGCGCAAGGTGGTCGTGCTGCGGTACGGCCTGGCGGGCACGTACGATCGCCTGTTCTGGGACACGATCGCGCAGTGCTGGCGGGTCGGCGACCTCAAGGGCATCGCTCTGACGACTCCGATCCCGACGCCGTCCGGCTGGACGACAATGGAGGCGGTTCGGCCTGGTGATCAGGTGTTCGATGCCTACGGCAAGCCGTGCACCGTGACAGCGAAGTCGGAACCGAAGAACATCGGCACCTACGTGGTTCGGTTCGATGATGGATCTGAAGTGGTCTGCGATACCGAACACATCTGGTGGACCGACCGCAGTAAGAAAGGTGGCGAACCTCAGGCGCGCTCGGTCTCCGAGGTGATCGAGACACTGACGGATCCGGGCACCGGCCAGAGATGGCACCGGGTGCCAGTCGCCGGCGCACTGGACCTGCCGGAGGCGGATCTCTTCCTGGATCCGTACCTGATGGGCTGCTGGCTGGGTGACGGCGAGACGATGGGATCTGTCATCACCTCGATGCGTGACCTGCTGGAGATCATGCGCGCCGACGGTCACCAGATCGGGAAGATCACCCAGAGCTGGAACGGGTCAACCGAAGCAGTGCGATGGTGCGTCAGGGGGATGCGAACCAAGCTCCGTCACGGAGGGATGCTGGGCAACAAGCACATCCCTGATGTCTACCTCCGGGCGTCGATCGCTCAGCGCCTTAGACTGCTGCAAGGCCTGATGGACACCGACGGGACATGGAACACGGCACGCAAGACCGCGGTGTTCTACACGACCAAAAAGGCGTTGGCGGCACAGGTTGAGGAACTTCTGCTCAGTCTCGGGCAGCGCCCTCATGTGGCTGAGGTGCCGACGACCGGATTCGGGAAGAACGTGATCTCGTATCATGTCGCCTTCACTCCGGTCGGCATCAATCCGTTCCGTCTGCCCCGGAAAGCCGATCAGGCTGCGGCATCGACCAAGTCGACGACTCGATCTCGACGGCGACTCATCGTGTCGATCGAGCCGGGGCCCGACGTGCCGACGGCCTGCATCGCGGTCGACTCACCCACGAGCACATACCTGTGTGGCGAACGTATGGTTCCCACGCACAACTCGCAGAAGAAGTTCTGGACGTGGCTGGAGATCTGCGGGCAGCAGGCGGCGTACGCGATGGCCGATGCGATGTGGGACCGGGCGCGGTGCTGTTACGTCGAGATGCCGACGGTCGCGCAGGACTTCGCAGTGGTGGCGTGGATGCCGGTCAACGGCCTGCACTACGCGGACGCGGCCACCAGCACGGGCGACCCGGACGGCGTGGACTTCTTCAACGTGGACCTGGACAAGGGACGTGAGGCGCTGGAACTGTGCCATCGGGTGGACCGCATGCGCTCGCAAGCCAAGAGCAAGGCGCAGACGTGGGGCCTGTTGCGGCCGGCGCCGGTGCTCACGGTGGTGGAGGCGTACGCCCGCAGGATCGGTTCGGTGTCGTCCCTGGCCGAGGGCAGCGCGCTCTGGGCGGAGATCGTCAAGGCCGGTGTGCACGAGGCGCCGGAGCTGATCGAGCTGGCCCGGGAGCGGGTCGCCGAACTGTCGGCGGTGCGGTGATGGCCAAGGTGTGCCGCCGCACCGGGAAGATCAACTACCCGTCCGAGAACGCGGCCAGGAGAACCCTACAGCGGATCCGCGAGAGCGCCGACTCGGTCTTCCGGCAGCGCGAGCGCAAGGTCGAGATCGCGTTCTACCGGTGCCGGTACTGCCCGTACTTCCACCTCACGAGTCAGCGACAGGTGAATGGGAACGGCACCGAAGCATAAGTTGCGATCAGGACTGGCGATGAGATAGAGTTCTGACCAGAGGGGGCGGGGTTGCAGGTACTACCCTCCTAATACGTAGAACCTGACGAGCCTGGCATAGTGGCCAGGTTGCCCGACCTGCATCATTCCCGTATGCAGGTCGGGTAGCACCAAGCCCCAGATAGGCAGTTGTCAGCTAGGACTCGTGATGCGCAGCGAGTACCGGTGATCGTGGTTCGAGTCCACGATGGGGCACGTACGGCAGTACGCGTACTGAGGTTGACAGGAACCCCAAAATCCCGTGACAGCCCGGAGAGACGGGCACCCAGTACCAAGAGCACTCACGCACTAGAGCCTAGGAGCACATCAGCATGGCTGTTGACCCGTTCGCCGCCGCTCAGGCCGCCGAATCCGCAGGCACCCCCGCATCCGCTCCGGTCGCCGAGCCGGACAACCTCGCCGGCGGTTACGGCGAGTCCGACCCGGGGGGATCCTCGCTGCTGTTCGGCGAGGGTGGCGCCGCACCGGCCCTGTTCAACAAGACGCACTTCCTCGGCACCGAGCGGTCCGGGATCATCACCAAGACGCAGGACAAGCAGGATCGGGACTTCAACGCGAAAGCGCCGAAGTTCTGGAGCGAGTCCCGCGTCGGTGGCGAGAAGAAGAACGGACCGATCACGACCGACTCGATCGACGCGCCCACAGGCAAACCGAACCGGCCGGTCATGGTCACGCACGTGACGCTGCAGACCTCGTACCGAATGGAGCCGCAGGAGGCGGTCGCCGCCGGCCGAGACGCCAACTTCGGTGAGACCGACGACGGCACCCGCGTCGAGGTGGTCGGCGGGTTCGACCTCAAGATCTTCCGGGAGGCGATGCTGGACGCGCGCCGGCGCGGCATCACGTTGAATGGCCCGAAGGATCTGGAGGGCAAGAGGCTGACCGTCAAGCGGGCCGGTCAGAAGCAGAACCTCGGCGGCAACCCTTCGTGGATCAAGGAATACCGGATCGACAACGCCTGATCCGGCAGCATCGTGAGCAGCGCCCCGTTTGCCGACGGGGCGCTGCTTCGTTTCCGGGCCGGCATCAAAATGAGAGAGGGCGACATGGGTGCGATGGGCGACATCGGGGATCCGGCGGAACTGACCAAGCTGCTGAGCATCGGGCGTTTGATCAACAACATCGGAACGATCAGGGCGCAGAACACCGGCGACAAGCAAGCCATGAACGCAGTGATCGACAAGGTCCGTGCCATCCTGCTGGAGACCGGCGATGCGCAGGGCTGAGTTCTGGGCTGCGATGTTCTTCGGTGCTTCGGTGGTGTTCCTGGGTGCCTGCCTGATCTGGGCCGGGACCATCGGTTGACAACCTCTCTGGCATGCCTGTAAGGTTCACTCCGATAGATGGTGCAGATGAAGGGGGATGGATGAGCAAGGACGCGGAGATTGCCGATCGGCGCGAGAGGGCGCGTGAGGCGTTCTGGGATGGTGCCGCCGATGAGTCCAGCCTCAGCAACGGCCACCCGTTCCTAAGGGCATTGGGTAACTGTGTCGAGGTCGCCACGCAGGTGAAGCTGACGCCGGAGATCATCGAGGCTGCGGGGGCTGCTGACGTGGACTCGGATGGGCCTGAGTTGATCGCTCGCCTCGTACTGAAAGCGGCCGGATTCGAGGTGATCGGGTGAAGGCCTGGGGTGTGCCGGCCGTCGCGCTGGGTGTGCTGCTGTCGATGGGTGCGGCCGGGCCGGCGAGTGCTGGATCGCTGGACTGGTCGCGGGTTCCCGCCACCGCGACGAGCGTCAAGGTGATCGAGGTGGTGGACGCGATCCCCGGCGACAAGTGGAACGTGCGCGCAGCCGTGAAGTGGATGGACGTGCGGGTGGGCAGCAGGATGAAGGTGGTTTCGCGCAAGTGCTCGGCGACCGCCTACCGCTGCATCCGGATCCAGGACGGTGAGGTGTCCGGCCCGATCGGGCGCTCGCGCCAGACCACGATCACGATCGACACGCAGCGTGCGGCCAGGGACTACGGCCGGTACTACGGCAAGAGCAAGAACCGCACGTGGCTGCTCGTGCACGAGATCGGGCATCAGCTCGGCCTGCGGCATTCGGCCGGTGCGAACGTCATGAACGAGGCCGTCAACCGTTACGCCATGCGCCTGACCACCGGTCAGCGCGCGCACCTGAGGCGGGTGTGATGCGTGCCGCGCTGGCGCTGATCTGCGGGCTGATCGCCGCCGCGCTGAGTGTGGCCCTGTCGCTGGCCATCGAGACGCAGCACGTCTGGCCGGGCGCGCTGTGCGCCTTCCTGGCCTGCTCGGTGAGCAGCTACCTGATCCTGAGGTACATGGAAGGGAAAGGTGCGACGATGAGCAAGCTCAACACCTGGACGAAGTCCAGCTTCAGCAACGGGTCGGGCGGCAACAACTGCGTCGAGGCGATCGAGATGTACGGGGAGGTCTACGTGCGCAACAGCAAACACCCGGACTACCTGCCGCCCGTTTTCAGCCGCGACGAATGGGCGGCGTTCGTGGCCGGGGTGAAGGCCGGCGAGTTCGACATCGAGTAGCATCGGTGACGAGGCTTCGGTTCGCGTCCGATCCCTTCCCCGTGAGCAGCCCCGCGGTCCAAAGACCGCGGGGCTGTTTCGTGTCCGCCCTGCGCTCGTGATGTCCTGGCGTGCTGGGTAGAGTGGACATCATGAAAGAGACGGTCAGGCTGGGCCTGAGCAAGGACTTCAACCCTGGCCGCGCCCGCTGGTGTGAGAAGCACCAGCGACTGGAGTGCACGAGCCGGCGCCGCCAGGGCGGGGACTGCCACAAGAACGCCATCAACGGCACGAGCAAGTGCGAGTTGCATCCCGGCATGAGTACGGAGATGGCGCGAACGATCGGGGAGGCGACCGTGAACGCGTGGAGCGTGATCGCGAACGGGGCACCGACCATCGATCCCGGCAGGGCGGTGCTCGGCATGCTGCAGATGTCCTGGCTGCGGGCGGCGGCGTACGCCGAACTGCTGCAGCGCCAGGTGGAGCGCGGCGAGCCGCAGCACAACCCCGACCCCTACGCGAACCCCGCGGGTCCGGCGGTGTCGACCTCGGTGGCGCACATGAACGAACTCAGCACCGCAGGCCTGATCGGGCACCAGTACGCCGCCGCCGGTAAGGACGGCACGATCTACGCGACCGGTGAGGCGATCAGGGCGCTGGTCGTGTTGGAGGGCACCGAGCGCGACCGGGTGGTCAAGTACGCCAAGGTCGCCCATGACATGGGCATCAGCGACCGGATGATCGAGCAGGCCGAGCGCTGGTCGGGGGTGGTCGCCACCCGCGTGGCCAACATGATCGACGAACTCGGCCTCACGCCCGAACAGCAGGCACTGGTGCCACAGCTGGTGGAGCGCTACCTGGGTTCGATCGACATGAGCACCGTGGATGGCGAAGTCCTGTGAATCCGGTCGGCCAGGGATACCGCCCGTGCGGGGCGTGCGGGGACTACGTGACCTGGGTGGTGGGGTGTGAGCACTGGCGCCCCGCCCTGGTTCGTACTCGCAACGCCGGGCCGGAATCGGTGCGCATGCGTCTCAATCGCAAGTACGCCGAGAACGCGCGGATATCGGCGGCGCAGGCCGTGGCGCAGTTCCGGCGGATGATGACCCGCGGGGTGACCGGGTGAAGATCGACCTCGCTTCCAAGATCCTCAGCCGTGGCCGCCTGGACCGCTGGTGGAACTCGCCTGCCAACTGGGCCGACGATTGCGTCAAGACGAAGCTCGCCCCGTATCAGCGCGAGATCTTGGACGCCGTCCCGCTCAAGCGCCGGGTCTGCGTACGCAGTCTCCACGGCGCTGGCAAGTCGTACATGGGCTCGCTGATCGTCCTGTGGTTCGCCACCACGCGTGAACTGGCTGGTAAGGACTGGAAGGTGATCACCACGGCTTCAGCCTGGCGGCATCTTGAGGTGTACCTCTGGCCGGAGATCAAGAAATGGGCCGGCCGTCTCGATTTCGAGATGCTCGGCCGACCGGCGTTCAAGCCGAACGTCGAGCTGCTGGACCTGCGACTCAAGCTGCAGCACGGGGCGGCCACGCCGGTGGCGAGCAACCAGCCGGAGCGCATCGAGGGGGCGCACGCCGAAGAGTTGCTGTACGTCCTGGACGAGGCCAAGATCATCCAGCCGGAGACCTGGGACTCCATCGAGGGTGCGTTCTCCAACGCCGGTCCCGACACGCGTGACAACGCGTACGCGTTCGCCATGAGCACGCCCGGCCCCCCGTCTGGCCGTTTCTACGACATCCATAGGCGGGCACCAGGGTACGAAGACTGGTGGGTCAGGCACATCAACTTGGAAGAGACGATCGCCTCCGGCCGGGTGTCTCGTGCATGGGCGGAGCAGCGCCGTCAGCAGTGGGGGGAGGACTCGGCGATCTACCAGAACCGCGTCCGCGGCGAGTTCCACGCCAGCGATGAAGACTCGGTCATCCCGCTGACGTGGCTGGAGCAGGCCATCGAGCGGTGGCACGTCTGGGACAGGGCGGGACGGCCAGGAATGGGCGGGCCGCGCTGGACGGGGGTGGACGTGGGCCGCGGTGGTGACGAGACGGTGTTCTCCCATCGTGACGGGCCGGTGGTGCACCTGAGCAAGAACCGGGTGCGCGACACGATGAGCGTGGCCGCGGTGGCGCAGGGCTTCGGGGAGCGGGCGATCGTGGACGCGATCGGTGTCGGTGCCGGCGTGTACGACCGCCTGCGGGAGACGGGGGCGCGGCCGATCGGGTACGTCGGGTCGGAGCGGGCGACCACCAGGGACGCGTCAGGAAAGTATGGATTTTCAAATGTCCGATCTGCGGCTTATTTCAATCTTCGCGAGTTGCTGGATCCCGCGAACAATCCGACCGTGGCGCTGCCGCCTGACGATCTGATGATCTCCGATCTGACCACTCCGAAATGGGACGTGGCCTCCGGCCTGCCGCCGAAGATCAAGATCACCCCGAAGGACGAGGTCGTGAAGCTGCTCGGCCGCTCCCCCGACGCCGGCGACAGCGTGGTGATGTCGTTCTGGCCGGACAGGCACCGCGGCGGCGGCCAAAACTACGCCGAGCCGCAGGGCATGATGCCGTCCACGGGACTGAGCGGGTTCGCGGGGCGTTGACAACTTCCCCGACATCGCTGTAAAGTTGTGGCATGACGGATGACGGAATGGATCCGGCCGCGCTGAACGTGACGCCGGATTTCAGTGAGAAGATCGAGGTTCCGAAGCTGGCGGTGCAGATCGTCTTCGATGCGCTCGTGCACTCGATGGACTTTGGGAGCGGGTTCCTGGGCACCGAGGACGTGCACGGTCTCCGCGAGGTCGCTGTGGCGCTGGGGGTGGATCCCATCGAAGCCACGCCGGGTGAATTCCGTAAGGACTTCCCGCACCCGTTCGAGATCGATCCTAAGGTCCGTGACGACCCGTTCGCCACGAAGGTGTGCAAGGTGGGCGGAACGTGGCGGTATGGCTGCGAGCGACTGGAGTCCGACCCGATTCACGAGGTGAAGTGATGGCGCGGTGGTGGACGTTCGTTCCGCAGGGCACGCATCAGGGTGAGGCCCCGTGCAAGGGGTGGGATGAGCACCTGGCCGACGTGAAGAGGCACGCGGTGGCGGCGCAGGCGATTCTGCGCACGCAGGTGCCGGTGGACGGGTGGGTGGCGGAGAACATGCGCGACCGCAAGTGGTACCCGTGCAAGGACGGCGTGCGCGGTGCGGTGCGAGCGTGGATCTGGTACGGGGATGTCGCGTAGTAGGGCGGCCAGGTGGATGCGGTATGCGAAGCGCTATGTCCACCTGACGCGGGTCGTGGTAGGTGGGCGGGCGCTCGATGAGGCGATACCTGCCGCGCCGGCCACGTCGGGGAGCCGGTGCCGCACCTGCTGGGGGTCGCACGGTTGCGACAGGCGGGCGCGGCATCGCGGTGATCACCAGTGCTACCAGTGCATGCGGGTCGGGCGGGACGGCGTGGACGAGAACGGCTTTCGCTGGCAGCTGTCCGAGTAGCCAGAACCCCCTCACGGTGGGCGTGAGGGGGTTCTTCATGTCCGGGGTCAGAATCGTGTGGAGATGTACTCCAGAGCCTCGTCCCAGACCTCGATCGGCCAGGCGTTCACCTCGCCCCAGATCGCGCTGTGCACCTTGCTGATCTCGATGCTGTCTCGCTTGGCGATCTGCGACGCGCGGCGCCCGAGCCGGTTAAGGAAGTGCACGTCCGTTCGGATCTTGCGCAGGCTCGCGTACCCGATCGCGGCGACCCGATCATGGTTCTCTTCCAGAACCTCGGTGCGCTGCTCGATCGCGGCCTGCCGCGCGCTGATCTGGGCCTGCTGTGCCTCGATGGCCAGGGTGCGCCGCTCTTGCTCCTGCAGCAGCGCGACCGACGCGGCCAGGGCATCCAGAGCCGACATCGGCGCTGGCGCGTACTGCCCGGTCTTGCGGATCTCTCGGAGGATCTCCTTCACCCGAGATTTCAGAACCTTCGCGCCCGGTAGCGTGCTCCGGAAGACCAACTCCCAGATGCCGTCCTCGTAGATGACGGACATTTCCTGAGGTCCGCCTGGGGTACGCACGATCTGCGTACCCTTTTCTGCGTCATCCAGCAGTCGCGTTGCGTCACGCGCGTCCCGGTAGCCGAGAGCCTTGCCGAAATCCGACGCCACAACGTAAGGCACGTCGGCGTCGGTGGTTCCGAATCGAAGGTCACTGCCTTCGAAGTCAAAAGATGTGAGAGCATTGGACATAGTGCCGCCCTTTCGGTGTCGGGTGGTGCTCAACGGCCCCGGCAGCAGCAACTGCGCGGGGCCTTCATCGTACCTGAGTGGGTATCTGTCAACCGGAGGTGGCGCGGTGGTCAGCGACAGGGGCGGGCGGTACGGGTACGTCCGGAAGTCTCGGCAGAACGTGTATCGCGCGCTGCGGCGCAAGGGGATGAGCAAGAGCAAGGCTGCGGCGATCTCGAACGCCGGCGTGACGCACGGGCAGCGCAGCCGTATGGCCCGGCGAGCAGCGCGCACGAGGCGGAGCAGGCGGTAGGCTGTCCACCGAGGGGAAGGTGGGGTGACACATGACAGGACCGCACGAGGCGGCGCCGGACGAGGACCCCGAAGCGCACATCGGCCAGGAGGTGCCCGACCCGTGGGACGACCAGAGCGCGCCGCCTGACTGGCCGCTCTGGTTCGGGGAGTCGCAGCCGATCGAGGATCCGAGGGACACATGGCCTGGGTACTGACGTCGGGGCTGAGCGCGTTCCGTGGGGAACTCAACGAGGTGTTTCCCGGCCGGGACAAGAGCACGGACGGGTCGGTGGGTGACCTGGCGCACCAGACGGGGTCGAGCGGGCACAATCCCGACCGCACCGGTAAGGCGGAGTTCAAGGACGGGGACGCGCTGGACGAGGTGCGAGCGGTCGACATCGATCGCGACCTGGTGCCGGGGAGCAAGACCGACTGGATGCTGGTGCTCATCCGGTGGCTGATCGAGGGGATGCGCGCCGAGCGCTGGGGGAAGTCTCAGCCGTTCCGCTACATCATCTATCGGCCGGCCGGTGGCTCGGTGTCGTACATCTGGCACGTGAACACGGGATGGGCGAGCCGGGTCTACACCGGCTCGAATCCGCACGACAAGCACGCGCACTTCTCCGGCGGCTGGAGCCAGGCCGCGGACAACAGGACGGGACGACTCGGCATCGCCGAGATCAGGGAGGATGACATGCCGATCACCGATGCCGAGATCGCGAAGATCGCCGCGGCGGCAGCTGCCGCGGTGGGCAACCTGCAGATCGAGGACGGAACCACCAAGGGCCGGTTCCTGCCGCTCAAGGTGTGGCTGGGATGGCTGGACGGCCAGCACATGGAGACCCGCCGCCGCACCGACCTGGCCGTCAGTGAGGCGGTCAAGCAGCTCAACGCGAACGATGCGCTGATCACCCAGCGTCTCGGCCAGGTACAGGGGCTGCTGGGGCAGCTGCAGCAGGCTGAGGCGGCGGAGATCGCACAGGCCGTGGTCGCCGCCCTGCCCGCCGCGCTGGCCCAGCAGGTCGTGGCCGAGATCATGGCTCGCCTCGCGCGGGCTTCGAGCTGAAAGGAAAGAGGAACATCGTGCAGATTTTCGGGCGTGAGCCCTCACTCTGGGTTGGTCTCGCGGGTGCGGTGCTCACCGCCGTTGCCGCCATGAACGTGGACTTTCTCAACGCCGGGCAGGCGGCGGCGCTCACCGCGGCGTTCGCCGGTGTGCTGATCGCGGTCACCACCCGCCCGATCGCACCGGCGCTGTTCACCGCGGCGTTCGTGGCGGTGGCCGCCCTGTTCGCGGAGTACGGGCTGCACCTGTCGGACGCGGTGATCGGCGGTGTGATGGCGGTGATCCTGGCGGGATTCGCCCTGGCCGGCATCAGGCCGCAGGTCGAGCCCGTAACCTCGGCGCCGAAAGTGCGCTGAGCGCAGGACATAGAACAGGCCCTGCACCGAACCGGTGCAGG
>Ga0134125_10000390_pt1 | contig 59646 bp, 50 predicted proteins | sample KB31751_FD_96464 | JGI IMG/M metagenome (GOLD analysis project Ga0134125, IMG submission 96464) | Terrestrial soil microbial communities with excess Nitrogen fertilizer from Kellogg Biological Station, Michigan, USA - KB3-175-1 | ecosystem: Environmental > Terrestrial > Soil > Unclassified ... | reverse complement strand
TTGCTAATGACACCGTACCGCCGCGCCAAAAAGCCGTCTAGCGCATCGGTCAGAAAACTCAGCAGCAAAAGCCAACGAAAGATATGCCAATGATGCTGCACGATCAATACGATCAGTGCGAAAACCGCTGCAATCCGATAGACCGTGATGCCGTTGACAATATAGTAGGCCCGCTTCGACATCGTTCTTCCATTTCTCAAATGTAAGCCTTCCTGGGTGCATCCTCTTATATCCGCGTATTGCCCGGAATTTCTGATATTAATCAGCGCCCCTGATGACCCGCATCATATCCGAGCAAACTCAGCTGAGCGAACTTCAAGCAAATTACCTTTTATGGAAAAGATTCTCCTGGCCATTGACAGCCAAAACCTGGACGAAAATGCAGTCAACTTTGCCTGCTATGTGACCAGGCTTACGGGAAGTAAATTAACAGCCATATTCCTGGACAACTTGGTTTCCGAGGAAGAAGTGACCATCAACGTGGGCGGCGATGTCCCGTATGTGGAGTCGACGATCATCCGGGAAGGTGTAGGCGACCGGGCCAGGGCAGTAACCAGGGATCAAAATATCAGTCTTTTCCAGCAACTGACAGAAGCAGCCGGCATAGACGCGGACATCTATCGAAATACAGGTGTTCCGGCGTTTGACATCCTTGCCGAAAGCAAATTTGCCGACATACTGATCCTGGACGCCAATTCTTTTTGCGGCGCCTACGATGGCCCTCCCACCCGATTTGTAAAGGATATTTTGCAAGATGCAGGTTGTCCGGTTGTCATGGCGCCGGAAACTTTCGAAGATATCGATAACGTGGTATTTTGCTATGATGGCGGCAAATCCTCGCTCTTTGCCATGAAACAATTTTCTTATTTATTCCCGGAGTTGAAGTTGAGAAAGGCCCAGGTTATCAACCTGAAGGGTGAAGCACCTACCAGCGATGAGGTATCAGGCGTTAGCGAATGGCTGAAGATTCATTTCAGCGACGTGGAATGGCTCTTGCCGGAAGAAGAAGCAACCCTGGCCCTTTTCAATTACCTGCAGCAAAAGAAAAATGACTTCCTGGTGATGGGAGCCTATGGCAGAGGGTTACTTGCTTCGTTTTTCGAAAACGAGCCGGAGGAAGGTACCGCCAGAACCACCAGCCTGCCGATCTTCGTGACCCATTACTAAGCCCTTCAACTTATCCCAAATGGAACGGACAACCGCCGCACAACTGACACGCCAAACCGAGACCGAAAAAACCATTTTCGCAAGACGCGCCGTCAGGACTTACAAGGCCGATCCCGTCGAGCGGGCCCTGATCGAGCGCGTGCTGGATGCAGGCCGTATGGCGCCATCCGCCATGAATCGACAACCCTGGCACTTTTATATCCTGACCGACACGGAAACGATCAAGTTGTTCTCCCGGCAAATCGGAGCAAAGGTCTTCAGGGAAACCCTTCATTCCGGCGCAGCCGCTCTCGCCAAAGGGGCCAAAGAGATCGCCGGGCTTTTGCACCTTTCCCACGGTCTCGATCTCCACGCCTTTCAAGACCCGGTATTCCATGGCGCTCCCGTCGTCGTTTTCATCACCGCTCCCCGGGACAATGAATGGGCCCCGCTCGATATCGGCATGTGCGCACAGAACATCATGCTGTCTGCCCAATCCCTCGGCCTCAGCAGCTGCCCCGTCGGCTTTGGAAAATTCGTGGAAAACACCCCCGCTTATGAGAGGCTGATGATTCCCCCCTCGGAGCAGGTACAGCTTTCGATCATCATCGGCTATTCAGATGAAACTCCCGAACCACACCCGCGACGCCAGGATAACCTATCATTCATCGACTAATGACAGTATCTCGCAAAGATATTCGACAATAAAGTTGCATTCGTCACAGGCGGTAGATTCGGTATCGGACAGGCGACGGCTCTTCGAGTATCAGGCGCCATGTCTTGACTTCGCGCCAGTGCGACTGGTAATTGTCCTTTGAGTCAGATTATTCATGATTCATTTCCATGGTTTCGTCTACCTGGCATCAGGCAAAATGAGCATCACAAAAAAGGCAGGCTCGAAAGCCTGCCTCCCATTCGACGATGATAGTGTTACGGTCTTTTAAAACCACTATTCTAGCAACGTCTATCTTATCCGACAATTTTCCTGATCAAGGTAGCAGTTTTTCTACTGCCTTTCGGTCGGTTAGTTTACTGTCTTTTAAACAGCTATCTCTATCTTCCTACTTGACCGATCTACTCCGGATAATGTTGAGACAAAGCTACAACGTTTAGGAGGTGCAAGTAAATGACGGGCGTCAACCAAAAGGATGATTGTGATTCCCCAGCGAGCCAGAAGCGAACCTTAATCGATTCTCGTTTCCCGCCTCCTTCGCCACCCGGGCCCACTGCTGGCAATCCAGGCTGACGGGGTTGACTATTTTTGGGTCTTCGTCGCTATCCCCCACTCCTGGTCAGTGAATGTATTGACGCTCGGATGAACGAACGAATGCTGAACAATAATGATTTTCCAAACCTATAATATGTTTTAACAACTCCAGTGTTCAATCCGGCCCACGGGAGCAATGACCGCAGCCGCCCCGCCTGCAACGTCTGGCCATAAAAATAGGAATACCAATCCAGCCTGCCGGAATCAGAAGGCGATAAAGGAAGGATTCACGAGATTGGGTTTGTTATAGGTCAGCTCCGTCCGCCCGTCCAGCTCATAGATACCCATTCCCGCCCAATGCAGGATCGCGTGCGCGGCGGCCGTGTCCCATTCCATCGTTGCGCCTAGCCGGGGATAGATATCCGCGCGGCCTTCGACAAGGGCAGCGAATTTCAGAGAGCTCCCCGCCTGGACCAGCGTATGATCAGGAAATCCATCGAGGAAATGGTTTGTCTCCGCCGTAAAATGCGATCGCGATACGGCGATGCGCAGATGGCTCTGCCCGCGCAAATCTTCGAGATGGCGCCGCATGGGCAGCGCCGCCAGGGGCCTGACCCGGCCTTTGTCATTCCGTATCACTCCAGTGCGTGCGGAACCGGAATAGAGGATATCTTCAGAAGGCAAATAGATGACGCCCGCAACGGGGTTGCCGCCAATGATAAGGGCAATATTCACCGTGAACTCATTCCTCCCTTGCAGGAATTCTTTCGTCCCGTCCAGCGGATCGACGAGCCACAACCGGTACCAATCCTTTCTGACGTGAAAACCGATGTCCTTTCCCTCTTCCGATAAAACGGGCCAGCCCGTGGGAGCCAGAACCCCGGCAATGATGGTATGGGCTGCGTGATCGGCCCGAGTAATGGGTGACTGGTCTTCTTTTAAGTCCCGCTCAAATTCCCTGAGCGGTATACGTCCATGATGGCATGCCCTGCTTCGGTTGCGGCTTTCTGCGCGACATTCAGCAGGTTGAGGATATTCGTCATTTTCTGTTTCTTTTCGCCAGGCGAAACCGTTCGATCTCCTTCCAGGGAAGCGTGTTGAGCACATTATCGCTCGTGCACCAGCCCCTGCGAGCCACCGAGACGCCGATCGACATCAGATCAAATTGGTTGAGGGCGTGGCTATCCGTCCCGATGGCGATCTTTACTCCCTTGTGGGTCGCTTCCTGCACAAGATAGTCCCGCAGATCGAGCCGGTCGGGCTGGGCATTGATCTCCAGGGCGGTGCCGGTGTGTGCCGCTTTTTCGATGAGCCGGTCCAGGGCTACTGGGTAGGGTTCCCGTTTGCCGATAAGGCGTCCGCTGGGGTGTCCGATGCAACACACGCAGGGATGCTCGCAGGCTTTGAGCAGTCTTTCGGTATTGTCCCTGTTAAAATTACTGTGAACGGAGGCGACAACCCAATCGAATTGTTCGAGCAGCGCATCGGGAAGATCCAGCGAGCCGTCCGGTAATATATCCACTTCTACTCCTTTTCGCACCAGGTGAATTCCCAGCTTGGCATTCAGCTTGTCGATCTCGGTGAACTGATCGTAGAATTCTTCCACGCTAAGCCCGCGGGCAATGCGCTGGCTTGGCGAGTGGTCCGTCACAACAAAATACTCATACTTTGGAAAATTGTTCCGCACATGGGCGGCCAATGCAGGGATCGTCTCGGTGCCGTCACTCCAGGTGCTGTGCACATGCATATCGCCCCGGATGTCCTTCTCCTCTATCAGGACCGGTAACGGTCCTTTCCGCGCCAGATCGATCTCCCCTTTTTCTTCCCGCAGCTCGGGCGGGATAAAATGCATGCCGAAGAGCCGATAGATCTCTTCTTCAGTAGTGCCGGCCAGCCATTTGTCCGTTTCAACGTCAAAGACGCCGTACTCGTTCAATTTCCATCCCTGGCCCTTAGCCCAGGTGCGCAGCGCGATATTGTGTTCGCGACAGCCGGTGAAATACATCAGCGCTGCACCGTATTCCCGAGCGCCGACCAGGCGAAGATCTACCTGGGCATTGTTCTTCTGCAGCAAAATGCTTGCCTTCGTCTCCCCGGCAGCCAGGACCCGCTCCACATCCGGCAGGCTCGTGAAACGCCGGGTTATGCCCTTACAATCCTTCCTGGCGGCCGTCGCCACAATATCGATGTCGCCAATAGTCTCTTTCTTCCGGCGCAGGCTGCCTGCAAGCGCAGCTTTTCTCACGCCGGGGATGGCCTGAACGGCATCGAGGATCGTCTCTCCGACGCGAGTCGCATCCCAAAGGAGCATACGGGCATGCTGTTGGGTGAACAGTTGCAGTCCCCGCCGCATGTTCTCGATCTTCTTCGCGCCGAATCCCTTCAATTTTTCCAACCGGCAGGATTCGATAGCGGCGATCATGTCTTCCCGGTTGTTAATCCCCAATCTTCTGTGAAGGGTCTTTACGGTAGCCGGACCGAACCCATTGATGTCCATCAGTTCCAGCAAGCCGGGAGGAACCCTTTCTTTCAACTTTTCAAAGGTCGTTATCTTTCCCGTATGCAGGTATTCGATGATCTTTTCCCCGATGGACTCGCCAATACCGTGCAATTTGTCGAGAGTCTTCAGGTCGCCGGCGTATAAGGAGATATCGTCCTTTAGTCCATTCAAGGTGCGAAAGGCTCCATCATACGCCATGACACGGAAACGCTGTTTGGGTCCGAGGTAACGATAGCAGGAGGCCATCTGGTGAAAGATATTGGCCAGTTCGGTATTGTGCCCGGCGGCCGGCCGCGTGACGGTAGCAACAGCCATAACTTTTTCTGTAAAAGAAAGGTGTAATGGGAAATAAACTAATGATGCCGGTCAATGCCCATGATGAAGGTAGTCATTCGGGAAATTCGGTGCAGACCTTGCAGCCTTGGGAAGCCCGGGGAATGCCCCGGTGCAAGACCTGGCGCCGGCAATTGTTGCGGAATACGGTGACGCCCTTGAGTTTTTGTTGCCAGGCCATTTTGTAAATGCGCGAGATGTCATCGGTGGTGGCAGTTTCCGGCAGGTTGATAGTCTTGGAGACGGCATTGTCCGTGTATTGCTGGAAGACGGCCTGATGCCGGAGATGCCACTCCGGCGCTATTTCGAGCGCCGTTTTGAACATCTGCTTCACCCTGGCGGGCAGGCCCGACAGCTGCCCGGCATGGCCCTGGACCGCTACCTCCCGCAGGATATCGTCCGTCATCAACTGATGCGTCCGCAGATACTCTTTGAACGGCTGATGGAAGAATTCCAGCTCTTCGCCGACCGGACCCTGCCGGTGGTAAGCAAGTGCGAACAATGGCTCGATGGAAGAGGAAGCCCCGGCGATAATGCTGATCGTCCCGGTAGGAGCAATGCTAAGACGGGTAGCGTTACGCATGGGTTGTCCTGGGTAAAAAATACTTTTCGGCCAATTGGGAAAGACGCCCCGCTCCTCCGCCAGCCGTCCCGACGCCCCCAGGCTTTCCTGTTGCACGAAATGCATCAGCCGATCGGCAAGCCGCAGAGCTTCTTCGGTATCATAGGGTATTTCGAGCAGGGACAATAGATCGGCCCATCCCATGATCCCCAAACCGATTTTTCGATTTCCGTCAACGATTGAGCGAATGGCTTCCATCGGATAATGATTGATGTCGATGACATTATCCAGGAATCGGACGGCCATCTGGACTGTGGCCGCAAGACCCGGCCAGTCAATAGAACCGATAGCATTCTCCCGACGCACGAATACGCCAAGATTGATGGAGCCCAGGTTACAGGCTTCGTATGGAAGAAGCGGTACTTCACCGCAGGGGTTGGTTGCCTCGATAAGCCCGAGAGGCGGTGTAGGGTTTGCCGTGTTGATGGTGTCCAGGAAAATGAGGCCCGGGTCACCGGTCTGCCAGGCACTGGAGACGATGTCGTCCCACAGCTGCTTTGCCTTCACCAGCCCGACCACTTCTTTTGTGCTGGGATGGCGCAGCGGCCATTCCCCATCCTGTTCCAGCGCCAACAGGAAAGTATCTGGGACGCCGACGGAAATATTGAAACTGGTGAGTACGCCTTCCTCCTGCTTGCAGCTTATGAACTCTTCGATGTCCGGGTGATCCATATTGAGGATGCCCATATTAGCCCCCCGCCGCTTTCCCCCCTGCTTGACCTGTTCGGTGGCAGCATTGAACACCTTCATGAAAGAAACGGGACCGGTGGCCACTCCCCCTGTCGTGGCGACCAGGTCGTTCTTCGGCCTTAAATGCGAAAAATTGAATCCCGTCCCTCCGCCGCTCTTCTGGATAAGGGCCGCTTGTTTCAAGGTGGTGAAAATACTGTCCAGGGAGTCTTCTACTGGTAAGACAAAACAGGCGCTTAATTGGCCCTGCGGCGTACCGGCATTCATCAGGGTGGGAGAATTGGGCAGGAACGCCAGCCTGCTCATTGCATCGTAGAAAATGCCTTCCCATTCCGCCACTTTTGCGGTACTTCCCCATTTGAGTTCGGCGCCGGCAACCGCGCAGGCCACCCTTTTGAACAATTGCTCTGCCGATTCGGCTATGACGCCCTTTTTGTCCCTGAGCAAATAGCGGTCGTCGAGCACTTTTTGCGCATTGATGGAAATCGGTGATCTGGTGTTCATTGATTGGTCCATGTGCAGTAGGTGTCAGCTATATACTACTGAAAATAGATGAATCTTCCGCCCTGTTGGGTGAGGACCATCACCGGACCCATTGACGCCGATCATCCGAAAAGTGTGCCCGGTTTTTTAGATTTGAAAAAAGGTTCAGTATGGACTATCGATATCGGAATGAAGTACGCATATATTTAGAGAACCTGTTCCTGGAGGGTGAGTTGACTATTCCTGACCGGGCAACAGCCATCATAATATTCTCACACGGCAGCGGGAGCAGTCACCGGAGCCCGCGGAATCAAAAAGTGGCCGAAGTCTTGCAGAATGCAGGCTTCGGCACACTGCTATTCGATCTGCTGACGCCTGCGGAAGACGAAGTATATGCCAACCGGTTTGCGATACCGTTGCTGGCAGGCCGCCTTGCCTCGGTCACGCAGTGGCTGGAGGAGAGGAGCGAAGCGCGAAACAGCCGAATGGGATACTTTGGCGCAAGCACTGGCGCGGCTGCGGCCCTGATAGCCGCATCCCGTCTGCCGCAGATAGCGGCCGTCGTATCGAGGGGCGGAAGAGTAGACCTCGCCGGCGATGCAATTGGGAAGGTGCAGGCGCCAACCTTGCTGATCGTGGGCGAATTCGATGCGCAGGTGATGGGTTTGAACCAGAAGGTGTACGATATTCTTCAATGCCCCAAGAAACTGGAGATAGTCAAAGGCGCTACTCATCTATTCGAGGAACACGGAGCGATGGATCGCGTATGTGCATTGGCCAGAAATTGGTTTACTCATTATTTGCCAACTGCAACCATGGCATGACAAAATATCAATTAAAATGATAGCTGCAACTATTTTCAACGAACATGTCCAGGAATATGAGGACTGGTTTGAAAAATATCCCTATGTTTTTCGCTCGGAAGTGGCGGCCATCAAAAAACTGCTGCCTGCCGGCAAGGACAGGAAAGGGCTCGAGATAGGTGTGGGTACTGGAAGGTTTGCAAAGGCGCTGCATATTCAGGAAGGGATCGACCCATCCGAAAGTATGAGAGAAGTGGCCGCCAAAAGAGGGGTCTTCGTGCTGAATGCAATGGCCGAAAAGCTGCCCCACAAGCCTAACCAATTCGACTTTGTGCTGATGAATTTTTGTGTCAGCTATTTCGATGACCTGCAGGAGGCCTTACGCGAAGCGCACCGGGTGTTGAAGACCGGCGGCGTACTGGTAGTCGGGTTTGTCGACAAAAACAGTCCAATCGCCCATCTGTACGAGCGTCGTGCGGCAAAAAGTGCATTTTATAAAAACGCAAAGTTCTATTCCGCCGATACTATTGCCGCCAGAGTCAGGAAGGCCGGCTTCGCGGAACAAGAGATGTGGCAGACCTTGTTTCATCTTCCGGCGCGAGTGAAGACGGTAGAGACGGCGTTGCCGGGAAAGGGCAAAGGATCCTATATATTCATTAAGGCCGTTAGGTAGGCACTGACATGCTTTCCTTCACTATCAGTGGAAATTATACCGACCTCTATGAGATCACCATGGGCGCGGTCTATCTTAGGGAAGGCCGCCACAACATATCTGCCAGGGAGGAAAGGTGGTGCGGAATATAGATCAGGAAGCGAGTCATCCGGCAATAAGATCGTTTATATAACCGTCCATCAACAGAAGATATTTGCCTGCTTCGGTGAGCAAAGCATCTCTACACAGATCATCGTCCGCACCGCGCGCCCTGAGTACGTTCACCTTCGCCCGGATATTGGCCCGGTAGGCTTTGTAATAGAGGAAGAGCTGTTGCTCTTCGGCGGATCGCATAGCAGAGAAGAAGCGATTATAATCGCTGATGAACATGCGGGACAGGTCAGGTCTTCCGAAAGCCTCCAGGTCCATGCATAGAAATGCCACCTCATTCAATACATCGATCTGCCGGTACTCATCATTGAACTCAATGCAATCAAAGGGTTCCGGCGAAGGCAGCAAGAAAATATTCCTGGAATGGAGATCGCCGTGGCAGTCTCTGAAATACCCGGCTTCGAGCCTCCCCACCAGCAGGTGGTGATGGCGTTCCATAAAGGTGTTGGAACAATCTATCGCCCGGTTGATGATACCCGCCCCATCTTCCCCCGCCTCACCAGAATATTGCTGTAAATACGGTATCTCTGCAGCCAGGTCATTAAATTTGACATGGAGATCCCAACAATCCTTCTTGTAGATAATATCCGTTCGTTTATGAAACGCAGCTATCTTTTCGGCAAGGCTTGTAATATGGGTGCCGGTTACCTTGTTGTGCAATAGCAACACATCCATCTGCCTGTTCCTGTCCAGCTTTTTCATCCTCACCGCGAACTCTATTGTCGTTCCCTGCGCTGAATCTCCGCTAAGGATGACGGAATATAACCCTTCCTTTTCCTGAACCGGAGCCACATCCAGGTAGATATCTTCAGTTAGCCTTTTATTCAAGTCGATCTCCCGTTCGCAATAATATTTCCGCTTGTCCAATGTAGAGAAATCGAGAAAGGAGTAGTGAAGGGGTTTCTTGATCTTATAGGCGTAATTATCACATAACACGACCCATGAAATGTGCGTCTCGATCAATTCCGGCAGGCTGCGCCTGTCGGCGAATTGGCCATCCTTCACCAATCTATCGATCTGCTCTGAAGTCATTGGTCTTTGTATTTAAGTAATCCAATGCCTGGCGCAACATGCTATTGATACTGTCATCGGTCGACTCCAAGATCAAATGTGACTCCCCCAATGGCTCCCATTTTTCTTTTATCATGGTATATACCCCAAAATCCGCCTCGCTGTCAGTTCTTGTCTGCTTCAACCTCTCTTTTATAAGGGCTTCGTCTGCTCTTACCTCGATCAAAAATAAGGCTCCTGTTGCCCCGGCCTTGTCAAAAAACTTTTCCCTTATGTCTTTTTTGTAAAATGTCGCGTCAAGCACCACCTGCTTATGCCTGTGTACTGCATCCTTCATCTCCGCCAGCATCTCCTCGTAAACCGCCAGTTTCTCCTCTTCTGTGTAAACACTATGGGTAAACGTGTACTTTCTAACCCGGTCGCTATTGATGTAAGCAGCATCGATCATTTTTGCCAGGCGGGAGGCAAAATAGGATTTTCCCGAACCCGGCAAACCGGTTACGATAACGATCATTGGAGTTTAATTTATTTTTTAAACCTTCAGGCATGCGCAGTTTTGCCAATCCAACGATCCAGGTAAGGTAATCCATTCACCGCTTGCGCGATCACATTTTCGGGCATCTTCATTTCCTCCAATTTGGTTCGGACAATATTTTCTATTTCTTCAAAAGTCATATCCGCCTTGGTAAATGCGCCGTCCTTATAACAATACCTGCAATACTTGCAACTTTTCGATCCATCTTTTTCGGAACCGTACACTTCCACACGGTCCAGTGGCATGCCGCAGCTTTGACAAATAGTATAGGCTTCCATTGTTTTAGTTTTTATCATACCCCAAAAGGATATGTCTGAGGTGTCTCTCGACCATGAGGTTCCAGGTGCAGAGGGTGTAACGCTTTGGTCTCATTCAGGTAGATGAAAGCGTCATACCGCATCGGCAGGATCGAGGGCACGTAGTTGCCATACTGCTCATACGCCGCATTGTATACTACACCCACTGCCCGGTGACCGATATGATGCTCCATCAGCATGTCATTGGCCGCGAGATCATCCATGATCAGTAATTTGTCGCCTTTGCCGGTCTCATGCAGCAAGTATTCCCAGCTTCCTTTCTTTGCTTCGGGCAGTTGCATGTCCTGCATTCTGGCGCCCCATCCCCTGCCGGCTATGACGGAACCCTTGTATGAGCCAAAGCCTACCAGCACCACCCCTTTTTCGTGATGCTGCAGCCGTGCCAGCTCCCCGATATTATACATTCCCTCGTCCGTCATATCCGTTGCCCGGGAATCACCTACGTGCGTATTATGCGCCCAGACGATCGCCTTCGAATTTGCTCCATGAAAGGTCAGCAGGCGCTCCAGGGTATCTGCCATATGGCGGTCCCGGATATTCCAGCTATGCGGCCCTCCCGCGATCATGGCCCGATAGTACTTTTCGGCGTTCACCGCCACCAGGGCATTTTGTTCGGCGCTGAATACATTCTCATGATCCGTATTGTACATCGGAAGCCTCTCTTGCACCTTCTTCAGCAGCTCTACGACTTCCGTCTGGCAAAGGTCCGGTACGAATTGCGCTGCCCTCGCATACTCGCCGCCCTCGTCCCGGTAGGGTTCGAAGCAGCGGAACGCTTCTTCGGCTACTTTCAGCGCACCAGGATCCGTCTTCTTCAGGTATTGCATGATGTTTTCCATGCTTTCCCAAAGGCTGTACACATCCAGGCCATAGAAACCAGCCTTTTTATTCGCAGGCAAACCGGCATTGTGCTGTTGCAGCCAGTCGGCCAGCGCCACAATCTCCCAATTGGCCCACATCCACGTTGGCCACCGGTTGAATCCTTGCAGTACCTTGAACGCGCTCTTATTATCTCGGTCATAGCCCTTGACAAACCGGTTCAGCCGGTAACACTCCGGCCAGTGCCCCTCAACCGCAATAAAATTGAATCCCTTTTCTTCGATCAGGCGTTTGGAAATATGCGTCCTCCACATATAATATTCGTGCGTCCCATGACTGGCTTCCCCCAGCATGACGATCCGCGCATCTCCGATCCTGTCTAGCAACGGCCCCAGGTCGGCCTTACTCTTCATGGGATAGCTCCACTGCTTGATGGCGCTGATCGCTTCTACTTCATTGAACGGCGCTTCGGTCGTAAAATATCGTCTCATGATATCTCTTTTTCAGCTTTCCTTTTCCGGTGCAGGTATCTCCGACGGGCCTGGATGAGGCTCTTCCGGTTCTACATCAGGGCTGATCTCCGGATCATGGTCCGGGATAAGGGGTTCCACGGGTGCATCCGGCTTCACCTCCGGCTCTGGATCGGGAATCGGAATCTCCGAAGGCTTGACGGGGTTCTTTTTCTTGCTCATGGTAGCGCGCTTGGGGCCGAATGGCCGTTACAACATCTCAGCTGGATTGGCGATCACTACCGGTTCTTTCTTTTCCGGCTTTTTGACAATGACACATTCTGTCGTGATGAACATCCCGGAGACCGACGCGGCATATTCCAGTGCCAGCCGGCTTACCTTCACCGGGTCGATGATACCTGTTTCCAGCAATTTCTCGAATTGCTCCGTCTTGGCATTAAAGCCAAAATCTCCTTCCCCTGATTTCACTTTTTGGACGATCTCGGCGGGCTCCAATCCAGCATTGATGACGATCTGCTTTAGCGGTTCTTCCAATGCCTTCTTTACAATGTCCACCCCTACCTTTTCATCATCGGTAATATCGGTAAGCTTATCCAGGTCTGGAAGACATCGCAGGTAGGCCACCCCTCCGCCGGGAACGATCCCTTCTTCCATGGCCGCCCGGGTGGCATTCAGTGCGTCATCCACAATGTCCTTTTTTACGTTCATCTCAATTTCCGACGAGGCGCCGACATAGACTACCGCCACACCACCGGAGAGCTTCGCCAGCCGCTCCTGCAGCTTTTCCTTGTCGTAGTCCGATTTGGTATCCTTCAGCTGTTCCCTGATCTGTGCGACAGCAACCTTTATCTTCTCCTTATCTCCCGCGCCGCTGATGATCGTCGTCTTATCTTTTGTAATGATCAACTTTGCGCATCTGCCGAGCAGGGGAATGTCGGCATTCTCCAGCTTAATTCCCTTCTCTTCCATGATGACCGTTCCGCCTGTGAGCACGGCGATATCTTCCAGCATTTCCTTCCGCCGGTCGCCGTAACCCGGAGCTTTCACGGCTGCGATCTTCAATACCCCCCGCAATTTATTGACCACCAGCACCGCCAAAGCCTCCCCCTCGACATCCTCCGAGATGATCAACAGCGGGGTGTTCGACTGGGACACTTTGTCCAGCAGGGGCAGCAGCTCTTTCATCCCCGAGATCTTCTTATCGTAGAGCAGGATATAAGGGTTTTCGTATACGGCGGTCATTTTGTCGCCATCAGTCACAAAATAGGGCGAGATATAGCCCCGGTCGAATTGCATGCCCTCCACCACTTCCACATAGGTCTCGAACCCTTTCGCTTCTTCGATGGTGATCACACCCTCCTTTCCTGCTTTTTTCATCGCTTCCGCAATCAGCTTCCCGATCTCCGGGTTGTTGCCGGCCGAGATGCTCGCCACCTGTTCGATCTTCTCGCTGTCGGTGCCGACGGGAATAGCCTGCGTCTTCAGCTTTTCAGTCACCGCTTTCACTGCCTTGTCGATACCCTTCTTTATCTCCATTGGATTGATGCCGGCCTCCACTCTCTTCAGGCCCAAATCGATCATCGACCTGGCCAGCAGCGTGGCAGTCGTCGTTCCATCGCCTGCGGCCTCAGAGATACGTACCGCCACGTCCCGCAGCATCTTCACCCCCATCTCTTCGACAGGATCTTCCAGCTCGATCTGCTTGGCCACCGTAACGCCGTCGCAAGACATCTGGGGAGAACCATCCACTTTTTCGAATACTACATTCCGTCCCCGAGGGCCGAGCGTGATGATAACGGCCTTGGCCAGATGATCTACGCCCTCCCGCAGTTTTTTCCTCGCGTCGAGATCATAGTTGATTAGCTTTGCCATAATCAAAAGTTTTAATACCCGCTTCTCCAGGAAGAGCAGGAGACACCCGGAGCTCATTGAGATAATACAGCACCTCATCATCCGTTACCTGGTGAAAATCGGTATAGAATTCCCCGACGCCATAGAACTCATCGGGAATAAGCACAGAAATAAATTCATCGGCAACCGACGACAATTTTTCGGCGGCGCTTCGCGAAGCGACCGGCACGGCAATGACGATCCACGCCGGCCCTTCTTTGCGGATCATGTTGATGGTGCTCAACAGCGTATTGCCCGTGGCCACCCCGTCATCGACGACGATCACAGTCTTGTCTTTCAGCGGCAGTGGCTCAGCCGTCCCCATGAATTTCAGTCGCATTTCCTTGAGTCTTTTCCGGATTTGTTCCGTCTCTGTCTTTATATAGTCCAATGAGACGCCTATATGAGGCAGAAGAAAACTATCCGTCAGGCTAACAGCCCCGATAGCATATTCCCTGTTCTGCGGGTGGCCTATTTTTTTGGTCATCAGAAGGTCGAGCGGCAAACCTGTCCTTTTCGCGACGACATACCCTATCGGGATGCCGCCCCTGGGAACGGCGAGGATAACACCCTCCATGCGGGCATATTTCTTTAATTTCTCAGCCAGTGCAAAACCGGCATCTATCCTATCGGTAAACATATTTCATAGACATTTATTGACTTACAATCAATGACGGGTGCAAATGTTGAACAAACCAGGCGGTGGTTATCGCATCTATTTCCTCCATTTTCCCCGGTTCGTCGAAGGTATGCGATGCTCCCTGGATCACTTCCAGGCGTCTGACACAGGAGAATTGTTCAAGCGCTTCCCTGTTCAGTTGCAGCACGAAGGGGTCCTGGTCCCCAACGATCAGCAGGGTAGGTGCCTCGACTCTATTCAGCGAGTCCGCCAGATCGGGCCGTCCTCCCCTGGAGACGACGGCCCTGACGACATCCGGGAGCCTGGCCGCCGCGTTCAAGGCCACAGCCACGCCCATACTGGTCCCATAGTAGCCGAGTTGATAATAGCCCAGGAGATCAAGGGATTTCAGCGACTCCGTAACAAGGACCAGCCGGTCAGTCAGCAAACCGATATCGTAACCTGCCCCGTACCGCTGACTTTCTTCCTGGGTCAGCAGCTCGGGCAATAGTGTGCCGAACCCTTCTCTTTGCAAATGCTGGGCAACAATTTGACTGCGCCGGCTATGACGGCTGCTGCCGCCTGCCTGAGAGAAGATCAGGATAGCGGTAGCGCCTTCCGGAATGGTAAGTTCGCCTGTTAGGTTTACCCCTTCGCCAGCGATAACAATTTCCTGATTATAATAAACAGGCATTGGTTTTTGGCTAAAGGTATTATTGTCTTATTTCAGTAACCGTGACATATATTATCGGTCGATATGACTTCCGTCATTGTGCTGAAGAATTGATGAAAGTATCTTAGTCAACCCAATTTTATTTTGGTCTTGAGCCCGTCACCCTAAAAAGTGACGGGCTTCTTCTTATGACTAATGATAAATACTTACAATTCGTCGGCAATAAGATAGAAAAGCCAGGGACAGCCATTTTCTCCATCTCCGATGCCCGCTGCTGGAAATATCCAGTATCGCTGATTCGGAATTTGAAGACAGATGATCACGGCAACGTCCGGTTTCTCATGGTCCAGCACAAACTCCGCCTGGCTAGCCCGATTGTTCGTAAAGCCGATGACCTCATCGCCCTTGGCGAAGCTCGTGATACCGGAGCCTACTTTCTCGATGATGCCTGCAAAATCACTGCCCTGGCCCGAAGGAAAAGTAGCAGGCCAGCGTTTAGCGAAGAATCCTCGCCGGATGCTGGATTCGCCCGGATTGATGCCGGCCTCATCGCAGACTTCGGGGCCGTCGTGGTGGCATCATGTGTCCTTATTGCCATCGGCGGCAAGATGTACAAACGCGTCATCACCTAAGATCAGCCCGGGCACGGTCAGGGGAATCCCACGGCTGAAAACGCCTGCCAGGATCAGTCACCAAAGTGACCTGAATCATTTATTTCGATGCTACTCCATACTACCTTTGTTACAGTCGGACAGGAATTACTTTCTGATACCGACAAGATTAAAGTAGACAATAAACATCCGTGAAAAGGTGTGAAAACTACTGTATCGCAGGGCCGGATATATCCGGCCCTTTTTTGATGATCAAGCGATCGGAAACTGCGTGAAAAACGTTGTCTCCTTTGCTCTATCCCATTCGCTCCAAAAAGGAGTATCACCAGACAATGGTAGAAATTTACAATTTCATGAACAAGGGGGAAGCTGCTTTGACCAAATCCGAGTTGAAGAAGCTCGCCGACATGTCCGTTGCCGCCGAAAAATACGAGGACGAGATCCTTGGCCTTAAACTCGAGCCCAAACCACACACATCCGCCGCAATTGATATTCGTTTTAAATCGTAACTTTTCCATATTGCTTGATTCAAATTTTTTTCCATTTTAGCCGTAAACTGTTGCTGACGACGCTCACGCTGCTCAGCGCCATCGCCGCCCCGGCGACCATTGGACTAAGCAGGAAGCCGTTTATCGGGTAAAGAAGGCCGGCAGCCACAGGGATACCTACAAGGTTATAGATAAAAGCCCAAAACAAGTTTTGCCGAATGGCCGCCGCCGTTTGCCCCGATAGTCGCATGGCCGCGGGGATTCGCGCCAGGTCCGAAGAGATCACCGTTATCCGGGCCGCTTCCATCGCAACATCCGCCCCCTTACCCATGGCGACCCCGACGTCCGCCTGCGCCAACGCTCCGCTGTCATTGATCCCGTCCCCGACCATGGCCACGACCTTGCCCGATCGTTGTAAATCCCGCACATACTCCACCTTGCCTGACGGCAACACTCCGGCCTTCACCGATGTAATCCCGACCTGTCGCGCAACTTCCAGTGCGGTCGGCTCATCATCACCTGTCACGAGGTGCACTTGGAGGCCCCTGCGAATAAGTTCCTGCACTGCGGCCGCTGATCCCGGTTTTATCCTGTCGGCAATGCTGATCATCGCCAACAGCTGCCCATGGCCGGCGAAATAGACGATGGTAGACGCCGTCCTTTCTTTGTCTCTCGTCCATTCCTCCGCCCGCAAGGGTACCTCGATTCCCTCCATCTGCATCAACCGTTGGTTGCCGACGTAATATTTCCCACCCGCTGCCTCCGCCTTTACGCCCATCCCGGGCAGGCTCTCCCATGAATCGATACGAACGGTTTCCCCCTCTCCCAGATAACGCGTCACCGCTTCCGCCAGCGGATGCTCCGATCGCTGTTCTATCGATCCGAGCACAGCCGCAGGATGTTCCCCGTCCCCCAACCAGATAAGCTCTGTCACTTCCGGCCGGCCTTCCGTTACCGTTCCCGTCTTGTCCAGCACCACAGTGTCCACCTTTGTCAATTTCTCCAGCCCCTCTGCGTCTTTGATCAAAATTCCTGCACCGGCTGCCTTCCCTACACCCACCATGATCGCGGTTGGGGTGGCCAGACCCAATGCGCAGGGACAAGCGATCACCAGGACCGTCACCATGGCCAGCAGGCCATGCGTAAATCCGGTAGGTCCGCCCATCAGCCACCATCCTGCGAGGCTCAGCAGAGCGATCCCCATCACCACCGGAACGAATACGGCCGCAATCTTGTCCACCAGCCGCTGCACCGGCGCCTTGCTGCCCTGTGCCTCCTGTACCGTCCGGATGATCTGCGCCAACATCGTCCCGCCTCCCACTTGCTCCGCCGAAAACTGAAGGCTTCCCCGCTCATTGGTCGTGCCCGCAAAGACCCTGGCGCCAGCCGTCTTCTCCAGGGGAACGGGTTCGCCGCTGATCAGGCTCTCGTCAATAAACGAGTGGCCGGAAATGACCACGCCATCCACGGCAATCCGTTCCCCCGGTCGGACCAGCACGATATCGCCCACCCGCACCGCGGCGACAGGCACCTCGGCGGGAAGCCCGTCTTTTCCTATTATCATCACTGCCTTCGGCCGCAAGCCCATCAATTTTTTAATCGCTGAAGAGGTATTTCCTTTCGCACGTTCCTCCAACAGTTTGCCCAATAGTACGAAGGCTACCACTACCGCTGCCGCCTCAAAATATACAGGCGCATCCAGCCCCCGGCTGGTCCAGTATTGCGGGAATAGAGTATTAAAGACACTGAACAGATAGGTCACACCCGTACTCAGCGCGACAAGTGTATCCATATTGGCCGACGCATGCCGTGCCTGATTCCATGCATGTACAAAAAAAGGTCCACCGAACACCGCGACTACCGGCGTTGACAAGACCCACATCCAATAATTGACGTGCGGAATATCCATGAATACCATGCCCAGCACCACCAACGGCGCTGACAATAGCAATGCGCCGATCACCCTGATCCTGAGGGAACGTCCCCGCCGCCGTTCCGCATCATCCACTACCTGCCGGGCTACTTCCTCAGTCGATATCACCAGGTCGTAGCCCGCCGACTGCACAGCCGACTTCAAACCGGCGGCGCTCACCCGATCCGGCGCAAACTCTACTCTAGCCGTTCCCTTGGCATAATTGACATCAGCATTCACCACGCCCTCCTGCTTCTGCAATACCGATTGTACCGCCGCCGCGCAGGACGCGCAGCTCATATTGAGAACGGGGTAAGTCTCTTTTATCGTTTCTTCCTTTGCCATGTCAAACCTTTCTTTCACAAAGGTCAGCCAGGCCACGCCAACGATCGTTACAGGATTATGGGAAAGAATTATACTTTATCATCACTCAGCCCGTCTAACGGCTTACGCAGCTGCCCCCCATGCGCCTTGAAGGCAGAAGGTGTCAGGCCAGTCACCTTCTTGAACTGCGCCGACAGATGCGCCACGCTGCTATAGCCAAGCGTGTCCGCAATCTCTCCCAGGCTTAGCTCGTTATAGGTCAATAGCTCCTTCACCTTTTCGATCCGCTGCAAAATGGCATAGTGCTCGATCGTCATACCCTCCGTCTCCGAGAATAGCTTACTCAACTGAGAATACTCCCGGTTCAGTTCTTTGGATAACAATGTTGACAGCGCCAACTTATGTCCATCCAACCGCTGCACCTCCTGGATGATAAGCGACTTGATCCGCTCGATCTGCCGTTGCCGGACATCGTCAAGCAATTCAAAGCCAAGGCCCTTTAGCCTGGAAGCCAGCAGGACCCTCTTTTCTGCCGGCATAACCTCACGCAGAATCACCTCGCCCAGATGAATATACAACGGTTCAACGCCCACCTCTTTCATCGCCCCCTCCACAGCCGCCACGCAACGCGGACATACCATATTTTTTATATAAATTGTCAAAGCCATAGATTTACAAGCAAAAGTAATCGTTTGGGCAATCTTACACCTGCCGACCACCTCCCAAAAAATGCCCGGCCTCCAAAAATATTTTTTGAAAGTCAAAATAATTAATCGTAATATTGCAATGAAACAATAATCGCATGGGTCTGACCAAATCCGAGATATTCACAGATAAGCAGAACAAACTCGCCGCCATAATGAAGGCCCTGGCCCATCCGGCGCGGATTGCCATCATCCAATACCTGATCAAGACCAACGCTTGCATCAACGGTGACCTGGTCGAAGTCCTGGGGCTCGCTCAGCCAACCATATCCCAGCACCTCAAAGAGCTGAAGAACGCCGGCCTGATCCAGGGAACTATTGAAGGCACCAGCGTATGTTACTGCATCGAACCCAAGACCTGGGCGCTCTATCAAAAAGAGATCGGCGCCCTCTTTTCCGCCTATAAAGGCGTCGACAACTGTTGCGGATAATCCCAGCATTTTTTTTGACCCGTAACATCGCAATATAGCAATATTAAAACACCGCACATGACCAGCAAACACCGCATCCTCTTCGTCTGTATCCACAACTCCGCCCGCAGCCAGATGGCAGAAGCCTTCCTGACGAAGTATAGCGATGGTGCATTTGAAGCCGAAAGCGCCGGCCTGGAACCCGGCACGCTAAACCTCAACGTTGCCGAGGTGATGAAAGAGGTGGGTATCGACCTCACTGGTAAACCTACACAGGCTGTCTCCGACTTGCTCCGGCAGGGCCGGCTGTACAACGCCGTCATCACCGTTTGCGACAAGGAAGCCGCTGAACGTTGTCCCATCTTCCCCGGCATGGCTAAAAGGATTGCCTGGTCCTTCCGGGATCCGTCCAGTTTCACCGGCAGCAGGGAAGACATCCTTCAGCAAACCCGAGCGGTCCGCGACGAGATCGAACACAAGATTAGACTATTTATCCGGGAAGCCAGCCAGCTTAGCTATTGGATACCCACCACCGAATCGGCACATTCATAAAAATATATATCATGCAAACGAATGAAGAAATAAAAGACATGGTACGCGAGCGATACAGCGCCATCGCCCTCCAGGACAAAACCGCCAACGAATCATCTTGCTGCGGCTCCGGTTGTTGCTCCAGCGACGTCTATAACATTATGTCGGACGATTACAGCAGCCTCGAAGGCTACAACCCGGACGCCGACCTGGGCTTAGGCTGCGGCCTGCCCACCCGGTACGCGCAGATCAAAGCCGGCGATACCGTCATTGACCTGGGCTCAGGCGCAGGCAACGACTGCTTCATCGCCCGCAAAGAGGCCGGCGAAACCGGTCGTGTGATCGGAATCGACTTCACCCCCGCCATGATCGAAAAGGCCCGGGCCAACGTCGACAAGTTGGGCTATAAAAATGTCGAGTTCCGCCAGGGTGATATTGAAAAGATGCCCGTCACCGCGAACATTGCCGACGTTATCGTCTCCAATTGCGTCCTGAACCTCGTGCCCAACAAGATGGGCGTTTTCCAGGAAATCTACCGTGCCCTGAAGCCCGGCGGACATTTCAGCATATCCGATATAGTCCTGGTAGGCGAACTGCCCGCCAAGATCCGCGCAGCCGCCGAAATGTACGCGGGATGCGTCTCCGGCGCTATCCAGAAGGACGAGTACCTCGGCCTTATCGACGCCACCGGCTTTAAGGCAATCACCCTGCAGAAAGAAAAGCCGATCATCGTCCCTGACGATATACTCGGACAATATCTCTCCCCAGGCGAGATCGCCGAATTCAAGACTTCCGGCACTGGCATCTGCAGCGTCACCGTCTATGCCGAAAAGCCCAAAGAAGCAAAGACCTGCTGCGGTCCCGACTGCTGCCAATAACTATATCAGGGAGGCGTGACCTTACGCCTCCCCATACTCAATACCTGCCATGAGCGCTAATAACTGCATTCCCACAGAACGCAAACACCTCTCGTTCCTGGACCGATACCTCACGGGCTGGATCTTCGGCGCCATGACCCTGGGCGTCGCCCTGGGCTACTTCCTGCCGGGTACCTCGACATTCGCCAATTCCTTCCAGTCCGGCACCACCAACGTACCTATTGCCATCGGTCTCATCCTGATGATGTATCCGCCCCTGGCAAAAGTCAAATACGAACAGCTCGGCAAAGTCTTCAAAAATACCAGGATACTTACCTTGTCCCTGGTGATGAACTGGATCATAGGCCCTATCCTTATGTTCATCCTCGCTATCGTGTTCCTTCGTGACAAACCGGGGTATATGGTTGGCCTGATCATGATCGGCATCGCCCGTTGCATCGCCATGGTCATCGTGTGGAACGAGCTTGCCGAAGGCAACCGGGAATATGCCGCCGGACTGGTCGCTCTCAACAGCATCTTTCAAGTCCTTTTTTATAGCCTTTTCGCCTGGCTCTTTATAACTGTATTGCCCCCCTTTTTCGGTCTCAAAAGCCTCTCGATACACATAAGTGTCGGCCAGATCGCCCGAAGCGTAGCCATCTATCTCGGCATCCCCTTTGCTGCCGGCCTGATCAGCCGCTATACCCTGATCGCCGCCAAAGGCAAAACCTGGTATGAAAGCAGCTTCGTGCCGACGATCAGTCCCATCACCCTAATAGCCCTGCTGTTTACTATCGTCGTCATGTTCAGTCTAAAGGGCAAATTGATCGTTGCCCTTCCGCTGGACGTACTGCGCATCGCCCTTCCCCTGGTGGTCTATTTCGCATTGATGTTCCTGATCACCTTCCTATTCGCCAAATCCCTGGGCGCAGACTACTCACAAAACGCCGCGCTATCCTTCACCGCCGCTGGCAACAACTTCGAGCTGGCCATTGCCGTCGCCATTGGTGTCTTTGGTATCAATAGCGGCCAGGCATTCGCCGGCGTCATCGGCCCCCTCGTCGAGGTCCCCGCCCTCATCGCCCTGGTCAATGTCGCCTTTTGGCTCCGTCGTAAATACTATTCAAACACTCAACCCGCATATGCAAGCGAAAAATGAAAATGGCGCCATTCAGCAGGATGACTCTCCACCTTGGACAGCCGGGAATTCTCTCGCCAGGAAAAATTCGCATCACAAAAAAGGGCAGGCTCGAGAGCCTGCCTTCTATTCGACGTTGATAGTGTCACGGTCTTTTAAAACCACTATTCTAGCAGCGTCTATCTTACTGTCTTTTAAACAGCTATCTCTATCTTCCTGCTTGACCGATCTACTCCGGATAATGTTAAAACGAAGCTACGACACATCGTCAAAGGGGCTACGCCTCTTTAAGTCCGCAGTTGCACATACCTGCGGCGGGTAATTATCCAAAAAAAAGAGGCTTGGATAAAAATCCGGCCTCGTTTTACAATCCAATATCCTTTGAAAATCCTCAACGAAGGTAGCGTGTCCCCGATAGCCGAAAGATGATCTGCAACGGGATAAGTGCTGACTGTCGTCACCACGATCCGACGTTGGCCCGTCCGCCTGATAAAAGACAATAGCTTCGGTGACGCCGGTCACCGATTGGTGACGGTTCAAATGATAGCTTTTCAGCGATATGGTTATTTTGCTCACAGGTTTGACCTTTATTTCCACGCTGGCGGGTGGTATGCTGGCACTTTGCTTTAAGGACAAGCTGCATTTAATCTTGGGCTTCAGCGCCGGTGCGGTCCTTGGCGTCTGCTTCTTCGATCTCTTGCCGGAATCCCTGTCGCTGGGAAAGGGTCTTTATAGCGAACGATTCCTGATCGGCATCATCGCGCTCGGTTTTGTTATCTACTTAATCCTCGACAGGCTCGCCTCGCTCCATTTTCACGCCCGGCGTATCCGAAGGGAAGGTAGGTGGAATGTGGCCGCCGGTAGTTTGTCTGTTCATAGCTTCTTTGACGGTGTAGCCATTGGCGTGGGTTTCCAGGTCTCCAGGTCCACTGGCTTATTTGTGGCACTGGCTGTGATCGCACACTGTCTTGCAGACGGGTTGAATACCGTGGGTGTCGTATTAAAAAATGGCGGCACTGCCGCCAAAGGAGTTAAGTGGCTATTGATAGATTCATTTGCTCCCGTCATGGGGGTGATATCTACCTATTTTTTTAATATTCCCCGGGAAGTTTTTGCCTTAATGCTTTCGCTGTTTACGGGGTTCTTTCTCTTTATAGGCGCCAGCGACCTGTTGCCCGGGAGCTTGCGGACAAATTCCTTCTGGACAACGGCGATGACCCTTATCGGTATCTCGGCAATCGCCGCCGCCATAACCGTTCTCACGTGAAAAATTCTTGGATCGGTATGGCTATCCCATCGGCAACGATCCTTCCACATACCGGCCATCAGTACTTACCCACCTCCCCTTTTACCGATTCAAAGATCCTTTTCGAATTGAACCCGACCCCGTGCCTGAAAACCCACTCGACCTTTCTGATATTCTGAATACTTTGAGAGATATCACCGTCAACGACCACCAGGTCGGCCGTCTTTCCGACGTCGATGGAGCCGATCTTGTCCTCCAGCCCCAATGCCCTCGCCCCATTGTATGTCGCGATGCGTATGGCTTCGATCGGGCTGAATCCTGCCTGCGTCAGCAATTCGATCGATTGTTGTGAGCCATATCCCGCCAGCGTCGCGCCGTTACCAGTGGGATCGGTGCCTACGGTCAACAGACCGCCGGCATCCGAAAACATCTTTTCCATCTTCATTTCCTCCAGCATCGCATGATTGCCCCCGCCGGTGCGCATCTTGTTGTATACGTTGAGGAACATGCCGCGCGTGTCGGGCGACATCGCCTCGAGCACTTCGGGGCGGATCGTCGTATCCAGGGTGGTCATATTGAAAAGCACGGCGAGGGTGGACGTCACGATGACTTTTTTCGCGACCAGGTAGCGGATCAGCGCTTTCACTTTTGGCGAATCCGCTGACGCGATGGGCGCCGCGCCGAGCGGACAGGCATTCTCCTTTTTACCGGGTACAAAGTCCGTTGACACGGAAAACCCATGCTCCAGTTGGTCGATACCCATATCGGCCGCCTCGCGATAGGTGATGGAACATAAATGACCCGTCACTTTCAACCCTTTGGCATGGGCTTCGTCTATGGCGGCCTTGAGCGTCGCCTTGTCCAGGTAATTGTAAGCCTTGAACGACGTGCAGCCCTGGCTGGCCCAGAAGTCCACAAAAGCTTTTGCTTCCGCGGGCCCGCTCAATTCGTGCATTTGGGGGAAGAAGGTGCCTTTCCCTTCCAGGTACGGCGCCGTTACGTCCATCGCAGGCCCGAGTATCCTGCCTTGGTCGATGTCGCGCTTGAGGTTGAGGTCGGAATAGGGCTCGACGCTTCCGGCCGTGCGAACGGTCGTTGCGCCGCAGGCCAGGTATAATTTAGGGAATGTGATCGGCAATTGCCTGACATTAAGATAGCTGAAGTCGGGCGGATAGGCGGCGTAGTACATGTGCTCGTGCAGGAGGACAAATCCGGGCAGCAGGGATTTTCCCGTCAGATCTATGACCGTGCTTCCGGCAGGAGCGGAAAGTTCTTTGCTGTCTCCGACGGCGGCAATCCGACCATTGCGGACGATCACCGTCTGATCCTCCAGGACGCTCAGGTGTTTAACATCAGCGAGCTTGCAGTGAATAAAGGTGATGACGGCAGTGTCATAATCGATAAATTTTTGCACACCGGGAAAAAAAGAGGTCTGGGAGATGCATGGCAATCCAAAGAACAGAACGAACCCGGCGAGGATCAATTTTTTCATGTAGCAGCTGGTTATTGAGATGAAATGTAGAATAATGCAACTGTTCGGTTGCAAATATAGGAGCAAGTCAACTGGATACCAAATTTATTTAGACCGAAACGTCCGACCAAGCGGATTCTCTTGGAAGCATCATAACCCATGATCCGGTATCGTCCAACACAGGTCTAAACCCGTAGCCGCAGGCGTGGAGAACAAATTGAGGGCAACGCCCTTGTACTTTGTCTTATGTATGGCAGGTACGACTATCCCGACCATCGCGCCCAGGCCAAGCCCAACGAGAGCGTCGGAGGGAAAATGGGCCAGGGACCTCACGCGGAAATAGCCCATTACGCCCGGCGGGATCAGTGCGGCCGTATACACGAGATATTTGCCAAATCCCAAATCCGGGTGATAATCACAAAATACTTTGGCAACAAAAAAGGAAGTGAACGCCACGGATGCGGTATGACCGCTGTAGAAGGAGTTGCGATTTCCCCCGTTCTTCCTGGCGGAGAGGGGAAGCTGGGTATAATAGGTTAGCGGCCGGAAACGGTCGTGAGCCGTAGGCCCGAGCCAACTATAATTGTAAAAGGTAAAGGTGATCGTGTGCCCCTCGATATACATGAACAGGATGTCCAGCCATTCCTTTTTGGGGATCTTTTTATCCAGGCCAAGCATAGCAGGCAAAAGGATAAAAAGGGGCGGCTCGAGAATGTCTGAAAGCTTACTGTAATGGAGATAATTGCTTGGGTCCTGGTGCAACGCCCACCTGTCAAAGGAATTGACCGATCCGGGGTTGAGGGCCTGTAGTTCAGCGTCGGACAAGTCTGGCTTATCCTTGATCCTGCTAATGGCAAAGGCATCCGTACCCAGGCCGACGCCGATGATAACGCTGCCGGTAACATAGTTGACATGATATCGTCTGGGCCTTTCCGAAGAGTCGGTCTGGCCATGCGCGACTTGACCAAAAAATAAGAATGCCGCGGGAAAGAGGCCATACAGGAAGAGCGCTTTTTTTACGTTCATACCTTGCTTTTTTATTCATGTTGGGTAGGTAATTCCCCGTCCGATCGATGTCACCGGGTGATTCAAAGCTCCGCCCCCAATCTATTCGAAGGCTAATCAATGCTTTGCACCAAACTTGCGGGCAAAAACGACCGCCGGCGGAAAATGGGTGTTAAAAAACCATACCGGGCGTATCTTGCACCCAAACCTATACCGGTGTCGCTAACCCGCTACTACAAACGGACCCTCCTCATCCCGATGCTCATCCTGCTGTGTGCGTTTATCGCGCACTCGGTCTACGAGCAATATACGTACAAGAGCGAATGGCTCACGGCCGATGCATTCGAGCCGTTGGAATTGTTGATCCTCATCATCCATTGCGCTATTATGGCCTGCCTGTGCCTGCCGATCCTAACGAATAAGCGACCGGACATCGGCGGAAATCGTCTTCGAAGCTTTTTAAGCTGGTTCCTGTGCCCCATGCTCTATCTCGGAGGTCTATTGTACGAATCGGATCTCCGGTCAGAAGAACTTGCCGACCTTATATTGGTGCTGTCCGGGACTATTCCCTTTATGATCAGCCTTACGGTGACATTTGCGCAATTCCGCCGGGCGCTGAAAAGGGCCGGCACGCCCGCCAAACCCTGAACCCGGGAAGAAACCATATCCAAAAGCCGTCTTGAACGTGACAATTGTCACACATTTTCCAAGAATTGCATCGGAACTTTACATAACAAAACATCGATTCTATGCGCCACGAAATTTCATCCCAGTGGATGGGTAAAATGCAATTCAACGCCCTTGTTAACGGGCACACGATCGTCATGGACGGCCCCGAAAAAGTTGGCGGGGAAGACAACGGCCCCATTCCCAAGCCGCTCGTCCTGACGGCGCTTTCCGGTTGTACCGGTATGGATGTGGTTTCCATCCTCAGAAAAAGCCACAAAGAAGTCAGGAACTTCGAAATCACTACCCGCGGCGAGCTGTCCGGCAGCCACCCGATGCAGTACGTCGCTATCCACCTCGACTATATATTCGAGGGGCCTCCCGAGAATCAGGACGCCGCCTTGCAGGCCGTGACGCTTTCCCAGGAGAAATATTGCGGCGTCAGCGATATGCTCAAGAAGATCATGCCCGTCACCTGGACGGTAACATACAACGGAAAGACCGTTTTCTGCAATCAAACCCGGATCGTGGAACCATCTGCGAACTAGCCGGAAGGCCTAAAGGCGGCCGGGACCCGGCTGCCCATTGGTATCGAGCCGAACGATCCCGATTACATTCCGGTCCATCCGGATGTCTCCCCGGTCCGCCAGCTTTTTCAACAACCGCGAAATTACTTCCCGCGACGAGTTGAGGTCGGATGCAATTTCCGTGGCGGAAATGGTTAACCGGCTGGACTTTAAGGTGTCCACCTGCTTGCGCAGGTAGAAGAGCAGGCGCTCGTCCATATTCCGGAATGCAATATGGTCGATCGTGGACAACAATTCGTCGAATCGCGCCCGGTAGCTGTCCAACACAAAATGATACCAGGTTTTGAACTCCATTCCCCATCGGTCCATCGATTCCAACGGGATCGACAGGGCCTCCGTTTCGGCCATCGCGCGGGCCTTGATCTGGCTCGCTTCCCGGCGGGAAGCGGCGATCATTGATAACGCGCATGCCTGTCCTGGCTGCAGGTAATACATAAAAAACTCGTTTCCTTCTTCATCCTCCCTGTAAATCTTTACCAGCCCCTGAAGGACCAGCAGCGTAGACCGGAAATGCTGACCCGTCTTTACCAGGGACTCCCCCTCCCGGAAATGGCGGATATCGGCCTTTGCCGCCATCTCGGCGACCAACCCCTGCTCAAATGAGGGAAATTCCTCGCGGATGCGCTGTTCGTTTACCATGGCGACTATTTGTGCAAAATTACAATCTGTGGGAGAAATTTCGGCGGACCTGTGACTTATGTCACAGGTCCGGTCACACTCGTGGAATAACTTTGCCGCAACATTTACAAAAGCTATGTCAACCCTCATCAGTCGGCTCTTCGGACGTTCCGAAGACCTCAAAGCGATTTATCAGCAAGGCGCAATCATTCTCGACGTCCGGACACTGCCGGAATTCCGAAGCGGACACATCGAGGGCGCGATGCACATTCCGTTAGACCAGTTGGCGCAGCGTACCGGGGAGCTGAAAAGAGAGAACAAACCCATCATCGCCTGCTGTGCGAGCGGCATGCGCAGCGGCACCGCCAAAAGCATGCTCTCGTCCGCCGGTATCGAAGCCTACAACGGCGGCTCGTGGCAAATGCTCCGGCACAAGCTGAGGTAAGCAGCGGCCCCTTCCGCTAATAGCGTTACATTTGGTCGATGAGCTATCTCACGCGCACCATATGGATACTCTCCGCGGTTAGTCTGTTTACAGATGTGGCCAGCGAAATGCTGTACCCCGTCATGCCGATCTATCTGCGCAGCATCGGCTTCTCGGCTTTGTTGATCGGGATCCTGGAAGGGCTGGCGGAAGCAACGGCCGGTCTGAGCAAAGGTTATTTCGGCAAACTATCGGACCAGGTGGGAAGGCGTTCACCATTTGTGCGTTTGGGATATGCGCTAAGCGCCATGTCCAAGCCCCTGATGGCCGTTTTCATTTATCCCCTCTGGATCTTCATGGCGCGAACCATGGATCGCCTGGGGAAGGGCATTCGTACAGGTGCGAGGGACGCCATGCTGTCGGACGAAGCGACGCGGGAAACAAAGGGCAGGGTATTCGGTTTCCACCGGGGCATGGACACGCTTGGCGCCGTGATCGGCCCGGCCCTCGCCTTGCTCTGGTTAAACCGCTATCCCCATCGCTACCGGTGGCTGTTCTTTATTGCCTTCGTACCTGGCTTGCTCGCTGTCCTCTTTACTTTCGTCCTGAAGGAAAGGAAGCGCGCAACCCTCGACAGACCGCCCCGTGGGAAGACCGGCATCTTCTCCTTCCTGCACTATTTGCCGAAAAGCCCCGCCCGGTACCGGAAACTCGTCATCGGCCTATGGCTATTCACCCTGGTTAACAGTTCCGACGTCTTCCTGCTGTTAAGGATCAAACAGGCGGGCCATGGCGACACCGCAACGATCGGGGTGTACATCTTCTACAACGTCGTCTATGCCCTGTTCGCATTCCCCCTGGGCATCCTGGCCGACCGCATCGGGCTGAAGAAGGTTTTTCTCGCAGGCCTGCTCATGTTCGTGGTGACCTATGCCGGCATGTCCATGACGGGCACCATCGCCTGGTATCTCGGGCTGTTCTTCCTGTACGGCATCTATGCCGCCGCCACCGAGGGTATTAGCAAAGCCTGGATCAGCAACATAACGGACAGAAAGGACACCGCCACCGCGATTGGCGCCTTCACCGGCATCCAAAGCATCTGCACGCTGCTTGCCAGCACGGTGACCGGATGGATCTGGACAAACTACGGCGCCGCGCCGGCCTTTTTGATCTCCTCTGTCATGTCGGTGTTCGTTATGATCTATATCGGGCTCGTCGTCCGGGCGGCAAAAGCTGCCTGAAGGTCGACGGTACCATTTTGCCCGTCGCCGATCATCTTAATCCCGTTCATCAGACGCGTAGATTACCTATATTTGATCGATTTCGCTCTCGCCAATTATACGATAAAAAACGACTGCTATGCCAACCTCCAGACGCAATTTCCTGTCCCTGTCCACCCTTGGTCTGACCGCGATCGGCTCCGCACTTGGCGCCCTCACTCCCGGAAAAACGACCGCCGCCCCGCACGCCGCCGCCCCTGTCGCCGAACTCGAAGATTTCGTATATGATATCGAGAACGGCTCAAAAGGCTGGGTTGGCGAGGGAGGCTCAGCCAAAGAAGCAACTGTAGAAGAATTCCCCGTCTCCCAAAGCATCGCGGGTGTCTCCATGCGCCTGAAACCCGGCGCATTCCGCGAGCTCCACTGGCATTCCATCGCCGCCGAATGGGCCTACGTGCTGGAAGGCCGCGTACGTACGACAGTGATCACGCCGGATGGCACAACCTCCACCGACGATTTTGAAACCGGCGATATTTGGTATTTCCCGAAGGGTCACGGGCACATGCTCCAGTGCCTGGGGGAGCAGCCATGCCATTTCCTGCTGGGGTTTGACAGCGGGCATTTCTCCGAATTCGGCACTTTCAGCATCACCGACTGGGTCAGCCATACCTCACCCGGGATCATGGCCCGAAATACCGGCCTGCCTGCCGGATTCTTCGCGCAGCTCTCCAAAAAGGAAGTCTATATCGGCGTGGGCAAGCTGGCCACCGATGCCCCCCCAGAGAACATCCGGGCCGGAAAGCCGGCCAGCGCCTTCGCGCATAAGTTCTGCATGGAAAAAGATGCGCCGATGCAGGAATTCAAAGGCGGATACCATAAGATCGTCTCGTCGGTGGAATTTCCGATCCAGAAATCCCTCACCGCGGTCCGGATGAATATCGAGCCCGGCTGCCTCCGCGAACTCCACTGGCATCCCAACGCCGACGAATGGCAGTACGTCATGAGCGGTAGCGGGAATGTTTCTATTTTTGGATCGCATGGCCGGGTCAGGACCATGCCGGTCAGCAAGGGGATGGTCGCATTTATTAAACAAGGGTACGGGCACTATGTCGAAAATACGGGAACGGAGACGCTCAGGCTGATCGTCCTGTTCAATAGCCCCGTCTACGAGGAGTTTTCCCTGAACGACTGGCTGACAGCCAATTCCGCGCAGCTTGTTGCCGATCACTTCGGCATGTCCCTCGATCAGGCAGCTTCGCTCAAGGACCGCCCGGAAGGCATATTTTAACATACCGGCCCCTTCCCCGTGCCGTGAAATTTTCGTAGTTTCAAGGTCCATCGCATTAACCGGACCGACTTGTATAGCCGTTCACTCATATTATTGTTGATACTCCTGCCTTTTACCGCCCGGTCGCAGGAAGGTCCGCCCAACAACGGCGGCGAAAAAGACCTGACCGACGTCATCAGATCGCTCCTTCCCTTTCGGACGCGCCCGAAAGTCGCGAGCCGAAAGGGGATTTACTTTTCCATTCTGCCTGCCGCGACCGGCGCCGCAGGGCCGTCGGGTCTTTCCATTACCGCCACGACTGCGGCATTCCATCTGGGCGGGCGGACTGACAACTTCCTTTCGACGGTAAGTTTTGCACCCTATGTCGCCACTCAGGGCAGAATAGGATTCGCGTTGCGTTCCAATCTTTGGCTGGCGGATAACAGTTGGGATATTTTGGGTGACGTCCGCCTGTTGTATTATCCCCAGGATACCTGGGGCCTCGGAGGTTGGCCAGGCAGCAGCCCCCGGCTGTCCGTCAATTACAAATATGTCCGCTTTTACCAAACCGTCCTGAAGAAGATCGAACCCTTCTTGTTTGCCGGAGCGGGGATTCTGATCGATGACTATTACGATATGGATACCCGGGGTGATTCGACCGGCCTGCGAACCTTCACCCATTATCCGTTTGGCACGGGGACAAGTGAAGCGTCGTTTTCACGGGGAATCTCACTCAACCTCCTGTATGACACGAGAAAGAATACACAAAACCCTTTCCCCGGCTATTATTTCAACCTTGCCTATCGCATAAACCCCCTTCTCCCGGGAAGCAACACGAGTTGGACTTCCCTGTACCTGGACACGAGGAAATACATTCCCTTTAGCCGCCGGGGCCAGAATATGCTTGCACTTTGGGGATATTACTGGACCGTGTTTGACAGCCATGCTCCGTACCTCGACTTGCCGAGTATCGGATGGGACCCGTACCAGCAACGAAGCGGCCGGGGGTTTCCGCAAAATCGATATCGGGGGAACAGCCTGGCATACGCGGAAGCGGAATATCGCCGCGACCTCACCGCCAATGGCTTACTCGGATTCGTCGTTTTTGCGAATCTTAATTCCGTAACGGAACCGAATACGGACAACTTCGTTTACATTCATCCGGCAGCCGGCGCTGGCCTCCGCGTAAAATTCAATAAGAAATCGGGCACGAACATAGCCCTGGATTTTGGCCGCAGCAAGTATTATTCCGGCCTTTACCTGAACCTTGGGGAAACCTTTTGATCCTCCTTATATGACTCGCCCTTCAATTCCTGCACCTTCGTCTGGTGGGCCCATTACGAATTTTCCGGCATCTTCCTTTCCGCCGGCCACTGCTCCATCCGGTCATAGCCGGTGAATTCCAGCATCCAGCCGGGATATTCCGGTGGCAGTTTGCTCACCTCATCCAATTTGCGTAATTCCTCATCGCTGAATATCACTTCTACCGACTTCAGGTTATCCTCCAGCTGCTCCATCTTATTGGCGCCGATGATGACCGATGTGACCGCCGGCTGGTGTAGCAACCAGCCCAGCGCCAGTTGCGCCACGGATCGCTTTTTCTTGTCCGCCATGGGCCTCAGGACATCCAAAATGTCGAACGCCCTTTCTTTATCCACCGGCGGGAAGTCGAAATTCTTTCTCCTCGCTCCCTCGGCCCCCTGCCCGTCCCGTTTATATTTACCGCTGAGCAACCCGCCTGCCAACGGGCTCCAGACCAATAAGCCCACCTTTTGGTCCTTCAGCAGCGGAACGATCTCCCGTTCCAGGTCGCGGCCAGCGATCGTGTAATAGGCCTGCAGGCTCGCAAACGCCTCCACGCGTGTATAATAGGAGAAATCCAGCGCCTTCATCAGTTGCCACGCCGACACATTGCTCGCGCCGATATAGCGGACCTTACCGGATTTGACCAGGTCATCCAGCGCCCACAACGTTTCCTGCCACGGTGTGAGCCGGTCGAAACTGTGGATCTGGTACAGATCGATATAATCCGTCCCCAGGCGCCGGAGACTTTCTTCGACCTGCCAAAGAATGTGCTTCCGCGTCAGCCCGCTGTCGTTCGGTCCCTGCCCCATCTGGCCCCGCACCTTGGTCGCGAGGACCAATTGGTGCCGGTTCAACCCCAGGTTCCTGATCGATTGACCCGTCAACTCCTCCGACCAACCCTCGGAGTACACATTGGCCGTGTCGATAAAATTGATACCCGCATCCACCGACCGCTTGACGATCGCATCGACCGCCTGCTGGTCGAGCTTGCCGATCATTTGCGCCCAACCCTTCCCGCCAAAGGTCATCGTCCCCAAACACAGTTCCGAAACCCGCAGCCCCGTATTTCCCAATAGTCTGTATTTCATCTTCAAATGTTTTTCTCCGGCAATACAACCGTCGATGCCGAAGGTTCACCTCAGCCGCAATCATTTTGACCAACCCCTGCCGCTTGCAATTCGGGCGGTTTGCCCTACCTTTAAATGGAAGCCATGCCGTCTGCGACGGGCCCGGCAAAAGAAAATCTGACTTATGCAACGAAGAAAATTTATCCGCAATTCATTTCTTGCCGTTTCGTCCGTCACCCTTACCCGGGACATGCTGGGAAAGCCTCCCCAAAAGGCGTATGGTTACAACGGCATGCGCTATACGCTTGACACCGCATGGAGCAAGGCTGACGTCCGGCGCTATCCCGTCAACGACTGCCACGAAATGGTCCAGGACAAAAATGGAAGGATACTCCTGCTCACGAATGAAACGCATAACAATATCCTTATTTATGATACCGACGGCCGGCTGATCGACAGTTGGGGCCATGAATTCCCAGGAGGCCACGGTCTCACCCTCCACGACGAGAACGGCACCGAATTCCTGTATATAACAGATATTGTGCGTCACCAGGTCTTTAAGACCACGCTTGACGGCAAGATCCTTCTCACTATCGACGTCCCCCTTGACGCAGGTATTTATAAGGAGTCAAAAGAATTCATTCCGACTGAAACCGCGATCGATGCGAACGGAGATATTTTCATTGCAGATGGGTACGGAGCCCAGTATATCCTCCACTATGACAAAGCTGGGAAGCTCCTCCATTATTTTGGAGGCCGGGGCGATGGCGATGCTCATTTCGACAATGCCCATGGGATTTGCTGGGACACGAGACGCCCGGACCAGACCTTGCTCATCACGGACCGCAGCCGAAATTGTTTCAAACGATTCACAAAGGACGGCGCCCTCCTCGAAGTCCTCTCCCTCCCGGGCGCCTGCGTCTGCCGGCCCGTGATCCATGGCGATCACTTGTACGCAGCCGTTCTTCGGTCCCCCGACCTCAACGCGGTGGGCACAGGATTCGTGACGATCATCGACAAAGGCAACAAAGTGGTCAGCAATATAGGGGGCAGTGAGCCAAAATATATCGACGGAAAGTTACAGGCCATGAGCCAAACCGACAAGATCTTCATTCACCCGCACGACGTCTGCGTGGACCGGGACGATAATCTGTATGTCGCGCAATGGGCCTCAGGCAAGGTATACCCCTATAAACTAAGACGGGTCTGATCTGCTTCAGCATCACCTGCGTCGAACTCACTTTCCCAACGCGTCGATCCGGTCGAAGACATCCCTGAGGCATTGCCAGTCCGTACCTTCCTGTTCTTGCCGGCGCGGCGCCTTCCCATACCACCCTTCCAGGAACGATTCCGTCGAAGTCCAGGTCGTCTCCACGATGCCAAGGAACCTTGGTTTCATTTCCGCGGTGGATACCTTGCGGAAATGTACCATATCATCGACTTGTTCCACCGCCGGCCCGGAAGCCCGCCAGGGACAGGTGACGACCCGGAGACCCTTCATCGCGAAATAGACGGCGGTTTGGTCGGCGCGCTCATAATGCCAGTCACAGATGACGACATCCTTCGGGATCATGTCCACCGCGCGAAAAGTATTGTTATAGCTTGCTTCCCACATCCCTATCCCGGTCGTCTTCCCATCTATCAGCCGGTCTCCCCAGATCCATAACTCCCGCCCTTTTTCCGCAAGGTGGTCATGGATCGCACGCACTTCACCGGCGAACAATTCCGCCGGATCCCGACCGCCGCAACGCGGGCACCTGCTTTCCCCGAGGTAAAACACCTCATCCATCCCGGCATGGAAAGCCGTACTCCCGAAGGCGTCGCAAAGCTCGTCAATGACCGGGAACAACACGTCGTGAATACCCGGATACAATGGGCAATAGCTGCGGCAATACAAATTGTCGGCATTCGGCCAGACATAGTGCGCCGGATTCTTCACCCAGGGCGTTTCGTCGAATTGCGGATATACTTGCAGCAATTTTCCCGGATGTTCCTCCCACCCCTGGTGCCCAAGCATATCCATTTCAGGAATGATCCGGATATGTGCCTCGGCACAAGCGCGTACGATCCGTTTGACGTCAGCGTTCGACAGCGCGAACGAATCCGTCAGTTCCGGATGGGAACGGAATTGGTAATGGTAATCGATCCGAAGGATCAGCGTATTCACCTTCCGTGGCGCCAGCTCGTCGTGTATGAACCGGACAAAGGAATCCACTCCCTGTGGACGCGGGGCGCCGATACAGAATCCCCGTACGGGCATGATACTGTCGAGGTCTTGCGCCGTCACGCCCCGCAGCAGGCCTGCGGAGAGCAGCAAAAGAAGGGTAATATAGGATTTTCGCATATCGGTATTACGTTAATATACATGCCGCCCCTGATCCAGGCGCTTCATGAGTTCGTCTTTTTTGATATTCACCTGCTGGCCGATCGGATGCCCGTTTCGGTACGTGATCACGTTCAGTTGTGTCGCGCCAATGGGGAATCTGACCGGCGTGCCGTCATATTTCGGATAGAACTTGTCGGGATTCGTATCGTCGAAGGTATAATAGATATCCAGGCCGTTGATCTCCGTGGACATCCCGACCACCATTGTCCGATCCGCGGCCCGCTTCGGCGTCAATATGACATTGTATGCGCTGCGGGCGTATTTGATGTTCGCTGCATCCATCCGCTGGAACTCTGCTTCCATTCTGCCGATAAAATCGTCCCAGTTGCGTTTGGCCTTTGGGCTCCAATAGACTTCCGAGAGCGCCAGCCCCCTTGGCCAGGTCATATACTCGACCTGCCGGAAATTAGGCACCCGCTCTGACCAAAGATTGCCCTGGCCGCCCAGGATAAGCCGTTCGTCGACGCTGTCAGGCACCGGGTCGTAGGTATACGAATCCTTTAACCGGCATAACCCGTAAGTCGGCGGCTCCGCGGTCGGCTCCCCCTGGTACAGGTCAAGATAACAATAGTCCCAGGGGGTCATCACGACCTCATGCCCCATTTTCGCGGCCGCGATCCCGCCGGCCATCCCTCTCCAGCTCATCACCGTCGCGCTGGGGGCTAACCCTCCTTCAAGGATCTCGTCCCACCCGATCAGCTTCTTGCCTTTCGCCGTCAGCATCTTTTCCATCCGTTTGACAAAATAGCTTTGGAGCTCGTCCACATCCTTAAGGTGCTCGTCGGCCATTCGCTTCTGACATTTGGGACATTCCGCCCAGAAACCCTTGTACGCCTCATCGCCGCCTATGTGAATATAAGGGCAGGGAAAAAGCGCCGCCAACTCCGTAAATATTTTGTCCAGCACGAGGAACACGGAGTCATTGCCGATGCACAGGGCATTGTCCTCCCGCACAGGCGGCCTGGCGCCAGGATTCACCGGGTACTGCAGCTGCGTACACGAAAGATTGGGATAAGAGGAGATCAGTGCCAGGCTATGCGCCGGCACATCGATCTCGGGAAGGATCGTAACAAATCGCTCCTGTGCATACCGGATGATTTCCCGCATGTCGTCCTGGGTATAGAAGCCGCCATCAGTAGCCTGTTCGTCCGCAAGCGGCGGCAGGTATTCTCCCCACGCGCCTGTCCGCTTAACGCGCCATGCGCCATGTTTCGTCAGTTCCGGAAGGCTTTTGATCTCGATCCTCCATCCCTGGTCGTCGCTGAGATGCAGGTGAAGGGTATTGTACTTGTAACGCACCATTTCATCGATATACTTCTTCACTTCCTGTTTGGTAAAGAAGTGCCTGCTTACATCCAGCATCAGCCCCCGCCACGCGAACCGTGGCGAATCGACGATATCCACGCAGGGGACGGCCATAAAATCGCCCCGACCGGGCGGCAACAGTTGCAGAAAGGTCTGCATCCCGTAAAAAGCGCCCGCCGGCGTAGCCGCATGGATGCGAATACCGGACGAGCTGACCGACAGGGTATAACCTTCCCTTCCGTTGGTTCTGTTCTTATCGACGTCGATGACGATCGCGCCCCTGTTTCCCTTTTCTTCATGCAGCTTGATACCCGTCTGGTCCCTCACTTGCGCAACCAACCAGGCCCCGACGCCGCTCAGCGAATCACCCTCGATTGACACCGCAGACCCCTCGCGCAGGGTGAAACTCCCCGGCTTATCGGTGACGGACACCGGTTCCGGAATCACATGAATGCGGCTGCCGGTCGCCGATACCATACCATATGACAATAGGAAAATAAGAAGCAGCCGGAGCCGGCGCGAACGGAAAATAGGCATATGCATAACGCTTTTTTCTTTGGATGCATGAATTTACCGGCCTTTAGCTTGATTAGCAAAAGTTTTATTCCCGATATTTCATAAATTGGCTCATTAAAATATCACTCGATGAAAAAACTGCCGGTCCTCGCCACGCTGTTCCTTTTTGCTATCGCAGCTTTTGCGCAAACGCCCAATACCCTGACTGAAAAAGAAAAAGCCGCGGGATGGAAACTGCTGTTCGACGGAAAGACGACGAACGGCTGGCACACGTACCTTCGTGATACCGTCGGTTCAAGATGGCAGGTTCGAAACGGTGCACTCATTTTCGACCCGGCCAAACCGGAAAGCGGCGGCGGTGATATCGTCACCAATGGTATTTATGAAAATTATGAACTGGAACTGCAATGGAAGATCTCGAAAGGCGGGAACAGCGGGATCATATTCGATGTCCAGGAAGACCCGAAATACCCGGCCACTTATATCACCGGCCCCGAAATGCAGGTCCTGGACAATATCGATGCCGATGACAATAAGAAACAGAACCACCTCGCGGGTTGTTTGTACGATATGGCGGGTGATTCATCCGTCAGCAAACCGCGGCCCGTCGGCGAATGGAACCAGGTGCGGCTGATCCAGGATCACGGCCACCTCACCTTCTGGCTCAACGGCGTCAGGACCTTCGACGGCCAGATCGGCAGCGAAGCATGGAAAGGAATGGTTGCTTCCAGCAAATTCCGGAACAAGGTATTCGCCGATTTTGCAAAAGTGGCCAGGGGCCAAATCGCCTTGCAGCAACACCCCGGCTCGAGCGAATGGCGCAATATCAAGATCAGATTGTTGTAGCGTAGCCACTATCTCCCGTTGGCCCGCAAGATCGTCGCATCCTTTTGGTCGTCGTCATCGTAGGTCTTCTTAACGATATAGTGCCAGTTACGATCCGAGACGTCCACAAAAAATATGTCGCCCTTTTTGTGCGCCTTGACAGCATCCTGGAATTCCTTTGGCATCTGCAGTTCGCCGAAGAACCAGCCCGTGTCCCCGTGCGTCGTGTTGCCATCCATGGTGTACTGATCGGACAGTTGGTCCCAATTGGCGCCGCCATTCAGTTTATCCACGATCAGTTTCCGCAGGCTGTCCACTTCCGAGGGCGATAAGGTCGACCCGTCGAGATAAATATAGCTCGCGCGGTATTTTACCGATTCCTTCGATTCCAGCACTTTGTACGTTACATATCCGACCGAGAAGACGTCTCCCTGGTTTTGCCGCAGTAACCGCTTGTCGATAAGGGAGGAATCCTTTCCCGCTACAAGATGCAGGATTGCCGGTTTATACTGCGGGTTCGCTGCTATCCACGCCTGTGCTTCCTGCACTGTTCCGATCTTATGGAACTGATCCGTCACAGTAGGCTGGGCCATCGCGCATACGGAAAATAATAGGAGTAGGCCCGAGAGGCAATTCTTCATATAAAAAAATTTTAACGAATGATCCAAAGCCTGAAGTTACTATTTTTTGACCTCGGCCTCGTTCCGGCCCGCAAATTAACATCCCCTTAATCCCCTGCAATCCACGCCGGATCAAGGGTTCGGTTTTGATGGCCGGTAACGGGATACTCGTGATTTTGAAATAATGTTGCATATTAACTAGCTTTGCCCCGCAATGTTCAGGCAGTATCCCAGGATTGTAGCGGCCTTACTTTTACTCGTCTTTACGCAAAAGGCCGGACTCCGGTTGTGGATGCATGACTGGTTTCATGAAAGCAGGACCGCGCAAACCGAGTCGGTCCCCCATGCCAGTCATATCCTGCTCAAATGTGATTGTTTCGACGATGCCATGATGCCGTTGCTCGGCTGTCCCCTGTTTACGGTCCCTTCTCCCGTTCGCATATACGCCACGCTGGCTGTCCCGTCCCAAGCGCCATTTCTGAGCGCGGATAAGATCTACTATTCGCTTAAAGGACCGCCAGAAGCCGCTTCCGCTGACCTGCTCTCCTAAGACCTCCCAGAGACAACTGTTTGGCCGCCTTATCAAAAAACGGATTATGAACCGGAAGCGACATTCAATCTTCCTTTTATTCATTTGTATTCTCGGTTATCGTTCGGTCATCGCGAACCCCTGGCAAGGCCCGGTAAGCCTGGCTGGACCGGCCGAAGATGCCGGGACCCTCAGCGGAATGGTCACCGATAAAACCGACGGCAAACCGATCGTCGGCGCCACCATTTCAATCCCGGACCTCAAGACGGGAACGGTCACCGGCGTTGACGGCAAATATTCGATTACCGTCACCTCCCGGGGAACACACCTGGTCGAATTCAGCTATGTGGGTTACACGACTTATAATCAGACGGTGGACTTTTCCAAAACCAATCAGTTGGACGTCCAGCTTTCCCTTTCCACCATCGAGGCCGGCGAGGTCGTCGTTACCGGCGTCAGCAAGGCGACAGAAATGAAGCGGGCGCCGATCCCGATCGTGGCCGTCAGCAAGAGTTACATGGATCAGCACTCCGCAGCGGGCAACGTCATCGATGAGGTTGCGAACCTGCCTGGTGTCAGCGCGGTAACCACCGGCCCGAATATCTCCAAACCCTTTATTCATGGTCTGGGGTATAACCGCGTCGTTACTGCGGTGGACGGGATCCGGCAGGAAGGACAACAATGGGGAGATGAGCACGGCATCGAAGTTGACCAGAATGCCATCGACAGGATCGAGATTATCAAAGGGCCGGCAAGCCTCAGTTACGGCTCTGATGCCATCGGTGGGGTCGTCAACCTGATCACCCCGCCGCCTGCGCCCGATGGCAGGATACTCGGGTATGCAAGCGGCATATATGGCACGAACAATAACCTGATCAACGGGACGGTCCGCCTTCAGGGCAGCCATAATGGCCTGGTCTGGGGGACCCAACTCTCGCAAAAGCTCGCCAAAGACTACCGGGATCAACATGATGGCCGGGTTTATGCGACGAATTTCAATGAAAAGGATGCCCGGGCAATGATCGGTCTCAACAAATCCTGGGGCTATTCCTACCTGAACGCTTCACTTTTCGACGACCAACAGGCGATCCCGGACGGAAGCCGCGATTCTCTCACCCGGAAATTTACTTACCAGGTTACGGATTCGGATACCTTCAGGCCGATCGTTCCGGCATCGATGCTGAACAGCTGGTCGCTTCCTGCGCTGCATCAGCATGTTCAGCTCTACCGCATTTACGATGTTAGCAGCATCGCATTAGGGAACGGAAATCTGCTGATCAACTTCGGTTATCAATACAGCCACCGCAGAGAATTCACTCACCCGCAAAATCCTACGGCGCCGGGCCTGAACCTGGAACTCCACACGTATACCTACGATATCAAATACAATTTCACGATCGGTCATGGTTATGAAACCACGTTCGGCGTCAATGGCATGTACCAGGACAACCGGCTTGGGTTCAGTACGGACTTCCCGATACCTGCCTATCATCAGTTCGATATCGGTCCGTTCTTTGTAGAGAAAAAGAGCTTTGGAAAGCTTGATCTTTCCGGCGGAGCCAGGATCGATACCCGAAGCTTTTCCGGGCAGGCCGAATACATCGACACGGCGAACCTGTACTTTCCGACGGTTTACACGGGGCCGGATCCTGACAATACCCCGGGCGTAACACAGCAATTCAACGCATTGAGCAAGACCTTTTCCGGCTTTTCGGGAAGCCTGGGAGCAACTTATAATTTCTCCGATCACTTCCTGCTGAAAGCAAATATCGCGCGGGGATTCAGGGCACCCAGCATCGCGGAATTGTCGGCGAACGGTCCCGATCCCGGCTCCCGGATCTTCCATGTGGGGAATCGCGATTTCCATCCGGAATTTAGCGTCCAGGAAGATTTCGGCGCCGCACTTACACTCACCCACCTGACCGCCAGCGTCGGTTTTTTCGACAACCACCTCGAAAACTATATATTCCAGCAGCAGATCCTGGACGCCAACGGTAACCCGGAGCGCGTCAATCCCGACGGGTCTACCAACCCAAACGGCCAGTACGGCAAATTCACCTATGTCCAAAGCAGGGCGCGCATCGATGGCGCGGAGTTCTACCTGGACATCCATCCGGTCTCCTGGCTGCACTTTGAGAACTCGCTCACCCTTACCTATGGCGAGAACCTGATGGATAACGGCCACGCGCCGGACAGCCTGAAATACCTGCCCTTTATGCCACCGCCCCATTCGCATTCGGAGCTGCGCGCAACTTATGCCAAAGGCTTTGGACGTTTCAGGAATGCATATGCGTTCGTTGGCTTCGACCACTACAATCCGCAAAACCGGTTCCTTTCCGCGTACGGCACGGAGACCTACACCGCAGGTTACGATCTGCTGAGCGCGGGCATCGGTGTGAAGCTGGTCAACGGCGCAGGCAAGAACGTCCTGGAGTTGTACCTGGAAGGCACCAACCTGGCCAATACCGATTACCAGTCCAACATGAGCCGGCTGAAATACTTTGACAACCCCGTCGTTCCGCCGGGAATCCAGCCCGGGATCTTCAATATGGGCCGCAACATTACGTTCAAAGTTGTGGTACCATTCGATTTGTCGCCAAAAGAGCGGACCTCCGCCGGCTCCTGAGGAGCAGCGTCGCCAAAGTGCCGGCCGCGATGACCAGGCAGCACCGGGGCAGCCAGTCTCCAAGACGAACATAGAGGGTGCTGACATGCGCTACGGGAAGGTCCGCCATCCATAGCCTGCTCCCGCCATGGAAAAAGTCCCGGCTTCCGGCGGGCCTTCCCCGGTAGTCGGCCGCGATCGAGAGGCCGTCGCTTACTTCCCGAAATATCGAGCAACCGTTTTCGACCGCCCGGTATACCGCCATATGGCTGTGAATTTGGGAAATGGCGAACCAATCGCCCGACGGTAACAGCAGCAAGCCGGCATGCTTTTCGCCCAATTGCCGCATTTGCACCGGATGGTCGGCGTCATAACAGATCGATACGCCGAGTCTCCCCAATGGCGTAGGCAGGACCGGTACGACCCCGTCGCCGGGTCGGCTTGCTTCCACCATGGGAACCGGGTGGTTCTTGTGAAACCGGGCTTCAACGGCGCCGTCGGGCCCGATCAGGACAGCCTCATTTTCCAGGAACTTATCGCCGGGCCGCATTTTCCCCGGATGCACCACGCAGGCCGTCATGAGCAGGTACACTTTGTTCCGGGTGGCAAAAGCTTGCCCGCGTTCAACCAAAGATGTCTCGCCTGCCTTCCACACGATCGCATTACCCTCGGACCAACTGACGATCTTCGCTCCACGGCCGACGGCCTGTTGGCTCAGCTCGAACAGGCTGTCGATCACCTGCCGGATCGAGGCCGCCGTATTCCTGAACCGTACCGTGTCTGCCGTCTCCACATAGCTTGCCTCTGCCTGCCCTACCTTCCGGATGACAGGGTCGGTGACCGAGCTCCGCGGATTCACTATTATCTGCTCACCATTGTAATCCCTGCAGAATGTCTCCATGACGTTTATTAGCGGCACGGTTACCCCGGCCACCCTGACCGGCACCCCTGCCATGCCGTTCCGGAGAGGCGAATACCGCCACCAGCCAAATCCCAACACCGCCGCCATTACGCAGGCAAATACCGCCAGACCGCGAAGCGTTGCGCGATTGCTCCGGAGTCCCGCTGCAGACCGGCGCGCCAGCGCCCACACCATGACGGACGCCGTCCAATACAACACAAAACTGATCCCCCAAATTCCTGTGACCGAGGCCAGTTGTACCAGCCATGATAAGGGGTACTGCATATTGGCCACCGACCACCAAACGCCACCGCCATAGATGGTATTCAGATATTCCATCCCTACTGCCAGAGCCGGAAGGAACAGGGTCGCTGCAAAGCTTCCGGTTCGCCTGGCTACCCGGGCATCGGCGCGATACAGGAGAAACTGCATCAAAGTTTGACAGACACCCAGCAATACGACAACCAGCATGGGAAAAGGCACCACTCCGGCATCAGCGAGAACATGCCCGGTTGTCAGGACGAGAAAGGCCCACATCCCCTTTCTTTTTAAGGCGGCATGGCGAAAATAGACCATCAGGCAAACGGGATAAAGCCAGGCCGGCATCCACATTCCGTACTTGGGGGAGGAAAGGAGGCCGCAGACCAGCACGGCCGATAATAACACGGCCGCCCGCGTCCCGGCGACTGTTTTCGGAGAAGCAATCGATTCTTGTTTCATGATTGAAAGTTTTGAAAACAAAATTGATGCTCCCGATCCGCGCCGTCGACCGACTACACGATCCCGGTCGGATTTATTTGGTTCGACTTTTCACCCACGTAAAGTCGAACGCCCGGGGTTGTCCCCGTTATTCTTCTTGAATTCGCTGGGTGTCATCCCCGTCTGTTTCTTAAAGACAGTATTGAAGGAGGATTTGCTATTGAACCCTACCTGGTAAAGAACTTCCAGGATCGTTATTTTTTTATCAGGCGGGTCGGTCAAAAGCCGCCTGGCTTCCGATATCCGGTATTGATTGACCAGCTCAAAGAAACTCTTGCCCAAACCTTCGTTGATCGCTTGTGACAGCGACCGCGGCCGCTGCCCGAGTTGAGCCGCCAGTTGTTCGAGGGTAAGGTCTGGTTCCAGCCAGGGTCGCCGGGCGTTCATATGTTCGTCCAGTTGAAGCAACAGCCTTTGCCGTATGGCAGCCTCTGCCTCCGGCATATTATCGCCCGGGTGAAAGGTCTCCTTCCTCCTTTCGGCCCCACTCACTCCTTCGGCTCCTTTCCCATCTTCAGCCTTCTCATTTTTCCTTTCTTCCCGCAGTAGGGCGAACAGTTGGGGGTGCCGCAAGGCCCTCAGCAACATCACGTTGATATAGCCAAATACCAGCAGGATAATGCCCAGGAATGTCGGCCACCAAAATGGCGCCAATGCAGTAAGACTGATCGCGCTGTTCAGGGCGGCCAGCATCATGACCACCGTAAAGAAAAGCAGTGTATTGGACAGCCAACGGATGTCGATCCGCCGATAATCCGAAAATGCCTCTCCTGCCGCTTTCCGGTACCTGTTGATCAACTTCTTCGATGCCGCCATATAGCCAAAGAATTGAAGAAAGATCAACACCGGCCCGACAGACTGATACTGTGGCATTTGACGGGCGGCAATCCGCAGAAGCATGGACCGCTGGTCTGCAGGTTGCTGACCCAGCCAATAAATTTCAGAGACGGCGAACAGGACTGCGAAGGGTGCAAAATGCAACCAATTCGCCGCCCGCCACCGGAAATCCTGGTAAAGCACCGATTGTGTATATAAATACAACAACGGCCCGAAGAGCAGTAACAGCCAGGCGCTCCACAATCCAAATGCTGGGTGCACGGAATAGATGCCCTTGAGCAACAGCAGATTGTCAAGTAAGTCCAACCCGATTGCCAAAAAGAAAAAGCCCAGCAGGCGGTTGCCCACGACCCTCCCCTTTCGGTGCGTAAAGAGAAATACGCTGGTGAAGACCAACTGAAAGATCACCAACACAACGAGGATCTCCGCCGGGTTGAAGCTCATGACAGTAATATAATCGCTTTTTTGTAAATTGCCTATACCTGTATGAACCGCCGGCCTGCCATCCTTTTTGTCGCTGCCATGCTGTTCACGGCATGTAACTCAGGCAAAGACCCGCTGCGAGCCCGCTTTGACTCGATCGACAATTCTCTCGGATCCGCAAACGCCCGTGCTACCGGCCAAAATGCGCTCGCCGTGCTCCACGAAACCATCCGGCAAAAAAAGGAACGCAATCCGGCGCTGGCAGCACGAGCTGACACTGTCTATCAGTTGGTCTCGGATGCGACGAACATGTTGGAAGGATGCCGGACGAATTTGAGACGTCAGGACATCATCGGAAGGTCGACCGCACCAGCCGCCAGGCTCCTGGTTCATACGGCGCTCGGTGACAGCCTTCAAAAAATGCTGATCCTGGTGGCTTCTTTAGACAGCATGCCCAACGAAGATCCTTACCTGCATGAGAGCGATTGGTCCGTGCGTTACTTCGAAAACACGCCCACGGTAGCGGCCCTAACCATCCTGGCCAAATTCGAAAGCGATTGCCGGAAGGCGGGCAGCAATGCACTCACCAAAATCAACAACCGGTTATGAGTACCGAGACCAGCACAACCGAAATGGAAGGAATGGAAGGTTTCGCCTCTTCCATCACTTCCTCCGGCGGAACTTCGCCCCGGCTTTTCCATCCCGCCGGCTCCCCGGCCTTGCCGATCCATTCCGCCGATTCCCCAGCGTTGCCGCTCCATTCCCCCGATTCCCCACCTTCACTTTTCCGAACGGCTGGCACCCCGCATCCGCCTACCGCCAACCGGCCCGCCATTCCAAGCCTTACCGATCCCGCCATCGGCGACGCGATCCGGAACGCGCGGGTTTCTTCCCAGGCCGGCGCCACCAAAACCATTTCGGTCAACGGCAGCCTTAAAACGTTCCCCTTCCCCTTCCCTTCGCCGACCGACTGGCGGGACACCTGGATCTATTGCCTGATGATCGATCGCTTCAACAACCCGGATTTACCGCCGGCCTCGACGACCGCCAATCCCGCATCGGCCTGGAATCAACGCTATAATTTTCGCCAGGGTGGCACCTTCAAGGGAGTCGAGGCCGCCCTTGACTATATCGCGGGACTTGGCGCCCGTGCGATCTGGATAACTCCGGTATTGAAGAATCCCCTCCCGGATTCCGCCCCTGACTGGCCATATAATTATCACGGATACGCGACACAGGACTTCCTGACCATCGATGGCCGGTTTGCTTCTGACGGAACCGCTGCGACAGCCGCCACCGAACTCACTTCGCTGGTCGAGGCCGCCCACGCCCGGGGGCTATATGTGATCCTGGATATTGTCATCAACCACACCGCCGAGGTGTTCAAGTACGTCTACCAGGATCGCGTAATCGACAGTTTCGCAGACGCAGGCGTCCTCAACGGGCCGCCCGGCAACGAACCGGCGATCCAATGGATCGATCGAACGGGGGCTGCCCGGCCGGACTGGCAGGACGGCTTGCCTGCGGACATCACCGGTGACGACGCCGTCTGGCCGCTGGACGTGCAGGCACACACGGATTTCTTCCGCCGCCGGGGCAGTTTCCTTTCGACCGAGCCGCCCCCCGGTGGATTCATAAAAGGCGATTTCGGCTCCCTCCGGCAGCTGGTAGCCGAGTATGAGGCTACGACCGACCAGAAGGGCATAAGGGACGCCTATGGCCTCAATCCCGTCCTCGACATTCTTATCCGGATCTATTCTTATTTGATCGCTGCATTTGACATCGACGCGTTCCGCATCGACACGGTCATGTATGTGGATCCCGGGATGGTCCAGACCTTTGGCAATGCCATCCGCGAATTTGCCCTCGGCATCGGCAAACGTAATTTCTTTATGTTCGGCGAGATCGACGACAGCAGCTACAATGTCATCGACCGGTTTGTCGGACGTAACAGTTCGGACCGGTCCGGTCGCGGTCTTGGGATAGACGCCGCACTGGACTATCCGCTGTATGACCAACTTCCCTCGGTTATCCGTCAATTTTCCGACCCAGCCCTCATCCGGCAACTATTCGAAGCCCGCATTGACGCCGAAGAAGACCTGATCACATCGCATGGCGAAGCCGGCAAATATTTTGTCAGCTTCCTCGACAACCACGATCAGAACCAGCGTTTCAACACTCCGGGAACGCCGGCGGCCCAGGTCCTGATGGGGCTCGCCGTCCTTTTCTCGCTTCCCGGCATTCCCTGTCTGTATTATGGGACGGAACAGGGGCTGACGGGCGCAATCAATCCCGACGGGACCTGGGACCGGACCGCCGCACCGGAATGCGTCCGGGAAGCGCTTTGGGGCAAGGGGCCGGCGGCCTTCGATCCGACGAACTTGTTATACGTCCAGATCTCGGCACTGGCGCATCTTCGACGCGCAGAACCGGCGCTCCAATTCGGCAGGATTTATTTCAGGGAAGTTTCAGGCAACGGACGCGACTTCGGTCACTCCTCTGGCATCGGTGGCATCCTCGCCTTTTCCCGTATCCTATATGACCGGGAGGTGCTGGTCGTCGCAAACACCAGCACGGCCACTCTTTTCGACGGCTATGTCCTTGTGGATATCGATATCAATCGTTCCCTCCCTGCCATGACCATTTCGTATTCGAGCACCGGCGCCACAGGTATTTCCAATATTCGGCTGATCGGCGCGGCCAATTTCTTCTCCGGCGCCACCCTGACCGGTTCCGCCGACACCGCCGCCTTGCCCGTACACCTGGAACCGATGGAGATCAGGATATTCAGTCCTGTCGCGCTTTAACATTTTTTTCGGTTCCCGGCAGGCTCGACATAGGACTGCCGGGGTTATCTTGTTTCATGCCTTTGTCGAAACCAACCTCCTGCCTGGCTATCGGTTTTTCACTCGCCTGCCCGGCATTGGCCCAACAATCGCTGCGCGGTCGTGTTGAACGCCAGCTTTCCACAGAAGTGCTCGAAAATGTTTCCGTTTACAACCAAAGCCAGGGTGGAACGGGCAGATCGGATGCCGGTGGCAATTACCGGATATTCGCCCGCCCCGGCGATACGATTGTCTTTTCCTCGGCCGGCTATCAACCTGACACGAATGTGTTGCGGCCTGGATGTTACAGGATCCGAATGGCTACAATATATATCTCAAACCGAGGATCGTCAGCCTGCCCGGAATCACCGTGGAAGAGAACTCCAATTACCTCCTCGACTCGCTGCAAAGAAGGGAGGATTATGCCTGGATCTATAGCCAGCACCAGGATGCGGTCATCTCCGATACCAATTTCACCCAGGGTCTCGGCCTCAGCTTCGACCTGAATTTTTATTCAAAGCAACAGAAGGAAAAACGGCAGCTTCGCAAGCGACTTGCGCGGCAGGAAGAGGACTATTATATCAACTTCCGGTGCCCGCCGGCTTATGTTGAGCGGATCACCGGATTGCATGGCGACTCACTGCGGCTTTTTTTGAACAAGTACCGTCCGGGTTATTCCTTCTGCCGCAAAGCCAGCAAGGAAGACATTTTTCTTTACATCAACGACAAAGTCAAAATATTCCGGCATCCGCCGACTATTTCCCCGCGACCACCGGGAAAGCCGAGATCCTTAGCCGCGCCGCGCCCATCGGGATCAGCACCAGCGGCTCCTCGGGCGAATCCACCGTGACGGGGCTGACCGGCAATACCCCGCAAAGGCCGTATTGGTCGAGTGTCCACTCCGGGATCTGTCTTCCTTTGGCAAGTATCCGGATCGGCGCCGCCGCTTGCGTAAAAGGAAAATCATCGGCGGGCCAGGGGCGCCGGACAACTTCAAAATCCTCTTTCGATTCGAGGCCGAAATTCCAGGCGCTCCCCGGCAGGATCTCGAAAGCCGGCCACTTTGACTGGTCCGCGCCTGCCTGCCATTTCGAGTCACCGATGGCATTTGCCTTGCTGTCTACTCTTACATAATTTTCCCGGATTTCGAGCGAGAAGCTCAAGGGCCCATACATCACGCTTTCACTGCCTTTATTCAGGTCCCACCTTTTGACCCGGACCTTCATCGGCAGGACCAGTTCCAAGTCATCCCCGGTTGTCCACAGCTTTTCTATCCTGGCATAACCGTCTGATGCCAGCGTAACCTGCGCGTCAACGCCGTTGACCAGCACGCGCGCTCCGCTGCACCATCCCGGGATCCGCAGGTACAAGGGAAATGCCGTAGGCTTGTTCACTTCCATTGCGATGTGAATGGTGGTGTCGAATGGATAGTGGGTCTGCTCCCGTATCGTCAGTTGCGACCCATCCCCCACCCGCGCTTTCAACGAACAGTCACTGTACAACATCGCCGCGACACCGCTGTCAGGCGTCGCCATCCACAAATGCTCCGCATAATAGGGCCAGCCCTGCGCGTGGTTGTGCTGGCAGCAGCGGCTGCTGAACGGATTCATCAGCAGGAACGGTCCCGAATTCTCGATTCCGGGACTATGGTCCTTATCGTCACTCACTACCATGTTCGGGGCGGTCAGATACCGCAAGCCCCTGAAATCCGGAAGCACCGCGGCCGGATACGTGTTGAATGCCACGTCCTCGCAATTGTCTCCCCACATCGGGTCGCCGGTTATCCCCATCAGCAGTTCGTCCGAGGACATTTGCTCGACCATCCCGCAGGTCTCCACTCCCTGTCGCGGGTCGGAATACCCTTTGCGCGCATCTTCATCCGCGCCGAACATCCCGCCGGGCACCTGTCCGTACAATCTTCGCATCAGGTAAAAATCGTCATAGGTCGAGCGCAGGTAAAACGAATCCTTCGCCTGCATAAAGTAGGTAGCGGGTTCACGGAAACACTGCGCAAAATTTACGTTGTGCCAGTTGGGCAGCGTGGTGTCCTGCGTCCAGTCTGCGGTATGCCGGTGAATGCGGCCGGCCAGGTCGAGGAGCCAGCTTTCACCCGTGTGATCGTAGAGCCAGTAAATGCTATACAGATTGTCTCCGCCCCGGCTGTTCTCCCAGTAGGTTCGCAGCAAAAGGTTCTGTGGCACCGTCATTTCCCAATGAAAATACCGGGTCATGAAATCGAGCACCCGCGGATCGCGGCTATGCTCATAGTACGACTGCATGCACCACAGCATGATCATGTTTGGCCAGAGGTCCGGAATACTGTCCTTTTCGGGGTGATCCACCACCTTCGGCCCGAAATATCCGTCCCGGCGCTGGCTTTGAAACACTTTTTCGAGCCAATCCCGGGTCACGCGGATCATCCCGCTGTCCTGTAACAAGTAGCCCAGGTCACCATAACCTTTTAACCAATAGGGTACTTCTTCCCAGCCATGAGATCCCTGCCCCGTCCCGCTATACCAGGCATTGTCCTTTTTATCCAACCACGCGCTGATCTCTCCCAAATGGCCCGTCAGCCCATCCCGCTGCAGTTCCAGGTATTTCCGGACCCAACCCCCTGGCTCGATACTGCCGACAGGCAGCTTGATAAAGCTGAGTGGCTGCAGGGGCGCCCGGTTCGCAAGATAGGATCCGTTCCCCGGGCCGGGTTCCGGCCGCGCCACGGACGCTACCCTAACCGCGCCGTCGGAAGCTTTGGCGTAGGCGGGTCCTTCGAGGGTCTCCACCCCATTTACCATTCCGGGATCCGTCTTCAGCAGGTCGAAGACCATAATTTCGTTCTCCCCCTTTTTCAGCCAAGGGGCCGGGCAGTACAACCGCTGCTGCGGGCCCGCATTCCAATACCTGCCCAGGTTATGCCCGTTGATCCATACGATCCCTTTCCGCCACTGACTCATGTCGATATAAGTATCCGCCACGCTATCCAGGCTGAACATCGCTTTGAAAAAAAGTCCCGGTTTCGCGTTTCGCAACCCGATGTACCCTGTCGCGCTTTTCGGCGCCGCTGCGTTCGCAAAGGTCGATTTCATTCCCCGCACCCACTCCGCCGTCATCGGCGCGGTGTAGGTCTCCCAATTCATCAGCGTCATGCCATCCAGGGTCACCCGGTCGGTGATCCCTTTGCGATCGATCATATACTGCGCGAAATTGATATGCCCCATCGCTTCCACGAGGATTTCCAGGACGGGTTCCTTCACGTCGGTTTCGGGGATTCTCACCGACCAGTGCCCGCCGTCGCGATACACTGTATCGAGCAGCCGTCCGTTTAAAAAAACCATAGCAAAATCGTGAGGCTCGGTGATAGTCAACGTCCCGCTCTTATGTCCGATCAATTTTGTGCGATATACGATCAAGCCGTTCCCCTGACCGAACGATTCCATGGGTTGCGGCGTCGGTGTCAGCTTTGGCGATGCCAAATTCTCCCAGAGCGATGCAACCGGCCTCAATTCCATGGGAGCAACGGTCATCGCCGGGACCGGCGCGGGCACCGGCGGCAGGGAATGGCCCGCATACCTGGCGATGAGATCTCTAAGCGCATAGTATTTTGCTGTCGCGCGGCCCTGCTCGTCGATCGGCGCATCATAATCGTAGCTGGTCACGTCCGGTTGATATTGCGTCGGCGAAAAGGCATTCGCGCCGGCTGTAAACCCGAAATTGGTTCCCCCATGGACGACGTATAAATTGAAAGACCGGTGATGCGACAGTAAATACCGGAGTTCATGCATGATATCCGCGGTATCCGGGTGTTGCCATTTCTCCTTCCAATGGGTCAGCCAGCCCGGATAGGTCTCGCTGCTAAACGAGGGAACGTCCGGGTCCTGCCTCGACGCTTGCGCGAAATCCGCATCGCTTCCGCCGCTGTCCAGCCCGATGGCGCAACTGTCCAGGCTGCCTGCTTCCAGCATAAACGGAGTTGGACCGTCGGCAGTATAGAACGGGACTGTCACGCCATGCTCCTGCCAAAACCGGTGCAGGGTCTTCACGTAGGTCCGGTCATTCCCATAGCTTCCATATTCGTTTTCCACCTGTACCATCAGGATCGGGCCGCCATGGTCGCACTGCAAGGGGACGACCTCCTTCGACAACCGCGAAATATATTGCCTGACTGCGGCCATGTATCTAGGGTCCATGCACCTGATCCTGATATCCGGGACCTTCAGCAACCAGGTGGGCAATCCGCCCCAGTCCCATTCTGCGCACACATAAGGACCCGGACGCAGCAACACCCACATGCCTTCGGCCTGGCATAAGCGGATAAAGGCGGCGATATCGTGATTTCCCGAGCGAAAATCCCACCTGCCCGGTGCGACCTCCTGGTAGTTCCAAAAGACATACGCGGCAATGGTATTGCATCCCATCGCTTTCGCCATCCTTATCCGCTGCCGCCAATATTCCCGCGGGATCCGCGCCGGATGCATTTCTCCGCTGATGATCTGGAACGGCTTGCCATCCAGCAAAAATTCATTCCTGCTCAATGAAAACCGATGCCGCTCCTGGGCCCGGGCGGAATTCACGGCAACAATCAGGAAAAATATAATTAAGTATCTCATTCCGAAAGTTTGTATAATCCAAGTTCTGCAACCGTTGGGTTCAGCCTCGACGACAGGATGCGGAGCCTCACTGCATCTGTAGTTACCGGAGAAAAGCGGACAAGCCGTTTATAACCGACGGTGGTGCCCGAGGCGATTTCTTTCCATTCGCCGCGGACTCTTGCGTCCAGCGCAAAACTTTCGATCCGTTGGCCGACCCGGATTTCTTCCTGCAAAGCCAAAACATCGAAAGTTGTCGTTTTTTTTAGTCCGATCTCGACGGTTGCCGTCGTATCCTTTCCGGCTGTAGTCCAATAGGTATCTTTATTACCGTCTGCCATTGCTCCGGTCCCCGTTTCCACACGGTCTTGTTCATCCTTTGCCCATCTGATGCCAAGTCCGCCCCGGACCGCCGCCCCGCGTGCGAAGTTGACGCCGAAGGTAGCCACCATGTCCTTGCGCCATCCTTTCAGACTTCTCATATCGGCGCCGCTGATCAGACCGTCGCGGTCTGGCGGAATATTCAGCAGCAGGACGCTGTTCCTCCCTACACTACTGAAATAAAGGTCGAGGAGATTAGCAGGCGACCGGACCCGCGAGTCTTCCCTGGCATGGTAGAACCAGCCCGGCCGGATGCTGACATCTGTCTCGGCCGGATACCAGATTAGCCCTCTTGCCTGCATCAATTGTTTCCGACTACCAAGGTCCTGATCCGTCAAATCGCCCAAGGGGACAAAAGTCTGGTCCTTTTGCGAATTGGAGGCAACGCTCTCCTGTTCCCGGGCGTTGATCGGAAGAACACTCCATTCGGTCAGCCTGCCCTGCCCTGACTCCGTCCCTACCCACCGCACGTCGGGCCCCATGATTGCGATCACCGCCTGCGGCTGCAATTTTCGGATGAGATGATACCAGGACTGGAATGCATATACTTGTTTTTTCCCATTTGGTCCCTCTCCGTTTGCGCCGTCGAACCAAACCTCATCTACACGGCCATAGTTGGTTAGCAATTCAGTAAGCCAATGCAGGAACAGCTCGTTGTATTTGGCGGAATCTCCATAGGCCGGCGAATTCCGGTCCCAGGGGGACAAGTAAATTCCCATTCCCATTCCATACTCCCGGCAGGCATCGGCAAATTCTTTGACGATATCCCCATGGCCTCCCTTATACGGCGTGTGTGCGATCGTATGATCGGTATACTTGCTTGGCCAAAGGCAGAAACCGTCATGGTGTTTCGCGGTCAGGATCACCTGCCTGATACCCGCTTCCTTAGCGATCCGGATCCACTGCCTGACGTCGAGATGTTTCGGGTCAAACAATGACAGATCCTCCTTGCCGTCACCCCATTCCCGGTCAGTGAACGTATTGATCCCGAAATGAAAAAAAGCGGTTAATTCCAGTTCCTGCCACCGGAACTGCCTGGGTGAAGGAACGATGTTCGCCGCCTTTTTGATAATTTCAGGTGCCTGATCCGATGGCAATACCACCATCGCATTCTGGCCCCGTGCCACGGAGAGGATGGTCACCAATTGGACAGCTATCCAACCGGCCCGGACGCATTTGGAATATTCAATATGCATCATGCAACATGTAAGCTTGCCGGCGCGTCTGTTCAGCAGGGTGCCGGATGTCAACGATTCGCTAATTTACAATAACGCAACCATTTTATATGCTGCTCAACTATATTAAGCTTGCCTGGCGCAACCTGATCAGGAACGGCTCCTACACTGCCATCAATATCCTCGGCCTTTCCTCAGGTATCGCATGCGCCATCCTCATTTTTTCGCTGATCTCCTGGCAGCTGAGTTTCGACCGGTTTCACCCCGATGCCGGCCGCGTGTACCGCGTCGTTACCGAATTCCACCAGGAGTCCGTGGAATACCAGCGCGGGACGCCCCAACCTTTCGGTCGCGCATTCCTGCATGAATTTGCCTATGCGGACGCGGCCGCCCGCATATGCCAGTACAGGAATGCGCTGATCACCCTGCCTTTTGAGAAGGACGTCAGGAAATTCCAGGAGGAGGAGGGCATCGCGTTCGCCGACCCGTCCTTCTTTGATATCTTCCGTTTTCCACTGGTCGAAGGTGCGCCTGGCCCACAGCTCACCGAACCCAATACTGCTCTTATTACCCAAAAACTGGCGGCCAAATATTTCGGCAGTGAAGACCCCGTGGGCAAGACCATCCGTTTCGACAACAGGCTCGACTTTCGGGTTACCGGCGTGCTGAGAGATATTCCCGACAATACGGATGAGCGGCAGGAAATCTATTGCTCCTACTCAAACCTTAAAGACCAGGACCCTTTTTTTGCGAGCGACAGCAGTTGGGGCACCGTAAGAAGCGGGATGCAGTTCTTCATCCGGCTGAAACCCGGCGTCAGTGCCGCCTTTGTCCAGGACCGGCTGCCCGTCATCCTGAAAAAATATGATCCGACGGATTGGCCGACCACGATCTTTAAGCTCCAGCCGCTCTCCGACATCCATTTCAATGGAAAATTCAACGGCCCGGCAAATCTCGGTTATCTGTGGGCCCTCGGCCTGATCGGCGTCTTCCTGGTGGTCACGGCTTGCGTCAATTTCATCAATCTTGCGACGGCCCGCGCCCTCAATCGTGCGAAGGAAGTCGGCATGCGAAAAGTCATGGGGGGTCTGCGGTCGCAACTCTTCTGGCAGTTCATCCTGGAAACGGCGCTCCTGGTCATTTTCTCGTTTGGGATGGCCATCGGCATCGCGATGGTGACCCTTCCTGCCTTGAATGACCTCATCGGCAGCCGTATGAACCTGGGGATCTTCACCTATTCGGGCACTATTGCCTTCCTGTTTCTTTTGCTTGGAGCGGTCGTCTTTCTTGCGGGTTCCTACCCCGGCCTGGTCCTGTCGCGTTTCAGGCCTATCATCGCGCTAAAGGGGAAACTGAGTCAACGGCAGGCCGGCGGCTTCCCCGTCAGGCGTATACTGGTCGTCACGCAGTTTGCCATCTCGCAATTGCTTATCATAGGCACGATCGTCATCGCAGCGCAAATGCAATATACCCGTACCACCGACCTTGGCTTCATAAAGGATGGCGTTATCCTTCTGCCGCTTCCAAGGCCCGACCCGGTCAAAATGAAAACGCTTGCAGCGGGCGTTGCCACGGTTCCGGGAGCAGGGGAGATCAGCCTGTGCTCCGCCGCGCCGGCATCGGGTAGTAACAGCCTTGAAAGCTTCACGTATGACAACCGCCCGAAGGAAGAACCGTGGTCCGTCAACATGAAATTCGGCGACGACCGCTATATCCCGACATATGGGTTACACCTCGTAGCCGGACGGAATTTCTTTCACGCGGATTCGGTTCACGAATGGATCGTCAATGAAACGTTTGTAAAGACCATCCATCTCCGGCATCCTGCCGAAGTCATCGGCAAAAGGCTTACGATCAACAATTGGTCGGGAACGATCGTTGGCGTGCTGCGCGACTTTCACAATTATTCGCTGCACAGCCCGATTGATCCGGTCGTCCTCGGGACAGGGATGAATAAATACCAGACCTGCGCGGTTCGCGTCAACCTGTCCCATCTCCGCCCTGCCCTTGCCGCCTTTCAAAAGGTCTGGACGGGAATCTACCCGGATTATGTGTACACCAACTATTTTCTCGATGAGCGTATCGAGCGGTTCTATCGCCAGGACAGCATTACTTTCCGCCTCGTCCGTGTCTTTGCAGGTATCGCCATCCTGATCAGTTGTCTTGGCCTGTACGGCCTGGTCTCATTCATGGCCCTGCAAAAGACAAAAGAGATCGGCGTGCGAAAAGTGCTTGGCGCGGGTGTCGACAATATTCTTTGGCTTTTTGGCAAGGAGTTTTCGCGGCTGCTGTTCGTGGCCTTCCTTATTGCCGCTCCTGCCGGCGCCTGGGCCATGCATCAGTGGTTGCAGGGATTCGAATACCGGATCGGTCTTTCCTGGAAGATCTTCGCCCTGGCGCTCGGCTTGACTATCGTTATCGCCGTCCTGACCATTGCATGGCGTTCGGCCAAAGCAGCCTTTGCCAATCCGGTCACGAGTCTCCGGTCGGAATAGTGCCTTGGCCAATCCGGTCGACACTCTCCCTTCTGAGTAGCGCCCTTGCCAATCCGGTCGCCATCCCCGGAGCAACAGCTTCCCGGCTGCAGGATCATCAGGGGAATCGGGACTTCTCGTATATTCGTTTTGCTCTGTCTATCAGCGATATATACTCGTCATCTAAATAATTATTCCCGGTAAAGATCCTTTTGGCCATTTTTTCAAGATCCGGCCAGCCGACCGTGCCCGCATTGTCCGACCGGCGCAACTTCATGCCGAACAAAGCAAGGCAAACCATTCGTCGCCATTCAGGTTCGGCCCGCTCGAGGGGGACGACCCCATCCATGCAATCGAAATATTGCTGTTTGGCGGAAGTTTGTCCGGGTAATACGTAACTGACCTTGATCCTGGCCAACGTGTCGGCGCCGGTGGTATCCCGCTTCGGAGCATATTCGAACAAGGCGATCTCCGAACTTCCGGAACCTACCCTCCCGCCTTCGAGGATGCCCGGTGTATCCGCGAGTGCGTTCCGCTTGTTGTTATATCCGATCAGCCGGTATTGACCTGCCAGAGCCGGGCTGAATTCAACCGACATCGAGACATTGGAGGCAACCGTCGCCAGCCTCGGGTCCAATTCCTGCACCAGCATTTGCTCGACGATATTCTCGTCGTCAAGATAAGCGAAATCGCCCCGGCCGATCTCGGCCAGCCTGGGCAGCCTGGAGTCTTTTACGCTTTTCATTCCCAGTCCTCCGCAGGTCAGCCGGATCCCCGCCTGGCTTTGCTGGGATACCAGGTCCACGAGGTCTTGCTCCGCTGCAGGCGGCTCCATACTGACGTCCCCATCCGTCAAGAGGATCACACGGTTGTTGCCGCCGGGGATAAATTGTTGTTTCGCCACCGCATACGCCAATTGAAGTCCCTGCAGTCCCGGTGATGGGCCGTCGGCCCGCAATCCTTCAACAGCTCTCAGGATCCTGGTCTTCTCGGAGCCCGGCATTCCGGCAAAAAGCACCCGGACCTGCCGGCCGAATTCAACGAGTGAGATGGTATCGATGTCACGAAGATTGTCCACCAGCAGCCGGATGCCGGCTTTGACCAACGGCAGTTTGTTTGGCATATCCATCGAACCGGATGCGTCGATCAGCAGCACCAGATTGGCCGGCGGCCGGCTTCGGATGTCTACCTTCCTCGAGCAAACGCGGAGCGCGAGGAGGCGATGCGCCGCATTCCAGGGACAGGTCATGACCTGTGACGCACAGGTAAAAATGTCCCTGGCTCCCGGCGGGTCATAAGCGAAATTGAAATAATTCAGCATTTCCTCGATCTTCACCGCATCCGCGGGGACCTCGGATCCCATATCGAGAAAGCGTCTGATCGTGCTATAGGACTCCCGTCGAACTGCGCCGGTAAAACAAATGGTCGCCCACTGGGGAACAAAGGGGTTCTCGACCCGGCCGCGGAACTCCCGCCTTCCCACCCTCGGCAATTCGCTCGCCCCTCCGGACACCCCGCCCCCGGCCCCCAGCCCGACACCCGCAACCAGTGCGGTCGTGCTGCTATCCCAGTCCGGCACGCGGATCAGGGACACCGGTCGACGGTCGTCGCCATCCGCTAAAAATTCATTCATTTTCAGGGTGACGGACATATAGCCGCCCGAATTGACTTCGGTAGTGTAAGCCTGGTAGCCGTCTATTGCAAAAGTGAGCGTGTCCAGGATCGACCTGGAGAGAATGCGGAATTCACCCGAAATTCCGGTTAAATAGGTCAAACCAGTTGAGTGTGAGGAGATTGAAACGTTCTGCAATTTGTCGCCATGGACGTCGAGGACTTCGCCGGTCAGGTAATATTGCGACCGAGCTGTCAACTGCAACAATAGGATGGATAAGACGAGTAGGACTTGTCTCAACTAGCTAGTTTATGGTGTACCTGCAAAGTTAATGCCCACCGGCATTACAGCGTCCAACCGTATGCAAAAAAGCGGCAATTGGATCGTCGGATCTGGACACAGGCAGGAGAAGTGCAACGATGGCCGCATGGCGTTTCGTATTCCGGACCGGTCAAATATATTTAAAAAAATATGCCTTTGACAGGCCGTTTGCATAATAATATTGCGATATACGTAGTTCTTGATCCGGATAGTTTCTATTATCTTGTTTTCAAATTCAATACCCCATGCTGAAACGCTACCCTGGTGGGAACAGCATACTCTTCGTCGTTGCCCTGCTCTTACCGTGGATGTCCTTCGCGCAACCTGTCATTTCCACGGTTTCACCTTCATCAGGCCCCGTCAATACTGCGGTCACCATAACCGGCAGCAATTTTAGCCCAACGCCTTCTGCCAACTACGTTTGGTTCGGCTCCGTGCGCGTCCCCGTGACCGGCGCATCGGCAGGCAGTCTCACGGTGACGGTCCCGACCGGGATCAGTTATGCGCCGATCACCGTGACGACCGGCGGCCTTACATCCGCCCCGGGCATTCCTTTTATCGCCACTTTTCCGGATAGCGGTCAATTTACGCCGGCCGCGTTTTCAAGCCGGACGGATATACCCGCCGAGTCCGGACCGCAGTACATCTGCAATGCCGACCTTGATGGCGACGGCAAGCCCGATATCATCGTGGCCAACGGCGACTCGAATACGGTCACGGTCTATCACAACAACAGCACGCCCGGTAATATCGCCTTTGTGCAGGTAGCCTCCTATACGATGGGCGCCGGCGGATATCCCATCGGGGTTGCTGCCGGCGACCTGGACGGGGACGGCAAACCCGACCTCGTGATCTCTAACTACTTTAGCCAGACACTGACGATATACCTCAACGCAAGTTCGTCCGGCAGCATCGTGATGGACTCCGCGCTCAGCGTTCCTTCCGGCAACTATATTCTCGGCGCCCAGATAGCGGACCTCAACGGAGATGGCAAACCGGAGGTCATCGCCGCGAGCCAGGGCAGTAATATGCTTTCGGTGTATACCAACAGCAGTACCCTCGGGCACATCTCCTTTTCAAACGAAACGCCTATCACTGCGCCTTCGGGCGGCTCGCCATTTAAAGTGGTGGTTGCCGACCTGAATGGCGACGGGAAGCCCGATCTGGCCGCCGCGAATTCGTACGCTGGAACGGTCTCCGTTTACCTGAATACTTCAGTAACGGGCGGAGTCATCTCTTTCGCGGGAAATGTCGACTTTTCGACGGGCAACTTTCCGGAAGGCATGGCCATCGCCGACCTTGACGGCGACGGTAAGCAAGACCTGATAGTCGCAAATAACACGGACAATACTATATCCTTATTGCGAAATACCAGTTCGGCAGGCGCTCTGAGCTTTGCGCCGCAATTGACCGTGAATTCCGGCTACGCCGCCTATGATATCTCGATAGCGGACCTGGACGGCGACGGTCATCCGGACATCGCGGTGGTCGACCAGTATAACAGTACGGTTTCGGTGCACCGAAACATCAGCACTCCCGGTGCGATCGCGGTGAGCCCTAATGTAGACTATGCCACGGGCAATATTCCTTATTCCATCACCTCCGCGGATTTTGACGGCGACGGCAAACCTGATCTAGCTACCTGTAATGACGCAGATAATACATTCACGGTCCTCAGGAACAAAGGGGCCAGCGAACCCGCCATCACCTCCTTTACGCCGACAACAGGCGTTCGCGGCACAATGGTCACTATTGTCGGCGTCAACCTGTCCGA
>Ga0134125_10000389_pt1 | contig 59724 bp, 37 predicted proteins | sample KB31751_FD_96464 | JGI IMG/M metagenome (GOLD analysis project Ga0134125, IMG submission 96464) | Terrestrial soil microbial communities with excess Nitrogen fertilizer from Kellogg Biological Station, Michigan, USA - KB3-175-1 | ecosystem: Environmental > Terrestrial > Soil > Unclassified ... | reverse complement strand
GTCCAGCCGTAGAGCGCATCGCGCGGCGCGGCGAGGATGCTCTCCGCGAGATTCGACGCCGGGTAGAGCCGCAGCCACGCGCCGGCGAGTGGACCGTAGCGCTCGCGGATCGCGGCCGTATAGGCCGCCTCGCTCGCGGGCGCCGGCGGAGCGAGGAATCGCAATGAGCGGATTTCGCCGCTGTTGAAGCCGACAAGCACCGGCACGCGAGCCTGCTCGCCGCGATCGAACACTTCGACAAGCTGGTGGGGCAGCACATGTCCGTCAATTGTTCCGAATGGCAGGTAGCCTGTGAGTGGCGCCCGCTCGGTGATTGCGTCTGGGTCCATCGCCCGCAGGCCGGCAAGGTCGCGCGCCTTTAATTTGGCGGCGAGTTGCACACCGCTCGACTCGGCGGGTTCCTCACCGAACCGGTTCTCGCGAAGCTCCGGAGTCGAGATCATATATGAGCTTTCGAGGATCGCCCTATGGAACAGACCGCGCGCCAGGGGCGAAGCCAGCAAATAGAGAACACTGAGGCCGCCGGCCGACTCGCCCGCGGCGGTGACCCGATTGGGATCGCCGCCGAACGCCGCGATGTTGCGCTTTACCCAGCGCAGCGCTTCGATCTGATCGAGCAGTCCATAGTTGCCGGAAATGTGATCGGCCGATTCGGCGCTCAGTTCCGGCAACGCAAGATAGCCGAGAGCACCCAGGCGGTAGTTGATACTGACGACCACAATGCCGCGTTTTGCGAGCGCGGCGCCATCATACATCGTTTCGCTGCTCGCGCCTCCTGTCAGAGATCCGCCGTGAATCCAGACCATCACGGGGGTATTCCGCGCCCCCTCGGGTGTCCATATATTGAGAAACAGGCAATCCTCGCTCATTCGGGCTGGCGGGTCAGCATAAATGCTTGCCGCCCGCGGCTTTGGCTGGAAACAGGCGGCGCCGAATTTTGTTGCGTCGCGGACACCGTTCCATACGGGAGCGGGGACAGGAGGTTTCCAGCGCATCGAGCCAACTGGTGGCGCGGCATAGGGCAGCCCGCGGAAGACGCGGATTCCACTCTCGATTGCGCCTTGCGCTATTCCTGCCGGGGATCGCACGACAGGCGGTCCGGCGGCGTGGATGGATAACGCAGTCAGCAGGCAGAGCCCGGAGCTTGTGCGTAGTCGAGACATGAATGCCCCCGTAACTGACATGTTAGCCCGGAAATATCCCGAATCCCCGAGCGGACTACAACGTTGTCCTGTCAAGGGGCGCACCCACGAAAATTTGCCAGTCAACTGTGGCGCCACATACTGAAAATACCCATTGAGTTAATAAACGAAAAATGTTATGACACATATTAGCAACAGTAATTGCAAAATTACGCGTTTATAATAGATTTAAGTTTTACGGGGTAACTGACAACTCAAGAGGGGGAGTTTTCAATGAGCCACAGGCAAACACTCAGGTCGTCGTGTGTCCGGCTGTTTTTGACGTTAGCATTCGCTGCCGCGTCATGGGGTCAATCCGATCTTTCCAGCATCACGGGTACGGTGCAGGATCCAAGCAGCTCGGCGGTGCCGAAAGCAAAAGTCACCGTCATCAACGAGGGAACCGGCACTTCCCGCACTACGGACACGAACGAAGCCGGTAACTACACAGTTTCGAATATTCCGGCTGGAACCTACACGGTCACCGTGGAGGCGCCCGGCTTCAAGAAGTCCACCAAATCCGGAAACCTTCTGGACGCCAACGTTCCGCTGGGCGTGGACGTGAAGCTCGAAATCGGCCAGGCCAGTGAGACCGTTTCTGTCACGGCGGACCCTGGGCGCCTGCAGACGGAAAGCGCCACGCTCGGCATGACGGTGGATGAGCGCCAGGTGCGTGATCTGATGCTGAACGGCCGCAACCCTGTGCTGCTCGCGGCGCTGAAGCCGGGCGTCCGGTCGAGCGCGTCTCTCTCCAACTTCAACTTCAATCTCACGGATGGCGGCTTCTCGATGAACGGCTCGCGGCCAAACGACAATGTTTTCTTTTACGATGGCGCGGTAGCCACGCGTACCCGGTCGAACGGAACGTCGATCGGGGCGGCGGATGTGGATTCCACGCAGGAGGTGCAGGTTCTGACCTCCGCCTATGCCGCGGAATACGGCCGCTCGAGCGGCGGACAGATTCGCGTCGTCACGAAGAGCGGCTCGCGCGATTTTCACGGCACGGCTTACGAATTCTTCCGGAACAGCGCGATGGACGCCAACACGTGGGCGCGCAACAACTCGCCGCTCGCGGCGCTCAACAGCGAACCGCAGCCGCTCAAATACAACCAGTTCGGCTACAACTTCAGCGGACCCGTGTTTATCCCGAAGAAATTTAATAAAGACCGGAATAAGTTTTTCTTTCTGTTCGGACAGGAGTGGGTGCGCTACCGAACGTCGCCCTCGAACACCGGTACTGTTCCGAGCCTGCTGATGCGGCAGGGCAACTTCAGCGAGTTGCTGACGACGCCGAACAGCTTTTTTTCCAAGCCCTATATCGTCACCGATTCCACCGGCACGCCGTATCCCAACAACACCATTCCGCAATCCGCGCAGAGCCCGAACGGCTTAGCCTTGATGAGCATGTATCCGCTGCCGATCGCCGGGTTCCAGGCGGGCAGCTCGAACTGGATCGGTACCGGAAATGAAATCGACAATACGCGCAAGGATACGATTTCGATGGATATCCTGCCGACGTCGAAAGATACGATTCGGGTCCGCGTGCTCAACTACAGCTACTACGTCAAGAACGCGTTTCGCGGCACATTTCCCACGGTTGCGGAACAACTGGATCGCCCGAACCAGACCGGGTCCCTCAACTACGTTCACGTATTCGGGCCCACCGTCATCAATGAATTTCTGGCGAGCGCGAGCGCGGATCACGTGGATATTTCGCTGCCTGGCTCCGCGTGGGACCGGACGAAGTACGGCGTCACCTATCCCTATCTCTATGGGGCGGACGCTAAGGACCTGCCGAACAAAGTGCCGACGGTGGCTGTGGCCGGATTCTCCACGTTTGACGGCGGTCCTTATCCATCACGCTCCGGCGGCCCGATCTATGACTTCTCCGATAACGTCACGTGGGTAAAGGGCAACCACACATTCAAGGCGGGCTTGCTCTTCGAGCGGTCCGGTCAGAACGACCGCGACCAGGTGAACATCACCGGCATTCCCGGCGGCGCGAATAACCAGAACGGCGGCTTTACGATCAGCGACGCGGGGACGACGCCGGCGATCGCGCGTCTGGCCCTCGGCCAATTCAACACCTACGCCGAGATCGGGCCTCGCGACTATACGCTCTCGCGCGGCAACATGGTCGAGTTTTTTGTGCAGGATGGGTGGAAGGTGACGCCGAAGCTGCGCCTGGAAATTGGCGTCCGCGAGACGATTCTGCAGCCTTATCACGCGCTGTGGGGGAACTATGACGTATTCGACGCGCGCTTCTACGATCCCGCGAAGGCCGTGTCGATCGATCCGAAGACCGGCCTGATTGTTGCGGGCAGCGGAGATGTCTACAACGGAATTGTGATTCCGGGGTCGAGCCTCCCGTCCTCCGGTATTGGCCGCTTCCCGAATTCCACGGATCCGATTCTGAAGACGCTGCTGCACGGCCTGCCGAACTCGTATGCGGATACGAAGTACAACAACTTCGTGCCGCGCTTCGGCATGACCTATCAGTTCGACTCGAAGACCGTTTTCCGCGCGGGTGGCGGCGGCTTCAAGAACCGCCCCGCGGTAAGCGACGGCACGTTCCTCGGCGGCAATTTCCCATTCCAGGGCTACGAGGCTGTCTCGAACGGCCAGATTGACAATCCGCTGGCTGCGAGCTCCGGCACGCCGACGCAATTCATCCAGACGCAGGATCCGGTGTACAAGATCCCAACGGCCTACAACTGGAATGTGACGGTGCAGCGTGCGCTGCCCTTCGATTCGAACCTGGAGGTCAGCTATGTGGGCCGCGTGGGATTGTGGCTGGAGCGGGTTCGTAATCTGAATCAGCTTCCGGTAGGCACGTGCCCGAACGGTGCGTGCCCGGGCGGCGTGAACTATTATTCGCTGCTGCCATACAAAGGCTTCAACCAGATTCAGATCGCCGAGAATGCGGCGCGTTCGAGCTACAACGGATTGAACATCGGCTGGAACCGGCGCTTCACGAAAGGCCTCGCGTTCGGCGTTTCATACACCTACTCAAAGAGCTACGACAATGCTTCGGGACGCAAGGACATTCTGTACAACGCTTATGACGACAAGGATTTCTGGGGGCCATCGAGCTTCGATACGCCCCATATCCTGGTGATCAACTGGATCTGGGAAGTGCCGTATCACAGGACGACCGGATTCTCCGGCGCGTTGTTGGGGGGCTGGCAGATTACCGGCATCACGCAGGCGCAGAGCGGAACTCCGTTCTCCGTCCAGACGGGAGACGATTTCGCCGGTATCGGGCAGAGCCAGAATCAGCCGTGGCAGGTCAACGGCACCCCCAATTACCCGATGCAGTTTGGCAGCGGTGGATGGCTGGCGGCGAAGGATTCGAGCGGCAATCCGTTCTTTACGAAACCGACGCCAGGAACGTTCTCCAATGGCTACCGGGACGAGTTCCATGGCGCCGGCTTCTCGAACTGGAATCTGGGACTTTTCAAAACATTCCAGCTCGCGGAGAAGACCGGTCTGACCTTCCGCGCGGAAGCATTCAACTGGCTGAACCACCCGAACTGGGGCGGCGCCAATGGTGGTGCGCCGAACAGCAATCCAACGTCATCGGCCTTCGGAACCATCACCACAAAGGACAGCCGGCGGCAGCTTCAGTTGAGCTTAAAACTGAATTTTTAAGAAGCGGGGTTTCGACGCGCCCGGTGTCTTGTGACGCCGGGCGCTTTTTTTATTGGCGCCCCGCTTGACACCGGAAGCGAGAGCCGTCAATATGGCGTGATGCGACATGTCAGTCCCGGAACTTCCATTGCGGCGGCGGGGGCCATTCTCGCCGTGCTGATTGCCTTTGTGGCGTATCGGGCCCGCACCTTTCACTATTGCGCGGGGTACGGGAGTCGAAACCCGCACGTAAATATCGTGGCCTCTGATCAGTCGTGTGGCGCCGGGGAAGAGTCCACGGCGTTCAGGAATGTATGGCAGGCAGAGGGATTGCCGGCGAAGGCCAAGATGATGAGACAAACGGTCGTCCACGCCTTCGTCCCCTAGCTCCAGCCAGTGGCCATCGATTTGCACGCCGCTTCGCATGGACAGAACTCCCGGTCCGGAGCGGGTTTCTCTCGAACGCATCGCGGCTGATCTCCATGCCGGCTCACCGGAAGCGCTGGCGGGCGCGTCGTCTGTCCCGGTGTCTGCCAGGAGTAGCCAGATTGCCTGACTCGAAGAAGTGCCTTTCGATTCGGAAAACCGCACGGGAAAATTTCAAGTTTACGTCGCTCCGCCCAGGACAGGAGGAAGCCATCCGTGCGGTGCTCGATGGCCACGATACGCTCGTGGTGCAGCCGACCGGAGCCGGCAAATCCGCCATCTACCAGATCGCGGGCCTTCTGATCGAAGGCGCTACGCTGATCATTTCTCCGCTGATCGCCTTACAGAAAGATCAGGTGGATTCGATTGACGCCAACAACATCGCGGCGGCGGCCGCTCTGAACTCCACGCACCCTGTGTCCGAAATTCGCGAGGAACTGGAGAAAGCTCAGGCGGGACAACTGGAATTCATCTTCGTTGCGCCGGAACAACTGCGGAAACCGGAGACGATCGAAAGCCTTCGCGCGGCGAACATCTCACTGATTGTTGTGGATGAGGCGCATTGCATCAGCCAATGGGGGCACGATTTCCGTCCGGATTACATGCGCGTGGGCGCGGCGGTGGAGGCGCTGGGGCATCCCTGCGTTCTGGCGCTGACTGCCACTGCCACCAAACGCGTTCGCGACGAGATTGTGGAATCCCTCGGAATGCGCCGGCCCCGAATCTTCGTGCGGGGCTTCGATCGCCCCAACATTTATCTGCGTGTGGACCGATTCAGGACGGAAGCCGAAAAGCGTGACGCGCTGGTGCATCGCGTCCGCTGGTCAGACAAGCCGGGCATCGTGTACACGGGCACACGCAAGGCGGCCGAGGAAATCATGGCGGCGCTGGCGGAGGAAGAGATCGACGCGCTTTTCTACCATGGCGGGCTGAAAGCGCAGGAGCGGCGCGCGATTCAGGAACGTTTCATGGCGGGGGATGCCGACGTTATGGTGGCGACCAACGCGTTCGGGATGGGTGTTGACAAGGCCGATATTCGATTTGTCTTTCACTACGACGCTCCCGATTCGCTCGATTCGTATTACCAGGAGATCGGACGCGCCGGCCGCGACGGCGAAAACGCCGATGCTGTGCTGTTCTATCGAAAAGAAGATATCGGCGCGCAGGGGTTCAAAATGGGCGGACGCGTCGATACCGGCCTGCTCAAGCGGCTCCTGGGCCGTATTGCGGAAGCAGAGGGAGCGATCGGCGCCGACCGCCTTGCCGGGGAACTGGGATTGTCACAACGGAAACTCATCGGCGCGCTGCAACATCTGCAGGACGCCGGGGCGATTGAGATGTTGCCGGACGGAACCGTGCAGGCGGTCGCGAAAGAAGATCCAAACGAGGCGGTGAAGAGGGCCGCCAGGCAACAGGAGCTGCGGCGCGAGGCCAAACGGGAACGCCTGCGGCAGATGCGCGACTATGCGGATGCCGCCGGCTGCCGCCGCGAGACGCTGCTGCAATATCTGGGCGATGATTTCGAGGGTCCCTGCGGACGCTGCGACAACTGCGAAGCGGCTGCGGACGAGCCGGCCGCCGCTTCCGAAGGCGGAACTCGGCGGGAGGTCGCTCCGGAGCTTTCGTAGCGGCGTGCTCCTCCTGTATACTGGCCCACTATGAAGACCCTGATCGCCTTTCTGGTGAGTGCGATTGCCGTTTGCGCCCAGACTCCCACGGCCGCCGAAAGCATCGAAGCGGCGCGGAAAGGACCCGCGTCGGCCGCGATGAAAGACCGAGTGGCAAAGATCACCACGCCGGCGCAGGTCATCGTGTGGGGTCAGGATTATTTGTTCCTGGCAACATCTCCCTCACCCGCGACAGTCTCGATCGACCTGGAGCCTCAGGAGGAACTGGCACAGGTGGACGGCAACCACTGGATGCTGCTCAAGAAGATGCGCACCGGAGTGCTGCACGAGTACCAGTTCTATTCCGCGGGTAAGCCGCTCGGCAATCGCGGCGATGCGGTCGGATACAACCCTGATTCCTATCCGAAGCCGGGCGTGGCGCACGGCACGCTCAGCGAGAAACACACGCTGACCAGCAAGATCTACGACGGCATGAAATACGACTACTGGACTTATGCGTCGGCGGGCGTCGATCCGAACGTGCCGGCAGCCCTGATGGTGTGGCAGGACGGGCAAGGTCTGGAGAACCCGCTGGGAGGAATCCGGTTGATCACGGTGACGGACAACCTGGAGGCCCAGGGGCTGTTACCGCCCATGGTTCACGTCATGATCGCTCCCGGCACGTCACCACAGGGCCGCCCGATGCGCTCCATTGAGTACGACACGGTGAGCGATCATTACGCCCGCTTCCTGATGGAAGAAGTGCTGCCGGACGTAGAGAAAACGTATAAGCTCCGGCAGGACGGCTACAGCCGCGCGATTGCCGGAGAATCCTCCGGCGGTATCTGCGCATTCAGTGCCGCGTGGTTCATGCCGGAGAAGTTTTCGCGTGTGCACTCGGCGGTAGGGAGCTTCACATCGATTCAGTGGAGATCCAAAGAGAATGTGGACGGGGGTAACGTTTATCCGTTCATGGTGCGCAAGGATCCGAAGCGGAATATCCGGATGTGGATGAGCGATGGCGCTGACGATCTCGAGAATACCCACGGATCGTGGCCGATGCAGGCTATTCAGATGGCGAATTCACTGAAGCTGCGCGATTATGACTTCCATTTCCGTTTCGGGACCGCGGCGCACGGGGGAGCACAGGCGGCGCTCGATCTGCCGGAGTCATTGACGTGGCTCTGGAGGGACTACGACCCGAAGAAGACTTCGCAGGAGTTCACCATGGAACCCGCCGAAAAGGACAAGCCATTCTTTCGCGTGAATACTTTGAATCGCAGCGCGTGGTAACACTCGCCGTTTATTTAAGCAACCTGCTTCTGACGGGACGGAGTAGTGTGTTTACATCAGAACCTCTGTAGCATTATCCTGGACAATCTTCTTAATGACCGAATCCGGGAAGCGATACTAATTCTTTATCCTTTCCCTTCCCGCGCACGCTGACATGTCATCGTTCCTCGAGGATAAGAGACATTTTTGACCGTTTTCATTGACATCCTCCTCTCAATTGTGATCTAGTAATTGGCACGAGTTATTTAAGGTCCGACCATTCACGGATCGGGCGACCCTACAAAAGGGGAGGGGAAATGAAAAATATAACGAGAAGTTTGTTGTTTGTCGGTCTCGCTGCGGCGCTGTTACTGGGACCATCTTCAGCACTGGCGCAGATCACGACAGGCACCGTGACGGGACGAGTGGTTGACTCGTCAGGCGGTGTCATTCCGGGCGCGCAGGTAGTGCTGGTCAGCCAGTCGCAGAACACAAGGAGCCCCGCGGTCCAGACCAACGGCAGTGGCGACTATGTGGTTCCGAACGTCAAAGCCGACACGTACAAAGTGGAAGTGACGGCCCCGGCGTTCAAGACAGCAGTGGTAGAAGGAATCGTAGTTACGGGCGGCGACCGCGTCGGCGTACCAGTAGTAACGCTGCAGGTCGGAGGAACCACCGACACAGTAACGGTTACCGCCGAGGCGGCGCTTCTGCAGACGCAGAGCGGCGAACGATCCTACGCGATCGAAAACAAGTCGATTGAAAGTCTGCCGATTGCACACGGTAACTTCACGAGCGTGGTGGCCTTTGTCCCCGGCGTGGATGGCGGCAACGGCACGTCTGCCGGCGGCACGCGACTGGGCGGCGTGGGTCAGAACAACATCATGATGGACGGCATCTCGGCCATGGATACAGGCAACAACGGCCAGATGATCAGCATGAACGTCGAGTCGATCGGCGAAGTCAAAGTCCTGACGCAGGGCTATCAGGCTGAATACGGCAGGTCGAGCGGACTTCAGATTACGGCCGTGACCAAGAGCGGCACGAATCAGTATCACGGCGCGGGATACGGGATCTTCACCAACACGGAGTGGAATTCCAGAGCGTGGAACACGCAGAAAAACGGTGACATTCCGACGTTTTCCCACCTGAACACCTATGGATACACGATCGGCGGCCCGGTAATCATCCCGAAAATCTACAACGGCAAGAACAAGTTCTTCTTCTTTTACGCGCATGAGTTCAGGCCCCAGTCGATCCTCTCGAGCGGCAACGTCATTCGCATGCGGCTGCCTTCTCCTCAGGAACTGGCGGGCGACTTCTCCCAGAGCCGGGACAATAATGGCAACCCGATCCCTGCGCTCAAGGACGCTCAGAACAATGGGGTGCCTTTCCAGAATCAAACCATTCCGCAAAGCCGCATCTATGCCCCAGGACTTGCGGTGCTGAGCCGTTATCCCGCGGCGAATCTTACGCAGGCCCCCGGAACCAACTATAACTACCAGGCGCAGCCAGCGAGCTACAATCAGCTGACGCAGCAGCCCGCGGTCCGCCTCGATTATCAGTTCACCCCGAATGTTCGCATCTCGGCCAAGTACTCCGGTCAGATTCAACGCCCGGTGCTCCAGATTGGGACCATTCCCGGGTTCAACGACGCCTATGTGCCGTATCCGACTATCACGAACTACGGCGCGACGTTCGATTGGTCGATTACGCCCTCAACGTTCCTCGAAGTCACCTATGGCAGCATCAAGAACCAACTGGCGGGCGGCGGTAACGGCGGCCTGGACACAGGCGCCGAATCGAACCGCCTGAAGAGTCTCCAGGCTTTCCCGATGCTGTATCCGGAGGCCGGTGTGGTGAGTTCGCAGTATTACGATTATCAGGTTCTGCAGAAAGAGAAGCCGGTGTTCTGGGACGGCAAGTCCGTGAACCTGCCCCCGCTGTTCGGTTGGGGCGGCCTGATTAGCGGTGGTCCGCCAAACCTGCAGTTCCCCGGCTGGCTCAACGTTAACCACACACAAGACGTTGCGGGCAGCCTGACGAAGGTCGTCGGACGGCATACGTTCAAGGGCGGCCTCTACCTGAACCACAGTTACAAGGCGCAGAACGTGGGCGCTGGCGGCGTGGCGAACCTGAGTTTCCAGGGTTACGTGAACTTCGGCAACGATACGACCAATACCCTCGATAGTGGTTTCGGTTACGCCAATGCGGAACTCGGTATCTTCCAGCAGTATCTGCAGGCTTCGAAGTTCATCGAAGGCGACATGGTCTACAACCAGTTCGAAGGGTTCCTCCAGGATAACTGGAAGGTCACCGACCGCCTGACGCTGGACTATGGTCTTCGCCTGGTGAATCAGCAGCCGCAGTATGACATCAACGGAACGATGTCGAACTTCTTCAGTGACAAGTGGCAGGCGTCGCAGGCTCCCGTTCTCTATGTGGCTGGCTGCAACAACGGCCAGGCTACGTGTTCGGGCAATGCCCGAAATGCGATGGATCCGCGCACGGGGCAGATCATTTCGGCGGCCGGCGCGGCCAACACGCAGGCGCTGATCGGCACTCCAGTCCCCGGCACCGGCAATCCGACGAACGGAATTGTGGCGGCGGGCAAAGGCATCGCGAAGACGGATTACACGTGGCCGACGCTGGTACTCGGTCCGCGCGTGGGCTTCGCGTACGACGTTACCGGGAAATCCAACTGGGTGATCCGCGGCGGCTTCGGCGTATTCTACGATCGCCCCGATGGAAACACGGTATTCTCCATTCCCGGGAATCCGCCGGCCGCGACAGCTCAGGATCTGCGCAACGGCACACTGGCGACGCTGGGCAGTGGTGGTTTGAGCCCGCAACCGGTACCGGCACTGGTCACATTCCAGTACAACGCAAAGGTTCCGGCATCGCTGCAGTGGAATCTGGGCATCCAGAAATCGCTCCCCTTCCAGATGGTCGCTGACGTGTCGTACGTGGGCAACCACGGCTACGACCGCCTGGGGGCCTTGCAGGGCGGCGACGTGCAAAACCAGAATGCAGTGGACATCGGCTCCGCATACCAGGCGAAGTATCAGGATCCGACGCTCGGCGCACCGGCTTACCCAGGGGCGTCCGCCTACACGACGAACCTGCTTCGTCCGTACGTCGGGTACAGCTCGATCGGCCAGAATACGACGGACTTCTGGGACACCTACCATTCGATGCAGGTGACCCTGAGCCGGCGATTCAGCCATGGGCTCTCATTCGCGGGCGCCTATACTTATGGCATTTCGCTGAAAGGCAACACCGGGTTGGTTCAGCGGTATGTGCATAACCCCGATGGCTCCATCAGCCTGCGGTCCGATCAGGCGCAGTATGAAGCGCTGAATGAGAATCTGGACCGTAAGCCGCACTTCTTCAAGTTCAACTCGACCTGGGAACCCCCGGGGATCAGCCAGGCAGGTGGCTTCGTTCACCAGCTCACGAAGGACTGGCAGATGTCGGGGATCTGGACATTGGCTTCCGGAAATGCGTACACGGTCGGCTACGGCTACAACAGCCAAGGCCAAAACGTGAACATCACGGGGTCGCCGGACTTTAGCGGCATGGTGACTCTGAACAACGTCGGCAGCGGATGCTCCGGCAACGTGTACTCCGAGTTCAACGCGGCGGGTGTGACAGGGCCGACGTACGGCAGCACAGGCCTTGAATCGGGCCGCCTGCAGATGCGCGGCTGCGCAACAGACAACGTAGACACTTCCATCGTGCGGCGCTTCCGCTTCTGGAAGTTCCAGGAAAGCCGCCGGTTCGAGTTCCGCGCGGATATCTACAACACTCTGAACACGGTGCAGATCACCGGTATCGGCACGTCGGCCACGTTCAATAACCCGGCGGGCATGGCGCTGCAGAACTCCGAATTTAACGCGAGCGGCGCCATCAACCCGGGCAAACAATTGCCAAAGAACGCAGGGTTCGGCGCCGCAAACAACGCCGCGGCCATGCGCAGCATACAACTCGAACTTCGCTTCGGCTTCTAAGTCGAAGTGCGGCTCCATCGCCGGCTCCGGGTTGTCTGACTCCGCCGACGATTTCTTTAACCGAAAAGAGGCGTCAGTTTAAAACTGACGCCTCTTTTGTTTTGTAGCGGCATATTCGACGGCTCGCTGCGTGGGACATGGTCCGCCTTTCTCCCGGCGCGTTCGGTAATAAAATGGTGCGCAGTCTCATGACACGTTATCTGCTGTTCGCCCTCTCCGCCGCCGCAGCTGGATCGCTCTGCGCCTTCGCGGCGGTGATCGGCGCAAACGTGGCGGCGCTGCCTCTTACGGAGGAGCGGATTGCCGCCTTGCCTGCCGCACAACAGCCGGCGTGGCGGAAATACCTGGCGCATTCGATCGCGCAGATGCGGACGGACCGCGCCGCACTCGAGTCCGAGATGAAGAAAGCCGGGCTGAAGGCTCCGGTTATTCCTCCCAGTGGATCGGCGGCGAGAGTATTCCGCTTGATAAGCCCGACGATTGGTATGCGGGCGCGGAGGCACGGCGTATCGCGAATATCGTGGTCTCATTTCAGACTCCGGCGGGCGGGTGGAGCAAGAATCTCAATCTGGCGGATCACCCGCGCGCGGCCGGCGAACATTTTGCCGGCAACAATTCTTCTCCGGTGCCTGGTGTGGCGGATTTCGATACTTCCAAAGATCAGAAGTGGGAGTACGTGGGGACGCTCGATAACGACGCGACCACGACCGAGATCCGCTTCCTCGCGAAAGTGGCGGCGGTGAACAGCGGCGGTCAGGAAGCGAAAGCCTGGAGCGCCTCGTTTCTGCGGGGAATCGAGTACATCCTGACGGCACAGTACCCGAACGGCGGGTGGCCGCAGATCTGGCCGCTGCAGGGCGGCTATCACGACGCGATTACGTTCAATGACGACGCGATGACCAAAGCGCTGATGGTCCTGTTCGATGCGGCGAACGGTACTGCTGAGTTTGCGAATGTCCCCATGAAGCTGCGGACGCGAGCCAGAGCGGCTGTGGCGAAAGGCATTGAAGTCATACTGGCGACCCAAATCGTGACGAATGGCAAACGCACCGCGTGGGGGCAGCAGTACGACGTGCTGGATCTGAAGCCCGTGGGAGCGCGGAACTACGAGCCACCTTCGCTTTCGAGCGGTGAAACCGGTACGGTGCTGCTGTTCCTGATGAGCCTCCCGGCGCCGAGCCCGGCAGTTGTGGAGGCTGTTCGCTCCGGCGCAGCATGGCTGAAGTCGGTGGCCGTCTATGGCAAAGCGTTTGCGCGCGGTCCCAATGGACGGACGCTGACGTCCGCTCCAGGTGCGGGGCCGATCTGGTCACGCTATTACGAAATCGGCTCGAATCGTGCCATCTTCGGCGATCGCGATAAGAGCATTCACGACGATGTGAACGAAATTTCGCTGGAACGCCGAAACGGTTATAGCTGGTACAACGCGGGCCCCAAAGCCGCGCTGGACCGGTTTGCCGCATGGAACGCTTCCCGGCCGTAGAGCTACTTCAATTCGTAGGGTTTGTCGACAGTGATCGGCTCCGGAACTTTGGGCCCGTCAATGGTTGCTGCGCCATCAAGGCCCTTACCGGTCACGTTGTGGATGCTGAGCAGCGGGCCGGAAAAACCGGTCACCCGTATGTTTCTGATGTCGGCATTTTCAATATTCGCGAGTGAAATTCCCTTCGCACACGTGCCGGTCACGTTCGACAGCGTGAAGCCGTCGAGAGGCTTATCCGGATGGATACCGGTACCATCCACGAGGAGCGGGCAGTCGGTGACCCGGATGGATGTGAACCGGAAATTGCGGACGGTTGGAATGCCTTCCGGACCAGGCACGGGGTCCTGATCCTGCAGTCCGCTGTTGAGGATATTGAAACGCAGAAAACCGCCCCCCGTTCCGGAGACGTCCAGATCGTTCGCGTTGATGTTTTCAATGAACGCACCGCGGCCCGGACGGCTCTTGATATACAGGGCGAAAGTTTTTGCCTTCGTAAATTTGCAGCGCTCGATGCGCACATTTCGAATGCCGCCGGAGGTCTCGCTGCCAATCCCGATACAGGCGAAGATCGAATCCGCGAAAGTGCAGTCGCTGATCTGCACGTCTTCGGTGGTTTGCAGCAGTTTGTAGCCCTCCATGCCGCGCCCGGATTTAAGCGAGATGCAGTCATCGCCGGTGGAGATATTGCAGCCCTGAATTCGTACGTGCTTGCAGGAATCGATATCGATGCCATCGCCGTTGCCGCCCGTGCTGCGGATCGTCAGGTTACGAATGGAAACGTTCTCACAGGATGTGGGGTGAATGCTCCACATCAGGCGGTGTTCGGTCGAGAAATCTTCGAGCCGGATATCGGTGCAGCGGATGAATTCCATCAGGGCGGGATGACGCAGCGGATTCTGCGGCGTGGGGCGGCCGCCGAGCGCGGCATTGCCCGCGATCTTGCCTGGCCCGACTACGGCGATGTGCTGCGCATCGAGCGCATAGACGAGCGCAGTGCGGCCGGGAATCCACTTCCCTTCCCAGCGAACCTGCATCACGGGATAATCGGCGAAATCGGGGGTACCCGAGAGGATCGCACCCTTTTCCAGGCGAAGCGTGACGTTGGAGCGCAGCGCAATCGCTCCCGTCAGGTAGTTGCCGGCTGGCACGAGAACTTCGCCGCCGCCGAAGACCCAGCAACGATCAATGGCCTGCTGCAGGGCGGCGGTGTCGCGAGTCGCGCCATCGCCGGCAGCGCCGAAGTCGCGCACGTTGAGAGTGAGGCGGGAGGGCGCACTGACGGCGCGCGGTTGCGCGCTCACCTGCGCCTGAGGAAGCAGCAGGACGCCGGCGGTTTGAAGGATGTTGCGGCGGGTCGGAGACATGGCGCGAGGATACCACGACCTCGGCCCGTTTTTTCGTATATGATGTACGGTTGGAGTAAATGTTCATGACTCAAACTATTTCCCTCTCCCGCGTGGCCGGGATCGTGTTTGCGGGGCTGATCGCCCTTCCAGCCGGCAGTCTGCTGTTTCAATCCCGAGGCGCTGACGCCATGCCGCCGGTCCGGATGACCAAAGCCGAAGATCACCAGCGGACAATGGAGCTGCTTCACATCAGGGAGCTTCGCCGGGGCAAGGCGGGCAGAGACAAGACCGATCCCAATTTCGCCAACTACGACGAATCGAAAGCGAACCCATTTCCGAACCTGCCGGACCCGCTGACGCTCAAGAACGGCAAAAAGGTGACCACGGCGGCCGAGTGGTGGAACAAGCGACGTCCCGAAATCGTGGAAGATTTCGACCGCGAGGTTTATGGCCGCGTACCGAAGAACGTTCCGAAAGTGAAGTGGGAGGTCACCTCGGTCACCAACGGGAAGATGGGCGATATCGACATCGTCACCAAACAACTGACAGGCGTGGTGGACAATTCGATGGCTCCCGATATCGAGGTCAAGATCGCGCTTTCGCTGACGACGCCCGCGCACGCGGCAGGGCCGGTGCCGGTGATCATGCAGTTCGGCGGCTTTGGAGGCGGGCAAAACGCGGCAGGGGGACCGCCTTATGGGCCGAACGCGTTCAACGCGCCGCCCGCGGGACGAGGACCGGTGGCGGCCTTCGGCGCATCCGGGGCAGGACGCGCGGGATTTGGCGGCGTGGGCCGTGGACCGACTGGGCCCACCTGGCAGAATCAGGTTTTGGCAAGAGGGTGGGGCTATGCGTCGCTCACCCCCGGCAGCATCCAGGCGGATAACGGCGCCGGGTTGACGCTCGGCATCATCGGACTGTGCAATAAAGGCCAGCCGCGCAAGGCTGATGACTGGGGCGCGCTGCGGGCGTGGGCGTGGGGCGCCAGCCGCGCCATCGATTACTTCGAGACCGATAAAGCCGTGGACGCGAAGCATATCGCGATCGAAGGCCACTCGCGCTACGGCAAGGCGGCGATTGTCGCAATGGCGTACGACCCTCGGATGTGGACAGCTTATGTCAGTTCCTCCGGCGAAGGCGGCGCGAAACTGCACCGGCGAAACTGGGGTGAAATTATCGAGAACGTTGCGGGCGTGGATGAATATCACTGGATGGCGGGCAACTTCCTGAAATACGCGGGGCCGCTCGGGTGGAACGACCTGCCGGTCGATTCGCATGAACTGGTGGCGATGATCGCGCCGCGCCCGGTTTTTCTGAGCGCGGGCAACGGCGGCTACGATGTGGAGCCCGGCGGGGATAGTTGGGTGGACGCGAAGGGGACATTCCTCGCGGGTGTGGGGGCTGGGCCGGTATACCGGCTTCTCGGCAAGAAGGATCTGGGAACGACGGAGTTCCCGAAGATCGAAACGCTGCTCGCTACCGGCGATATCGCGTTCCGGCAGCACTCGAGTGGACACACGGACGTGCCGAACTGGCCATACTTCCTGGACTTCGCGTCGAAGCACATGTAAGCCGCGCCGGATCGGTACCCTTCGCGATAAGCTGTCGGACGAGAGGAAATCCGATCCATGAGGAAAGCAGCGGCTGTGGCCATCGTTGTGGGCGCGTGTGCGGCATGGTTTGCCCTGCATGCCGCCTCGCCAGTGAATTCCATCGGGATGACACTGGTGACGGTTCCGGCGGGCAGCTTCGAAATGGGAGTGGATTCGGTCCCGCTGCCGCCGGAACTGATCAAAGGCCCGTCCGGTGTGGTCTACGACCGCACTTCGAATGAAGGCGACTATGACGAGGCGCCTGTTCACCACGTCACCATCAGCCATCCATTCGCGATGGGCGCGACGGAGGTCACGATTGAACAGTTCCAGAAGTTTCGTCCGGATTTTAAGGGTGATCCTTACTATGCGCCGTACGCATCGGGATTGAGCTGGGACGACGCGGTCGCTTTCACGAAATGGCTTAGTGGGAGAGAAGGCAAGCCCTACCGTTTGCCGACCGAAGCGGAGTGGGAGTACGCAGCGCGCGCGGGTACGAAGACGCTGTTCTCTTCCGGCGCACATCGGCCTGCGCCCGAGACGGCGAATGCCTGGGGTCTGAAGAACATGCATACGAATGTGGCGGAGTGGTGCCTCGACTGGCACGGACTCTATCCACACGAAGCGCAGACGGATCCGGTGGGCCCCGCCACCGGGATCGGCCGCGTGATTCGCGGCGGAGGACTCGACTACCGCCCTGCTCCAAAGACCGACGAAGGCCGTCACCTTCCCGCCGAGATGGCGTATTACGCGCGGTCCGCCAATCGAGCCAGCATGGCGCCCGGTTTCCGCGGCGCTCATGGCATCGGTTTTCGGGTGGTGCAGGCGCCGATGCCTGGAACGAAGCCGCTGAGCGTGGAACCGAATTTCTTTGTTACGGACGTGAAGCAGAATTCGCCGGATCTGAAGCGGGGACCGAATCCGGAGAGTCCTTTCTATTACTCGCGCCCGCTGTTCCCCGACCTCGGCAACAAGAACATGCGCTCGGTGGGGTGGAAGATCGGGTTCAAGCCAGGTCTCGGCATCGCGTATCACAACTCCGCCGTGCAGGTGCTGAACAATGGCGACCTGATTGCCGCGTATTACAACACGCCGGAATACGAGGACGATCCCGATCAGACTGTGATGACGATGCGGCTGCGCTATGGCGCCGCGGATTGGGACATGCCGGAACCCTGGCCCGATTTCGCCGATGCGGATGACGCCGCGCCGGTGTTCTGGAACGAAGCCGGGCATCTCTGGTTCTTCTGGGGATCGCCTCGGCTGCTGGGCGGCGGACCGTTTCAGTACATGACGTCGGATGACAACGGCGCGACCTGGAGTTCGGTTGTGCTGGCCAATCTCACGGCGCCTCCGGGTAAGTTCACGCCGCAACCCATTAACAGTGTGGTCCGCGCGAAAGACGGGACGATCTACTTGCCGGTGGATGGCGACGGCAGCATCAGCGTCGTGTTCAACTCGCACGACAATGGCAAAACGTGGACCGATCCAGGCGGGCGAACGGCGGGACGCCACACCACGCTCGTGATCGGGCGCGATGGTTCGCTGATCGGCTACGGCGGCAAAAATTCGGAGATCGACGGCTTCATGCCGAAGGCCGTGAGCCGGGACGGCGGAAAGACGTGGGAGAAATCGAAGACGCCTTTCCGTCCTCTGGGGAGCGGGCAAAGGCCGAGTATCATCCGGCTGCAATCGGGCCGGCTGTTTTTCGTCGCCGATCTGTTCAACAAGAAGAAGCTGGGCCCGGATGGCGCGGGGGCTTTTGTCGCGTTGAGTGACGATGACGGCGCCACATGGCAGAAGCGCCAGCTTCCAGGGGTTGTCACCGTTGGCTACGTGACGGCTACGCAGGCGCCGAATGGGGTCATTCATATCGTGACATCAAAGGGCAATCCGTCGCTTCATATCGAGCTGAATGAGGCGTGGGTCTTGAAGGGCGGCGATCCGGCGCCGGAGCCCATGGAAGCACGCGACGTGCACGAGAGCCGCGAGCAATATCCCAGCGGCAAGACAAGGGCCGTATGGAGCGCAGGCTTCACGCAGGACGGCCGCTATGTGCTGAACGGGCGGCAGACGTTCTTTTATCCGAACGGCAAAAAGCAATGGGAGGCCACTTACCTGGCTGGCCGGCGAACGGGCGTTGAAACGTTCTGGAGCGCGGCTGGTGTGAGGGAGTGGGAACGTTCGTTTGCGGCCGATGGCGTGTGGAGCTGGACACTCTATGACAAGGGCGGCCGGATCGCGGCGCAATCGCGCTGGCGCGGCAAACAACTACTTGACGCGAATACTCAGGGAGCACTGGCACGATGAAGTTCGGACTCGCGGCGGCACTCGCCGCCTCTTTCGCAACACTGGCAATCGGCGCAGATACGGGCCGGCTGAAGGTCGCGGCGGGTGGACATTTTCTGCAGCACGAGGATGGCAGACCGTTTTTCTGGCTGGCTGACACCGCGTGGCTGATGTTCAACAAGCTGACGCCGGACGAGATCAGGACGTATCTTCATGACCGGCACGAGAAAGGTTTCAACGTGGTGCAGGTGATGGTGATTCGCGGCGGCGATACCGATACGTCCGGCGAGCCGGCGCTGATCGATAACCACCCCGCGAAACCGGATCTCACGCACGGACGCTGGGATCGAGTGGATCAGGCGATTTCGTTCGCCAACGATGAGGGAGTCTACGTCGGGCTGGTGACGGCGTGGGGTTCACTGGTGAAATCGGGAACGCTGAACGAATCGAACGCGAAGGAATACGCCACGTTCCTGGCCCGGCGTTATCGCGACCGGCCCAATATCGTATGGATTCTGGGCGGCGACATTCAGGGCGATATTCATCCCGAAGTCTGGCGGATCATGGGCACAACCCTGAGAGCCGAAGATCCGAACCATCTCATCACGTATCATCCATTCGGCCGGATGCAATCCTCCATGTGGTTTCACAACGATCCGTGGCTCGACTTCAACATGTTTCAATCGGGGCACCGGCGCTATGACCAGGACACCGATTCGCCGCACAAATTCGGCGAGGATAACTGGCGCTATGTGGAAGAAGACTATGCGCGCAAGCCGGCGAAGCCGGTGATTGACGGCGAGCCTTCCTACGAAGGTATTCCGCAGGGTCTGCATGATCCGGCGCAGCCTTACTGGAAAGCCGCGGACGCGCGGCGCTATGCATGGTGGAGCGTGCTGGCGGGCGCCGCGGGACATACTTATGGCGATAACTCCGTGATGCAGTTCCTGCGTAAGGGCGATGGGGCCGCTTACGGCGCGACGGAAATATGGAGCGACGCGATTCACGATCCCGGCTCGGGGCAAATGCAGTATGTGAAGAAGCTGATGCTTTCGAGACCGTATTTCGATCGCGTGCCGGATCAGACGCTGATCGCTGGCGAGAACGGAACGAAGCATGACTATGTGGTGGCGAGCCGGGGTAAGAATTATTTGTTCGCGTATGACTACACCGGAAAGCCCTTTCGGATTCGAATGGGGGCGATCAGCGGGAAGAGTGTTCAGGCGTGGTGGTACAGTCCGCGGGATGGTTCCACGCGCCAGGCAGGGACGTTCGAGAATCGCGGCGAACACGCCTTCACGCCGCCGGATCAGAACGATTGGGTGCTGGTCATCGATGATAGCGCCGCGAAGTTTGCAGCGCCGGGAACGGTGCGCTGAGCCCGCGACATGCTGAACCGGCGGGAATTCGTGGCATTGGGCGCGCCCGCCATTCTCGCGGCGACGGGCAGCGCAAACCCGCTGCTCGATCCCGATCAGTTCCGGTCGTACATCGAGTTCTTCAACTCGATGGTTCCGGAAGAGCCGGTTACCACGATTCCCAACGCGATGGCATGGGAATGGATGAGGTACAACATTCCGTTTTTCTCGTGTCCCGACGAAGCGACGGAGCAGATCTATTATTACCGCTGGTGGACCTACCGGAAGGCTATCAAAGCGACGCCGGTGGGTTACATCATCACGGAATTTCTGAAGCCGGTCAGTCACGCGGGCGAGTACAACGCGCTGAGCTGCGCATTGGGCCATCACATCGCGGAAGGGCGATGGTTGCGCGAGCCCAGCTATATCGATCAGGACATTCACTACTGGCTTCGGGGCGGGCCAGGCGGCGGACTCGCGAAAAACCTCCATCAGTTCACCGGCTGGGTTGCGTGGGGTGTGACTGATTTGCTGGAGGTCCGCGGGGACCGTGCGGCGACGGTCTACCTCGACGCACTCCAGGCCGACTATGTGCAATGGGAGCAGGAGCGCCTGACAGCCAGCGGATTGTTCTGGCAGCGCGATGTTTCAGACGGCATGGAAGAATCCGCGAGCGCTGGACGCAAGGTGCGGAATATCCGGCCGAGCATTAATTCCTGCATGTATGGGAACGCGGCGGCGATTGCGCGGATCGCAGGTCTCGCGGGCAAGGCGAATGTCGAAAGCCGCTATCGCGCAAAGGCCGCCGCTCTCCGGCAGCTCGTGCAGCAGAAGCTATGGAATCCGGAGGCGCGCTTCTTCGAAACGCTCGATGAGCAGGGTCGATTCGTTCCGGTGCGTGAAGCGATCGGCTTCACTCCCTGGTATTTCGAATTACCGGAGAAAGGCAGGGGCTGCGAAGAGGCGTGGAAACAGCTCATGGATCCGCAGGGCTTCTACGCGCCCTACGGGCCAACGACGACAGAGCGCCGCAGTCCTTTCTATAAGCTCGATTACGCTGGTGACGACTGTAAGTGGAACGGGCCTTCGTGGCCGTTTGCCACGACGATCACGCTGAGGGGCCTCGCGAACGTGCTCAATGACTATTCGCAGAACGCGATCTCATCCGCCGAATACCGGAAAACGCTCGCGATCTACACGCACAACCATCGTCTGAAGCTGGATGATGGCCGTGTGATTCCGTGGATCGATGAAAATCAGAATCCGGAAACCGGCGAGTGGATCGCGCGGACAATGAAAATCCGCAAGCGCACATTCTACGGGCGCGGCGACCACTACAACCATTCCGCGTACTGCGACCTGATCATCACCGGCCTTGTTGGACTGCGGCCGTCAACAGGCGACACATTCGAGGTCAACCCGCTGGCGGATCCGGCATGGGATTGGTTCTGTCTCGATAACGTCTCGTATCACGGCCGCTCGGTCTCGATTATCTGGGATCGAAATGGCGAGAAATACGGCCGCGGCGCCGGTCTCGCTGTCTATGTTAACGGCCGGCGAGTGGCCCGGCGCGAGACGATGGGCCGGCTCGCCGTACGTCTCAGTTAGCGCGCCACCTCTTCGACGGCCGTAGCGTGAATGAGTGCGGCGCGATCCAGAATGCGCCGGGCATAGTCCGCCACGCGGCTTACACCCGTCTCGTAAGTTGGGTTCGGACTTCCTGGCCCTCCGTTGTAAGCGCCGACCGCCAGACTAACATCGCCATGGAAGTGATCGAGAAGATACCTGAGCAAAAGGCCTGCGTACGTAGTCAGAGTTTCGGGTGGGACGTTATCGATATCAAGCTTGCGGGCCGGCTGGAGGCGTGGAGGAAGCTTGCTGTAATCGCGGGACCGATCCTGCAGGTAGAGAGAATGCGCAAAGCGGAGGGTTTCGCGCGTGATTTGCCAGACTCCCAGCGCCGGATTTTCCACGAGAACACCGCGCTTGCCGCGCCGAACGACCACATCTCCGGGATCGGCGCGGCGCTTCCAGACCCTGTGCTGCAGATCGCCGTTGACATTGAGATAGTTGTTTTCCATTGCGCCGATTCCGAGAAAGTACGAGAGAGGCAGATTGTAGAAATCCGCCACCGCGATGATGTCACCCGCGAGCCCCATAGCTTCGTCATTGGTCAGCGGCGACAATGTGGAATCTCCGAGCACGCGGCGATCGGTGACGGCTTTGAATCGCAGGAATCGGCTCACGTAGGAAGCGCGCTGTTTTGGGGAGAGATTGTGGAAGACGTTCTGCACCGGGCCGTTCCAGGCATGGATGAAGACCTGCGTTTCTTCCCGCAAATGCGCTACGGATGCCGGCGTCAAAAAGGCCCAGGATGGCGTGTTGCCAATTCCCCTGGAATGCAGCCGGGCAATCTCGTCCGCGCACTCCACCAGGTTATCCGGGCATCGGACGGCGAGCGTATAAGTGGGATGATCGCCGGGATTGAGCATCAGCATTACGTCGCGGCCGGCAGGCGATTCCTGCGTCTGCGTCAGATCGAACATCAAATAAGCGAAGAGCTCATTATCATAATGTCCGGGAAAGCCGACGAGCTCACGGCCGGGCATCGTGATCTGCTGATGGCCTTCGCCATCGACCCACCACCGCAGGCCCGATTCCGGGATTTTGACATCGATTGTGCGCGGCCAGAGGCGATAAGCGGCGAAAGAGGCCAGCGCCACCAGGGCGGCGCAGCCAGCGCATGCGGCGATTCGCTTCACCAACATTCCATTTATATAGACGCACAACGGAGCAAACAGAATTTCGATGGAGAGGAATCGGGAACAGAACTTCTTCCCAATTACAGGATAGCAACCTAAACGATTGAAAACAAGACTTGATTTCATTTGGAATCCGCTCTACCATCAACCCCACAGATGATTCCACAGGAAAAGAGCGCAGCCGTGACAAAGGCGCTGCGCCAAACATTCGGTGTAACGGAAGCCGACGAGACTCGCCAGATCCCGAACGGGACATTCAACAACGTGCAGGTTTTCCGGATTGTGGTCCGCGGGACGCCTTATCTGCTGCGGGTGATTCTGCGCGCCGAAGATCCCACGTGCCACTTCACCTGCATGAGCGCCGCGGCGGAAGCGGGGCTCGCGCCGCGTGTCCGGTACACGTGCGTGGAAGACCGCATTTCGATCACGGATTTTGTTGAGGGCGTGATCGCTTTTCCACGAACGGAAGCCCTGGTGCGAGTGCCTCGGCTGCTGCGGAACCTGCAGGCGCTGCACGCGTTCCCAGGCAGAGCAAGCCACCTCAATACGTCCTGCACATTCCTGCTGCAGAAAGGTCCCGCGGTGGATGGTCTTCTGCAGCGTTGTAAAACAATGGGCGTTCTTCCGCAGGATCAGATGGAAGACCTGATCGCCCGGCACGCGCAACTGGCCTCGGTTTATTCCCCGCAGGATTCAGAGATGGCGCCGAGCCACAACGATCTCTTCAAACCTGACAATATGCTGTTTGACGGCCAGCGTACGTGGCTCGTTGACTGGGAGGCGGCATTTCAGAACGATCAGTATGCCGATCTGGCGGCGGTGGCGAACATGATTGTGACCAGCGATGCGGAAGAAGAAATCTACCTTCGGGAATTTTTCGGGCAGCCGCCCACGGCTTATCAACGTGCGCGGTTCTTCCTCATGCAGCAGGTGGCGCACATTTTTTACACGGTGGCTTTCCTGATTCTGCAATCCGGCGGCCAGCCGATCGACCGGAACACGCAGGCTCCTGACTACAACGAGTTCCAGGGGCAATTCTGGACTGGCGAGATCAAACTCGATAAGACTCCCGCGAAGATCGCCTATGGACGCGTGCACTGGGAGCGGCTTCGGCGAAATGTGCAATTGCCGCGATACGGGGAATCGCTTCGAATCATTTCCGGCGGACAGGGCTGATCTTTCCGCACTCTGCGCGAATATCGCCCAATACACACGCTTTTGGGCGCATCGTGATAGCATTTGGGGCTGGAAAGGTCATCACATGAAGCGATTCCCTCAGACAGTTTTGCTGTGTTTCCTCGCGGCCGTAACGGCTTTCGGAGCCGACCGGGTGAAGACCGCGAGTGGCGTTCTTGAATCCACTATCGCGCCGAAAGATGGCGTGCGGTTCTTCCGCGGCATTCCGTTCGCGGCGCCGCCAGTCGGTGACCTCCGGTGGAAAGAGCCGCAGCCCGTAAAGAAGTGGTCCGGAGTCCGCAACGCCAATGAATTCGGGGCGCGCTGCATGCAGCGAGCGGGCGGAGACTACTGGTCGCGCAGCAGTGGCACCAGCGAAGACTGTCTATACCTGAATGTCTGGACGCCCGCAAAGTCCGCCAATGAGAAGCTTCCGGTGCTGGTCTATATTTTTGGCGGCGGGTTCCAGAATGGCGACGGCTCGGAGTATCGCTATGACGGCGAGAGCATGGCGCACAAGGGAATCGTCTCCGTGGCAATCAACTATCGCCTGGGAATTTTCGGCTTCTTCTCGCATCCGGAACTCACGAAGGAATCGCCCCATCATGCGTCGGGCAATTATGGCCTGCTCGATCAGGTGGCGGCGCTCGAATGGGTACAGAAGAATATCGCGGCGTTTGGGGGCGATCCGAAGCATGTGGTCGTTGCCGGCGAATCGGCCGGATCGATTTCGGTCAGCGCGCTCATGGCTTCGCCGCTTTCGAAGAATATGATGGCCGGCGCCATCGGCGAGAGCGGGGCGCTCATCGCAACGCTGCCGCCCAAGCCACTGGCCGAAACGGAAAAGACCGGCGTGGCGTTTGCTGAGAAGGCCGGCGCTGCCTCGCTCGAAGCGCTGCGTGCGCTGAGCGCGGAAAAGATTATGGAACTGACGGCTCCCGCAGGACGCGGCGGTGGACGCGGCGCGGGTCCCACGCTATCGTTTGGAGTCAATCTGGATGGCTATTTCCTGCCGAAGACGCTTCCGGAGATTTTCGAGGCCGGACAACAGGCGAAGATTCCGATGCTGGCGGGAAGCAACTCGGCCGAGCAGGGTCCGGGCAGCGTACTGGGGCAGGCTGAGCCGACGGTGGAGAACTTCAAGGCCGCGATCGAGCGGCTCTATCCGGGTCATGCGGATGAAGTCCTCAAGGTTTATGCGCCGACGACGCCCGAGGAAGTGCGCCAGGCGGCGACCGATCTGGCCAGCGCGCGGTTCATCGCGTTCGGCACATGGAAATGGACCGAACTCCAGGCCGCGAACGGCACTAAGCCGGTCTATCGCTATTACTATGCTCGCGTCCGGCCTCGTTACACGGGAATGCCGGGCGAGGCTCCCGCTGCGAATACCGGCGGCCGGGGCGGCGGACGTGGTCCTGCTGGTCCGCCGGCTGGCGCGGCGCATTCTTCGGAGATTCAATATGCGATGGGCAACCTGAATCTCGACACGCGCTATGAGTGGACCGCCGACGATCACAAGGTGTCCGAGACCATGCAGGACTACTTTGCCAATTTCATCAAGACGTTCAATCCGAATGGCTCGGGATTGCCGGAGTGGCCTGCATACAGCGCAAAGACCGGCTATCAGCGGATGCGAATCGACGTGAATTCGAAGGCCGAGCCGGAGCCGGATCGCGCGCGTTACCAGACGCTCGAAAAAGTCATGGCGGAGAAGTAAGCCGCCGTCAGATTCCCATCAACTCGTTGAGCTGCGCGGTTGTTTTGCTGCGATCTACAAAGCCGAACGTGCCGGAGTCTTTCGCTTCGAGAGCTGCATCGATCAGCCCCGTCATCGCGGCCCGATAGAGCGAGGTCGCGAGGCTGATGCGCCTGACGCCGGCGGCGGCGAGTTCCTCGACCGGGAATGATTTCCCCGGGATGCCGGCCATGAAGTTGAAGGGCCGGGAAATCGCGGAGCAGACGGTCCGCACAGCCGCGACAGCCGGCAGGCCAGGTGCGAACAGAACCTGGGCACCTGCTTTTTCGAATGCCTGCAGGCGGCGAATCGTGTCATCCAGCTTTGGCGATGCATAGAGGAAGTTGTGCGCGCGTGCGGTGAGCAGGAACGGAAATGGAAGGGCGCGCGCCGCTTCCGCGCCCGCGGCGATTCGTTCGACGGCGAGTTGCTCGTCGTAGAGCGGATGAGAGGGATCGCCGGTCGAGTCTTCGATCGTGCAGCCGACGAGACCGGCCGCGGCTGCCTGCCGAATCGTTTCGGCGACGGTTTCCGGCTTGTCCCCGAAGCCAATTCCGAGATCAGCTGAGACAGGAAGCGTGGTTGCGTTCACAATGGCGCGCGCATGCGCGAGCGATTCATCGCGGCTAAGGCCGTGATCCCTGCGCCCCTCCACGGCCGCGGCGGCGGCGCTCGAAGTCGCGAGCGCAGAAAAACCGAGACCTGTCAGGACGCGCGCGGAAAGCGTGTCCCAGGGATTGGGGATGAGGAAAACGCCGGGCGCTTCATGAAGGGCGCGAAAGCGGATTGCTTTTTCGTGCTGAGTGCTGTCCATGCCTGATTCTAAACTCAAGGACGGAGATGACGCCGCTCTATCAAATTCAGGAGCAGGTCCGGGCGCGTACGGAGGAGACTGCGGCGGCGCACGGCAACTGGCCATGCCGGAAGGGATGCGACGATTGCTGCCGGCATCTGGCTTCTGTCCCGCGCGTTACTCGCGACGAGTGGCTAATGATTGAGAACGCGATCAACCCAAGGCTGCGCGAGCGCATCCGCGGTTCCGCTCAGAAGACGCGTCCGGTAGTTTGTCCGCTGCTCGATGAAGATTCCGGCGCGTGCCTCATTTACGCGGTGCGGCCCGTTGCTTGCCGGTCATACGGATTTTACGCGGAGCGCGATAAGGTCCTCGGCTGCCATCGAATCGAAACGCTCGCGCGGGACTCGCTGCACGTCATCTGGGGCAATCACGAAACGCTCGAAGATCGTCTGGCTCAGCTTGGACCGGCCCGCGAGTTGCCGGAATGGCTGGCCGTTAGTCCCCCGCCGAGGATACATGGAGTCCAGGGCTAGTTACTTCGCCTGACAGGCGGAAAGCGGAGCAGCCCCACAGCGTACCAGGTAGTCGTATGTCGTATCGAACTCTGCCGGTACGCGAGTTGGATCGTCCGATGAACCCTTTGGGACAACGAGCACCATTGCCTTTCGAAAACGCGTGAGAAGCACACGATATTTATTCCTCACCCGCATTCCTGGATCGTCGGCCGAAGCCTGTGGATTGTAGGTTTCGGTTACAGGGGTCCACCCCAGACCTTTGAGACGTCTCGGCACAACCTTGTTTGGTTCGAACAAGAGATCTCCTCCCCACAGGAGTCCTACAAGATCAAGTTCGAGACCCTGCATCTCAAACTCACTCATCGCAACCTCGAGCTGGTTTGATGACCGGTAATCGCCATCGGGTTGCAGAAACCATTTGACGTAATCAACGCCTCGAAGAAAGTCGAATGATGGAGGCTCAATACCTTCCGAACGAAGTCGAGCTGCCCCTGAACTCGCAACCAGGCCGGCGCGCCGACTGCCTGCAACATTCGCTCGCAACCAGGTTCGCGCAGCACTGATATCGCGAGTCGCATAAATCGGCAACCCTCTCGTCGCCAGTGAGGCAGCCATTTGTTCCTCGCCGTTCAGCACCGCGTTTACCCACGCGGCGGTCACCTCGGTGGTGAATGACCGTTTTGATATCGCCAAATGGAGGTTCGCATCACGGAGGATCGTCACTCCCTCAGGAGGCGACGCCCGAAACAAACGCGAACCCGCGACTGCCGCGCCACCATCAAGCGCTTCTGGTGAAGTTAAAACCTCCCACCGGCTGTGTCTCGATAACGATTCACCCCAGGCGGCCAGTCCGGCCTCTCCGGCATGGATTTCCTGACCGCCACCGACCAGAGCGATCACAACAGCCCATCCCTCATGACGACCCATAATTTCAAGCACCATATCCGGCTCCGCAATATTGCGCCCGAACTTTTTAAGATTTCTCTCGGCCGTCCAGGCACGCTGCGCCTCATCGAACACGATGACGCGGTCCGCCGGAGGACGCGTGTCGAGGTAGGTATCACGAACAAACCTGTGGATCTCACGAATTCTTGAACTAAGAGACCGAACATTTGCTTTAGTCCGTCGATCCAGGTCTCGTTTGAGGGCCTCCTGCAGGACTGCGACCAGTGGACTATTACCAGACAGGAAGGCGGCTTGTTCGGTGCCGAGATCCAGGGTCGCCATAATCGCCTGAACAGCATCGAGTCCTGCAAGCGTCTTTCCCGCACCAGGAACACCCGTCACAATAATCAGCTTTCTGATCCCGCGAGTTCTGGCGTCATCGACTGCTTGGATAATCGCCTGCTGAGTTGCGTGCAGATTTTCAACACCCGCGCGCGAGTGGGCAAGCTCCTTGACGTTGTGACTTTGGTAGATTGCAGATGCCGCTTCGATAATTGTAGGTACCGGAAAATAGCGTGACTGCTGCCAGCGATGAGGATCAATCGGCAACATACGTCCTCCCCAGACATGGAGGAATGATGCAATGGTTTCCGCCATGTCAGTCGGCGAACTCACGGCGCCCCGAGCCGGCGATAGCAAATCCATCGGGATTTTCCTCCGAAACGCACCGACTGCAATTGGAATGGTAGTCCGGCCGCGAGTCTCCTCATGAAAATCCGCGAGATTGACGGCGTAGTTTTGCGCCTGCTGAAGTGCCGCCTGCGCGGCCGTTGTGGTGCCGCTTTTGTATTCGATTACGAATACGAGATCATCCGCCAGGACAACACAATCGATGCGCAGGCGAACGATGGGGAGAACATACTCAAGAAGAACAGACCAGCGAGCAGAATCAGGGAGTATCCTGATCAGGTGCCGGAAAGCGGTTTGTAACTCCGCAATCTCCTGCTGCCAGGAAAATGCAGTGTGCGTCGTCGTATCGAATCCTTCAGTCGCCAACCCCTTCGTAAGGGCTCCCAGCAGAAACTCCGCACTGACGGATACGAACTCATTGAGCAACGTGCAATAGAGGCTTGGCATCCAATGCTATAGGTGAAACGAAACGACCGCTCTACAGCGTCCGCAGGAACGCGATCAGATCCTTCTTCTCCGCCGGCGTCAGATTGAGGCCGAACGGATGGCCGGGAATCCCGCGGGACTTGCCGTCATAGCCTTTGAAGCCGGTCGGGACATAGTCGGCATTCAGGCGCGCCGGATCGAGCCACTCTTCGAGCGTCATCGCCGCGCCAGTGTGGCCGAGCGGCCCGCGATACCAGAGGCCTTTCAGCGATGGCACCTTATAGAAGCCCGTCCCCTTATGACTGTCGAGCGCGTAACGCGGGTCGACGCCGATGTGCCGGCCCACCACCTCATCCGAAGCCGGCGCATCGAAGCCATCCGCCGGCACCAGTTTGTTGTTCGTGTAGAGCGGCGGCGTATGGCAATTCACGCACGTCTCGCGCTCAAACAACTTCTGACCTCGCCGGGCGGACGCATCGACCGGATTCGGATTAGCCGGCGGCTTCAGTGAATACAGATAGGTGGCGAGCGCGTAGAGTTCCGCATCGCTGTATCTCGCGCCAGGCATCTGCGCCGGCGCGGGCGCGGAGGCGCCATAGCGGTCCGCGTTGAACATATCCTGCGCAAGGGTGCTGTAGCGCATCAGATCCCCGATGCTGCGCTGCCGAATCAGGCCGGTATGATCCAGAAATTTTCTATCGCTCACGCCGATCAGATCCGGAATCTGCGGCGGCAACAACATGCTGGTGTTCGCCCGCGCGGTCACGCCCGGCGGAATGGCTTCGCCCGCCGCGATGAATTCGTCGAGGCTCATCTTCTCGGTCGCGCGATTGAGATCGTTCTCCACCCACGGCGATTCGAACTGCAGCGCGAACTTGCGAACCTGCGCGAGAATGCGGTCTGGCCCCATTGCTTTTGCCGACGCGCGCAACAGCATCGCACCCTCGCGATCGCTCGGATTATTGCCCTGAGCGCCCGCGATCACGGACCCATCGGACATGACGCGCGTGTGACAGGTCACGCAGCCCATCGACCCGAGTTCCACCGTGCCCTTCTTGCGAATTACCCAACGGGCGAATGGAATGATGCCATCCTTCGCGACGGGAACGCCCACCTTGCGAATGTATTCGGGATCCTGGAGATTCTGCGCGGTGAAGAAAACCGGATTGAACGAAGTCGGCGCGTTGAAAACAATTTCACCGGCGGCGATCCAATCCGCCTGAGTCTTGTTCTTCGATGCATCGAACGCCACCGCGGGGTCGAGCGTGCGCAGGTGTTCCATGTAACCGGCGGGCTCGCGGCCCGGCGCATAAACGGGATACGACTGGTAGATCACGCGCTCAGGAATTTTATAATACGCGTCCTCGCTGATATGGATCGCCGAGAACTCCGGACGCGCGAGCGGCACTTCCAGAGATTCGACGGCGGACTTCTCCCATGTCCGCGGAATATCGGCCGCGAACAGCGGCAGCGCGAGGAACAGCAACAGAACTTTCATAACGAATGAATCGCCGCCAACCAGTATCTCAAGGGGCAATACGGGATCCGGAAAATGGTCATGTCCGAAAACCGCCAGTACGGAGCCGGCGACGCTGCGAAAATGTGTTCATGGAGCTGCCGGACAAGGAGACCTGTTACCGCGCGTTGGAGAGCCGGGACCCGCGATTTGACGGCCTTCTGTTCACGGGCGTCAAAAGCACAGGGATCTACTGCCGCCCGGTCTGCCCGGCGCGAACGCCGAAGTTCGTGAATTGCGAATTTTTCGGTTCGGCGGCCGCGGCGCAGGAGGCAGGATACCGTCCCTGCCTGCGGTGCCGCCCGGAGACCGCGCCTGATCTCGCGTCCTGGCGCGGAACGTCGAATACGGTTTCGCGCGCGCTCGCTTTGATTACGGATGGCGCTCTCGATGGGTCTGAAGACGGCGTGGAAGGGCTGGCGGAACGGCTCGGAATCGGTGAGCGGCATTTACGGCGGCTTTTCACGCAGCACCTGGGAGCGTCGCCCATCGCGGTGGCGCAGACGCGCCGCGTATTGTTCGCGAAGCAACTGATCCAGGAAACGAAGATGCCGATGACGGAGGTGGCGCTGGCATCGGGATTCGGCAGCATCCGGCGCTTCAACGAAACATTTCTTGGATTGTTCGGCCGGCCGCCGAGCGCGCTGCGAAGGAAAAATTCACAGGCGGAAGCAGGAGTTACGCTACGGCTGCGCTACCGGCCGCCATACGATTGGGACTCCATGCTGGGCTTCTTTGCCGCGCGCGCCATACCGGGAGTCGAATTGGTGGAGAACGGCTGCTATCTGCGGACAGTGGGGATTGACGGCTTCACCGGCAGCGTGCAGGTGTCGCATCTGGCGGCGCGCCAGAGTCTGTGCGTGACGATCCGTTTTCCCCGCGTGCAATCGCTGCCCTCGATCGTGGGGCGCGTACGGCGGCTGTTCGATCTGGGGGCCGATATCGAGACGATCGATTCGCATCTGTCGCTCGATCCGCAGTTGGCGCCGCTCATCGCGCGGCGTCCAGGCCTGCGGGCGCCAGGCGGTTGGGATGGCTTTGAACTGGCAGTCCGCGCGGTGCTGGGCCAGCAGGTCAGCGTCACAGCGGCGCGGGGGCTCGCGCGGCAGCTTGTGGAGGCTCACGGCGAGCGCGTACAGGAGCAGTTTGCCATCGATCCCCGGCTGACGCATGTCTTCCCCGATGCCCCGCGGCTGGCGGGCGCAAAGTCGATAGAAGCCGGAATGCCGGAAGCTCGAAAAGCGGCGTTGAAGGGTGTGGCTGAGGCGGCGGTCGCGGACCCGTGTTTGTTCCGGCCTTTGGGCACGATGGAAGAGGCAATAGCGAAGCTGCGAAAAATCAAAGGTGTGGGCGAGTGGACCGCGCAATACATCGCGCTGCGGGCCATGAGGGAAACCGATGCGTTCCCGGCCGCCGACATTGGTTTGCTGCGGGGCGCCGAAGTAGTGGACGGAGTGAGGCCGACCGTGCCGGATTTACTGGCTCGATCGGAAACATGGCGGCCCTGGCGCGCCTATGCGGCGCAGCATCTGTGGGCAGCCGATTCGGGAATTTCCACAATGAGGAGAACCTATGTCTGAAGTGCTGAAACTGTTTCTGGACCGGATGGAAACGCCGATCGGCGAAATGCTGCTGGTGACGGACACCGGCGGGAGAGTTCGGGCGCTCGACTGGAACGATTACGAATCGAGAATGACCACGCTGCTCGATCGGCATTATGGCAAAGGCCGTTACACGCTGGAGCCGGCAAGTGCCACGCATGCGCTTCGGGATATCCTGCAGCGGTATTTTGCAGGTGAAGTGAACGCGATCGACGAGATTCCGGTGGAGACGACGGGCACGGAATTCCAGAAGAGCGTTTGGACGGAGCTGCGCCATATTCCGGTGGGAACTTCGGTTTCGTACGGCGCGCTGGCGAAGCGAATCGCGCGCCCGAAAGCCGTGCGCGCCGTGGGGCTCGCGAATGGATCGAATCCGATCGGCCTCATCGTGCCATGCCACCGCGTGATTGGCGCGGACGGATCGCTCACCGGCTACGGCGGCGGGCTCGAACGCAAGAAGTGGCTGCTGGAGCACGAGCGCATGCACACGAAAGGTGCCAGCCTGTTTGCCGCATGAAGCCGTTGAACAGGTGCAGTTGGGCCGAGAGTAACGCCGCACTTCGCGATTATCACGACACCGAGTGGGGCGTGCCGGAGTTCGATAGCCGCGCGCTTTGGGAGAAGCTTGTGCTGGACGGTTTTCAGGCGGGGCTCTCCTGGAACGTCATTCTGCAGAAGCGCGAGGCATTCCGCAAAGCATTTCGCGGCTTCGATCCGGCGGCGGTTGTGCGATTCACCGCACGTGATGTCGACAGGCTCGTGGAGGACGCCGGGATCGTGCGTTCACGGTCCAAGATCGAAGCCGCGATCGGGAATGCGCGGGCTTATCTCGAGATAGAAGACTTTTCGGGTTGGATTTGGGATTTCGTTGGCGGCAAACCCATCCAGACCATCGGCCCGCGCCCCGTGAAAACAGACCTTTCCGAACAGATTTCGAAAGAGCTGAAGGAGCGCGGATTCAAATTCGTCGGGCCGACGATTGTCTACGCATGGATGCAGGCTGTCGGGCTGGTAAATGACCATGCCGATGACTGCTTTCGGCGCCGCGCGGTGAAGAAGCTGGCGCGCACTTCGAATTAAGCTGTTAGCTATGCCGGAGTTGCCGGATATAGCTGCGTACCTCGGAGCGCTCGAGCCGCGCGTGCTCGGCCAGCCGCTGACGAAAATTCGGATCAACAGCCCGTTTCTGCTGCGCAGCGTGACGCCGCCACCGTCGGCGCTCGAAGGGAAAACCGTGCGTAGTCTCCGGCGCGTGGGGAAGCGCATTGCCCTCGGTTTCGACGACGATCTCTGGCTGGTGCTGCATCTGATGATTGCGGGCAGGCTGCACTGGAAACCGGCCGGGGCGAAAATCAGCGGGAAATATCAGCTCGCGGCCTTCGATTTTCCGAACGGATCCGTGGTGCTGACGGAAGCGGGCTCAAAGCGGCGCGCTTCGCTGACACTGTTCAGCAGCGAAGCCGAAATGATGGCGAGCGACCCCGGCGGCGCGGATGTTTTTTCGATCGATCTCGATGCCTTCCGCGCTGCCCTCACGCACGAAAACCATACGCTGAAGCGATCACTCACGGACCCGCGAATTCTCAGCAGCATCGGCAACGCGTATTCCGACGAAATTCTGCACGCGGCAAAACTCTCGCCGATTCTCCTCACTCAGAAGCTCAGCCCCGAAGAGTGGCAGCGCCTGTTCGATTCCACCCGCGCCGTCCTGAAGATGTGGATTGACCGGCTCGGCAGCGAAGCCGCCGGCGGGTTCCCCGAAAAAGTCACGGCCTTCCGCGATGACATGGCCGTCCACGGCCGCTTCGGGAGACCCTGTCCGGTTTGTGGAGAACCCATCCAGCGAATCCGCTACGCCGATAACGAAACGAACTACTGCCCGCACTGCCAGACGGGCGGACGGCTGCTCGCCGACCGCGGCTTATCGCGCCTGCTGGGCAAAGACTGGCCGCGCACGCTCGAAGAGATGGAAGAGATGAAGAAGCGCTGATTGCGCTGCCGATCAAGCTACTTCGAGACCGCGCATCGTGCCGGTAGAAGTAGCGAACTTGTCTTCTTCGATACCGAGGCGCTGCAGGATCGAAACAAAAAGATTCGGCAGCGGATAATTGCGGTCGCGATCGAACGCGAGATGCTGTCCGTGGCGGAATCCGCCACCGGCGAAAATCGTCGGCAGGTTGGTGGTCACGTGGGTATTGGCGTCGCCCATGTTCGTCCCGTAGAGGATCATGGTCCGGTCCAGCAGCGTTTCGCTGCCCTCATTGCAGCCCTTCAGGTCACCATAAAGCTTCGCGAGAAGCTTCATGTGCTCGCGGTCGATCATTTCGAGCTGCGCGAGCTTCTTCGGATTCCTGCCGTGGTGCGAAAGGTTGTGATAGCCGTCATCGGTCGGCTCGCCGTTCACCGTAATGGCCGGCGAATTCACGCTGTCGAGCAGCAGCGCAACGGAACGCGTGGAGTCGGTTTCAAACGCGAGGCGCGCCATGTCGTACATCAGCCGCACCTTCTCCATATAGGCCTTCGGATCCGCGGGATCGACCGGCGGCTTTTCATTCACCACCGGCTTGGGCTTCGTCTCCCATTCCGAGGCGCTGACCATACGCTGTTCCAGATCACGCACGCCGGTCATGTACTGATCGAGGCGAGCACGGTCGGCCGCGCCGACATTCCGTTCCAGGCTCTTCGTCTGGTCGGCAATCGTATCCATGATGCTCTGCCCGAGCGCCAGCCGCCGGGTCTGCGCCTGCACTTCATCGGGCGTCCCGGTGATGAACATTTTGGCGAAAACAGCCGAGGCCTTGTCTTCCGCCGGAATCAGAACACCGCCGCGCGTCCACGAAAGGCTGCGCTGGCCCTGCGATACGTTCACTCCGAGCGTGAGCGATGGAAAACGCGTCTGATTGCCCAGTCGTTCCGCCACGTGCTGATCGAGCGAGATGGTGTTGCGGAAGCCGCCGTTGCCAGGATGCGGTGCGGCGGTCAGAAAGACATTATCGGCCGGATGGCCCGCATCCACATCCGGATGCATGACGCCTGAAAATACCGTGAAATCTTTGCGGAAATCCGCCAAATGTTCCAGATAAGTGGAAGGCGTGTAATCGAAACCGGTGGAATCGGCCGCCGGGAAAAATCTGTCGGGAAGAAGGCCCAGATTATTGCAAATGCCGAAGAAACGCCGCGGCGTAGCGGATTCAGCCGCGCGCGCGAAGGCCGGCGTCATCGCCTCCAGCAGTGGAAGCGCGAGCGCTACACCGGTTCCGCGCAGGATGGTGCGCCTGGAAAGCGTGTTCTTTGTGGAAATCTGAGGCATCTCTGGCTCCTTCCGAAAAAATGCTGGCTTGATTATATATCTTTTCTCATCCGGCGGCCAACCCGCTGGCGCCCAATCACTTGCAGCGGAAAAGCGGGCTCTGGACGATAGCATCCACGATCGAGCGAACCCCGTAGCCAGTGGGCTTCGCCTCGTCCAGAATCGCTTCCAGTTTCGGGCGGTCGCTGAACCGGACCGGCGCGCCGGTCGCAAAAATAATCAGCTGCGAGGCGAGGTTCCGGGCGAGCTGGCGCTGATCGGCGAGCAGCAGTGTCTTCAACTCGCGGACGCCGGCGAACGTGCGCCCGTCCGGCAGGGTGCCGGAAGCGTCCACTGGTAAGCCGTAGTGGAACGCGAAAGGCTGGCCGTTCTTCCCGATACCCGCGGCCTTCGTTCCCTCACCAAGAGCGCGGTACTTGTCACGCTCGGCCCCCACAACGTCGAACGACTCCAGGGCAAAGCCAGGAGGATCAATCAGCGCGTGGCATGAATTGCAGACCGGCTGGCTTCGGTGTTTCGCCAGAAGCTCCCGAATGGTGGACGCGCCGCGCGTATCGGTTGGCAGTGCCGGAACACCGGTAGGCCGCGGCGGAACCGGCTTGCCGAGAATACGTTCATTGATCCAGACTCCGCGCAGCACCGGCGACGTGCTGGTGCCATTAGCCGTGACTTTGAGGACGCTCGCCTGCGTCAGAAAGCCGCCCCGAATGGAGTCCGATGGCAGTTCCACGCGGCGGATGGCCGATCCCTGCACGCCGTCAATCCCATAGAGCTTGGCGAGGTGCTCATTGATCATCACGAACGTAGACGAAACAATATTGCTCGATGGCAGATTGCCCTTCAGCAGCTCAGTGAAAAACGCCCGCGACTCCGCGCCCGCCGATTCGGTCAGATAGTCGTCGAGATAGTAATCGGGATAGAGATTTTCATTGGGCGACGTGTTATCGAGTTTGCGAAGATCGAGCCAGTAATCGAGAAACGCCTTTACGAAGCGCTGCGACTTTGGATCTTCGAGCAGACGTTTCGTCTGCTCCCTCAGCACCGCGGAATCCTGCAGCTTGCTCTCCGCCGCGAGTTGGCGAAGCTGGGAATCCGGCTCCGAATTCCACAGGAAATAGGAAAGCCGCGAGGCCATCGCGTAGCTATCGAGCGCGCCAGGCTTCTCTTCGAGCGTGACGAACGCCGGTGAGCAGAGTACCGCCTCATAGGCGGAGAGCATGGCGTCCGTAAAAGAAAACCCGGCTGACATGGATTTCGCGGCGAGCGCGGTGAAGCGGTCCACATCGCCTGCGGGAACCGGTCGGCGATAGGCCCGGGCGAGGAAGGCTTTCAGAAGACGCCGGCTGTCGGCCGCCGGATCTTTCGATTCGTATTGCGGATTGCCCTTCGCGTCGAGGGTGTAAGGAAGATCGGCAAAAAGAAGATTCGCCCCCTGCATCGGCCATTGATCGACGAGCGGCCCTTCCACTTCCAGCCAGTTGAAGACAACGCCAGGCTGGCCCTCCTTCGTGGCAAGCGGATTCTTCCAGTTGGGCGGCCGCGAGCGGAAAAGACGAACGGCGTCAGGGCGAACCGAATCCCCTTTTAAGAGGTAAACCTCAATCTCATTAACAGTCGGTTCGGGGCGCACATCGAAGGTGCCGAGAAAACGCATCTCGCGCGGCGGCACTTCCGAATAGAGAGTCACGGGCTCAATCGTCCGGCCGTGAGTGATGTCTTCCGGGTTCGGACGCCACCAGCGCGGCATCTGGTCCGGTCCCACCCACATCGTGTGGGCTTTGAGGCGAAGCTTGTAACGGCCCGAAACCGGCGCGGTGAACTGCTGAAAACGCATTTCGAGCGGTTCATAGGTGCTGGCCACCACCCCCAGCCCTTCCTGTTCGCGCACTTCCGGATTCCCGGGGCCCACCGTACGCCTGCCGTTCTTCTGCAGCATCGCGAGATCCGCGGAATCGCCCACCACCGGAAACATATTGCGCTCCGGACTGGCGGGAAACGCAACCTTACCGTACATCGATCTCTGATCACGCGCGTAGTAGCGCTTCGTCGTCACAGGCGGACGCTCCGTATAGTGCGGGAGCGCCTGGCGGAGCGCGTATTCCGCCGCCATCAGGTACTGGCTCATCTGGACGTGCGAAACATCCAGCGCCTCGCCTGACTTGTTGAAGTGATACGCCTCGCCGTCTTCCGGAAGAAGCTCTTTCACCTGCAACCAGGGCGCGCCGAGCAGGTCCCGCAGCGTGTCCTCATATTCATAGCGATTCATGCGCCGCCACAGCGTGCGGCCCTGGGCGGCGTAATGAGCGGCGTCGGCGGCCATCAGCGGCCCTTCGAGCGCTTTCAGGAATGCCGCGCGCGACGCCGGCGTGAGTGAGGGCACTTTCACCGGAGGCATTTCCTCATCCCGCACGCGGTCATGGATACGCGACCAGCGGGCGAAGTTCGCGGGATCGGAAGGGTGAAACGGGAGCGTCGTGAGGTCCAGATTGGACTGTTTGAATTTCGTGTTATGGCAGGGGGCGCAGTTTTTGGCGACGAACGTGCGCACCGCAAGAGGTTGCTGCTGACCCAGAAGCGCGGGCGTGGCGGCAGCGATGAAGAAAATCAGGCGTTTCACTGCCTTGAACATTATCATATTTCCGCGGGAGTGAAGGCGGCCCGACCGCTATAGTTACAGAAGCGTGGCCTTGAACCGATCCATTCGATTTCCGAGCTTCGGCGGTCCTCCGGAAGATGCTCTTACCGGCAGGCTCGCGCCTCATTTCAGTCATCCCTCGCAGGTCCGTGGATTCAAATATTTCCGGGAAGGCCGGGTGGTAATCACGCGCGGCACGCCGGCCGCCGTGGAAGCCCGGGTGCGCGGCCACCGTCCCTATCATGTGACGATCCTGTATCACGAGCCCACGCTCAAAGTCACCTGTGAGTGCGAGTACTTCGCGAGTTCCGGCGCCTGCAAACACATCTGGGCTACTCTGCTGGCGGCTGAGGAACAGACCTTTCTTTCCGAAGCGGCGGCGGGGGAAAAGACCCTCCGGTTCGATGACGGTTACACTGCCGCCGGCGCGGCCTATGAGCTGACGCCGCCACGTTCGAAACGTCTGGATTGGCGCCGGCATCTGGATGAACTCGTCCATCCGACTGTGACCCGGGTTGCCTGGCCAGCCGAGCCGTCATGGCCGGAAAAAAGGGAGTTCCGCTATTGGGTGGACGTCGCCGCCAGCCGCATCAGCGGCGAAATCGTGCTCACCATTCAGACGCAGGATCGAAAGCAAAATGGAACCTTCTCGCGCGCCGTCCCCCTGCGAATGCGGCGCTCGCAGATCCCCCAGGTGAGCCGGGATGAGGACCGAAATGCACTCGCGGCGCTGGCGGGTGGACGCCAATACTTCGCATTCAACGGCGGTTACGATTACGATTCCTTACCTGAGAGTATCCGTCTGGGACCGGATATCGCGAAGTTCGCCTTACCGCTGGTTGTGAAAACAGGGCAGTGTTTTCTGCAGAAGGCCGCCACCAGAGTGCCGGAAGAAGCGCTCCCCCTGCAGTGGGATGACGCGGGTCCCTGGAAATTTCGCGTTGCTTTACAGGCAACGGCGGCAGGATGGGGGCTTTCGGGATTCCTGTGGCGCGGCGAGGAACGCATGGACCTCTCCGCCCCGGAGCTGATCGTGGAGGGCGGCTTTCTCTTCACGAAGGATTCCGTGGCCACGCTCGACGCTGACGCATCCTTTAAGTGGCTCGTTTGGCTGCGCAGTCACGGTCTGCTCGAAGCGCCCGAGAGCGAGCGCGACCTGCTTCTTTCGACTCTTCTCACCAGCCCGGGGGTTCCTCCGGTCGATCTGCCGAAAGAACTGGCGTTTGAAGAAACCGAAGCAACACCGCGGCCACGGCTCCGGCTGCGCGGCCCGGCGGCGAAGACGGAGACGGCCGCACGCCTGGGCGCCCGCCTGAGCTTCGATTACGAAGGACATCTGGTTGACGAACGTTCGCAACAACCGGCGATTTTCGATCCGGGGCGGCGCAGACTGATTCGGCGCGACGCGCCCGCGGAAGCCGGCGCGATACAGCAACTGGTTGAAGCCGGCGCCCGGCGGCGGAGCAGGATCAGCTCTGACCCGGCCGATCTCTGGGAACTGACTCCGTCGAAGCTTCCCGTTGTGGTGCGGGCGCTGACCGCCGCGGGGTGGGTTGTGGAAGCGGATGGGAAGATGTTCCGCTCGGCTGGCAAGTTCACCCTGAACGTGGCGAGCGGGGTCGACTGGTTCGATCTCCAGGGCAACCTGGATTACGGCGGGCACACCGCGGGCCTGCCGGAACTGCTGGCCGCCGTGCGCCGCGGCGAAAGCATGGTTCGGCTCGATGACGGCAGCTATGGGCTGATTCCGGAAGAATGGCTGGCGCGCGTAGCCATGGTTGCCGGCATGGGACAGGTGGAAGATGAGGGCGTTCGCTTCCGCCGCAGCCAGGCAGGTCTTTTGGATGCGTTGCTCGCGGCTCAGCCGGAAGCGACGTTCGATGCTCAATTCGAACAGGTACGCGCGGAGCTGCGCAGCTTCGAAGGCGTGACGGCCGCCCGGCAGCCGGAAGGCTTCCACGGGCAATTGCGCGATTACCAGAAGGAAGGCCTGGGCTGGATGGAATTCCTGCGCCGCTTTTCCTTCGGCGGCTGCCTGGCGGACGATATGGGCACCGGCAAAACCGCGCAGGTGCTGGCGCTGCTCGAATCGCGGCGCGCGGCGCGGAAACGGGAACACGGCAAAATGCAGCCGTCGCTGGTGGTGGCTCCCCGGTCTTTGATCTTTAACTGGAGAGAGGAGGCTGCGCGCTTCACACCGCTTCTCAGCATCCTCGATTACACCGGCCCACAGCGCGATCCGAACGATATCAGCCGCTTCGATCTGGTTCTCACCACCTATGGAACGCTGCGCCGGGATATCGCGCGGCTGCGGGAGATCGAGTTCGATTACGCGGTGCTCGATGAAGCGCAGGCCGTCAAAAACAGCGGCTCGGAGGGCGCGAAAGCGGTCCGTCTGATCCACGCTTCGCATCGCCTGGCGCTGAGCGGAACGCCCGTGGAAAACCATCTGGGCGAACTCTGGTCTCTGTTCGAATTCCTCAATCCGGGGATGCTGGGGACGGCAAGCGTGTTCCGCCTGGTGGGGGGAGCCGCGCGAAATCCCGACGAAGAATCGCGGCAGTTGCTGGCGCAGGCGGTGCGGCCTTTTATTCTGCGCCGCACGAAAGCACAGGTCGCGCGCGAACTGCCGGACCGGACGGAGCAGACCATCTACTGCGAACTGGGTAAGGAGCAGCGGGCGCTTTACGATGAGCTGCGCGATCACTACCGCGGAGCGCTGCTCACCCGCATCGACAAGCAGGGGCTGGGGAAATCGAAAATGATGGTGCTCGAGGCGCTGCTGCGGCTTCGCCAGGCGGCGTGCCACCCCGGCCTGATCGACGCGGACCGAAAAGAGGAACAGAGCGCCAAGCTGGAGGCTCTGATCGGGCAGCTCCAGGAAGTTCTGGAATCAGGCCACAAAGCGCTCGTGTTTTCGCAGTTCACCAGTCTGCTGGCGATTGTGCGCAAGCGCCTGGATGGGCTCGGCCTGGTCTACGAATATCTCGACGGAAAAACGCGCGATCGCCAGGCGCGCGTGGAACACTTCCAGAACGATCCGGCGTGCCCGCTGTTTCTGATCAGCCTGAAAGCAGGCGGACTGGGGCTGAATCTGACCGCCGCCGATTACGTTTTTCTCATGGACCCGTGGTGGAACCCGGCCGTTGAAGCCCAGGCGATCGACCGGGCACACCGGATCGGCCAGTTGCGGCGGGTCTCGGCGTATCGGCTGATCGCGCGGGGCACGGTGGAAGAGAAGGTGCTCGACCTGCAGAAGACGAAGAGGGATCTGGCCGCGGCAATTATCGGCGAGAGCAACAGCCTGATCCGGGATCTGAAACGCGAAGATCTGGAACTGCTGCTGTCATAGACGGAGTTCAGGCGGGAACGGCGGCGGCGCGGTTTTCCGGGAGCTTCCACGTGAAGGTGAAGCGCGCGCCGTTGTCTCCCTGTACCGTGAGTCTGGCGCCGAGTTGCCGGATCAGCGTGCTCACCACCTGATGGCCAAGTGTGTTGCTTCGCGACATGCTGAAATCCGCTGGAAGGCCGCGGCCGTCGTCAGCGACGCACAGCGAAATTTCGCCCCCTTCGGAGACCGCGAGCGAGATGCGCACCGTTCCGTCGCGGCCATCGCTGAACGCGTGTTTGAGGGCGTTCGAGATCAGTTCATTCAGGATGAGCCCGCAGGGGATGGATTGATCGAGGTTGAGATTGATGGGCTCGACGCTCATTTCCAGCCGGATGCGCACGGGATCCACGCAGTAGGCCGCAAACAGCTTGCTGGCCAGAACTTCGATGTAAGCGCCGAAATTCAGGTCGGCGAGCGTATCGGACTGATAGATGAGTTCGTGGATCAGCGACATGGAGAGAACACGGCTGTGGGCATCGTTCAGAGGACGCAGCGCGTCCTCGGCGGCGCAGGAAATCTGCATGGAAAGCAGGCTGCAGATGACCTGGAGATTATTTTTGACGCGGTGATGAACCTCCTTCAGCAGCGCCGTTTTTTCAACCAGGGAACGCCGGATTTCGGCCGTCCGGCGGTCCAGACGTTCTTCGAGCAGCTTGCGATCCGTGACATCGCGCGCGATTGTTTCGATGGCTGTCAGGTTGCCTTGTGCGTCGCGAACCGGCATGGAACGCTGTTCCAGCCAGACAAGTTGCCCGAGGCGATGGGTGCAGCGAAGCCGCACCACGTTGCCGTTGGCGCGCTCGCCGCTCAGCACCGCCTGCAAATGCGGAAGATCATCGGCATGAACGATACGAAAAATCAGACCGCCGTCCGCGTAGAATTCGTCGGGCGTGTAGCCGGTGGAGGCCGTCACCGCGCGATTGACATAGGCGAGTCGAGGGGCGGGATTGAAATCGTAGCGAAAGATGATATCGGGCGCGTTCTCGGTGAGCCGTCTGTACTGCTGATCGGCGGCGCGCACCTTTGCGATGAGTGAGGTTGCCTCCAGAGCGGAAGCGGCGGCACTCGCGAGAATTCGCAGTGCTTTCATCTGACCATTCGAAACCGGCCTGCGGGGGTTTTCGAAGTGGAAGTTGAGGAAGCCGACCAGATAGCCCCCGACCCGCATCGAGACCGAGAGATCGCAGGGCTCCGGCACGGCATCGGCCGCGCCCTGCGCCAGTTGGACGGTCGCCGCGCGCACGCCGTTCTGGGCGGCCGCGGCTTCGTTCACCTTCCGCAGCACGGCGTCGAAATCGAGCGCCGTGCTCATCGCCTTGCTGAGCTCGTACATCCCGACCGCCTGCTGGAGCTCAATATTCTCTGTGCGAACGCGTCGCACAGCGAGTGATCGCGCGAGCACCGGCAGCACGGTACTCAGGCGGAAAGGCTTCAGGATGTAATCGAGCGCGCCGGCCTGCATCGCCTGCACAGCCGTATCGAGCGTACCGTGGCCGGTCATCACAATGGCGGCGATGGTGGGGTCGATGACGAGCGCCTGCCGGAGGAAGGCGATTCCGTCCATTTCCGGCATCATGAGGTCGGTGAGGACAAGATCGAAGGCGTTGGCGCGCAGCGCTTCGAGCGCGCTCGTGGGCGAGGTGAATCCCGTGACCCCGTATCCCTCGTCCTGCAGGGTGTCCTGGAGCGCCTTCATATGCGCCGCCTCGTCATCAACGATGAGCAGCGTGGCGATGGGATCAGGCTGCATATGCGGAATTCCGGAAAATCGTCAGTTCTGTGCGACCGGCACCAACTCCGCCAGAGCCGAGCGGAGCTGGTGAAGCTTGGGCGGCTTGTTCAGGACACGGTCGACGTTTTCGGGAATCTCTTCGTCCTCGACGAGACGCTGCCCCCAGCCGGTGAGAAGGATGACCGGCATGTCCTCGTAGATCGCCTTCACGGCGTTTGCGACTTTCCGGCCATCGACATAGGGCATACCCAGGTCCGTAATGACGGCGGCAAAGCGTTCCGCGCGCGCCGCCGAGGCTTTCAGAATATCGATGCCTTCCTGGCCACCCATTGCGGTTGTTACCGCGTGCCCGTCTTCTTCGAGAATGGCCTGCAACGAGCGGATGATCAGCGGGTCATCGTCGACCAGCAAAATGTGAAGCCGCGAAAGCGGGACATAAGGCCGTGCGATGGCGGCTGCGGCCGTCGACATCGGCGAGGGTTTAAAAGTCAGCCGGACCGTTGTGCCTTTTCCCGGCACGCTGTCGATCGAAAGTTCGGCGTTCTGGCGCTGAATCACCCCATACACCATGGCGAGACCGAGGCCGGTACCGCGCTCTCCCTTCGTTGTGAAAAAGGGTTCCAGGCAGCGGCGGCGCGTTTCCGCGTCCATTCCGACGCCGGAGTCCTGTACTTCGATATGGATCCGGTCGGGCGCGGACGAACTCAGGGTTCGCAGCACCAGCGGCCCGCCGGAGGGCATCGCGTCCACGGCGTTGAAAACCAGATTCGTCAGCGCCTCCCGGATCTCGCTTTCAATACCCGGCGCGGGTGGCAGATTCACCTCCAGCTCGGTGCGCATCCGGATGACGATGCCGCGCTGGAGCGGGAGATCGCTCCAGTGGGAACGGGTGAGATCCATCACCTGGGTCACAAGGGCATTGAGATCCACCGGAGAAAGTACGAGTTGCGGCTCGCGCTTCCGGCAGAACTCACGCATGCGGCCAACCGTATGGGTCACGTCGCCGATAGCGCGCTGCGTCGTTTCCAGATAGGCCCGCGTGCGCGCGCTTAGATTCGGCTCGCGTTCGAGCAGCGACTCCGTGTAAAGAGCCACCGGCGAAAGCGCATTGTTGATATCGTGCGCGATTCCGCTCGCCATCTGGCCCAGCACGCGCAGACGCTCCTGTTCCATGACTGCCTGCTGGGTGCGGCGAAGATCCTCATATGCCTGCTGCAGCGCGGTATACATCTGCGACTGGTGGGCGGCCACGGCAACGTGCTCGCTGAGCTGACGGAGAAATTCGCAGTCGGTGCTGTTGAACGCGCCCGGTTCTTTCCGGGCCGCGACCAGAATACCGAAAATCTTGCTTTCCGATCGCAGCGGCGCCGCCACCACGCAGGCAAGTCCGCCCTGCACCAGCCGTTTCGTAAAGGGAAGGTCCATTTCGCGGATATCCGCCTCATAGACCAGTTGGCCGTGCATGCAGCGCACGAGTCCATTCTGGTCAACGGAGATCCGCGATTGCTCCGTCAGTGCAAGGTCGAGCGCCAGGCTGCGGCTGCGCACCCCGACACAGGTGACCGTCAGCATCTCCGCTTCCGGGTCATAGAGGCAGACACAGCCGAAATCGATCGGCATGCTGTCTTCGAGCGTCCGGATCACCACCTGGAAAATGCTGCTGAGATCCTGGCGTTCTCCAATCGCGCGGGTAATGTGGTCGAGCAGCCCCAGACGTCCAAGCTGCTTCTGGAGTTTTTCCTCCGACTCCTTGCGCCGCAGCACCTCGGCCCACAACTCTTCGACGGCATGGGACAACTCCTCGCGGCTGCCCTGCACGGTCTTGTCGAGCTCCTCGTTGGTGTCGCTCAGAACGTCGCGCGCGTGCCGCTGCGTGTTCGCCATCCGGCTGATCCCGAGGGAGAGAAGCAGAAACACGCCGAGGCGGGTGTAATCCGTCGAAACCATGGTGAGGGCATGGCCGCCGGCCAGCGGAAGTCCGATTATCGTGATGCAGCAGCCGATCACGCCCGGCCAGGTGCCGCCAAACCAGGCGGTCGCAAACACGGCGGCCAGGTAAAAGAACGGATACGGAAAATCGAAGCCCTTCGGCAGCAAACCCGCAACGGCGAATTGCAGCAACAGCGCCGCAGCTATGCTGCCGAACGGCATGGAATAGCGGATGAACCTGGATAGTTTTGGCTGCGGCATAGTCAGAATTCGAAGCGCGCTCCCAGTTGAATCTGGCGCGCGGGAGCGGAGCTGGTGATGGCACCGAAGGCGGGTGAATCGATGGAACCCTGCGGAAGCCCGAAGTTGGCATGGTTCAGGGCGTTAAAAAATTCGCCCCGCAACTGCAGCCGGCGCTTCGCGGCGTCGGGAGCAAGCGAAATCGAGCGCGCGATTCCGAGATCGAGATTGATGCCGCCGGGCCCGCGCAGAATATCGCGGCCGGCGTTGCCCCACGCCCGCGGTGAGGGAATCGCGAACGCCGCTGTATCGAACCATTTCGCGATTGACTGCCGCGCGCCCGGCAGCGCCCCGCTCGAAAGACGATTGGGACGGCAATTGTTGCCTTCCGCATTCACATCGGCGCAAGCCATCAGGACGCTGAATGGAGGTCCGGTTTGGGCCGTCAGAATGCCGCTCAACTGCCAGCCGGCCGCCAGGGCGCGCAGCAGCCGCCGGGCATTCCGGCGAAACGGAATCTCCCAGACCGCGTTTGCCACCAGAACCTGGGCGCGGTCAAAGCTCGAAAGCCCGCGGTCGAGCGCGGGATGGAGCGGATCCTGCGGATACTGGCCCCCGGACGCCACGTTGTCGGTTCCGTTGCTCTGATCGTCCAGCGACTTTGACCAGGTCCATGAGCCCAGCAGGTGAAAACCGTGTGTGAACCGGCGCTCGAACCGGAGTTCGAGGCCGTGATAAATCGAATCCGCCGTATTTGAGAGCTCGCGGACTTCGGCGACCGCGGAACCGTAGGGTCGCCGCCCCGCGGGAGCCGTTGCGCCAGGCTGCGCCGCGTTGATGTTCGATGCCATCAGCAGGCGGTTGCCGGACGCCCCCACATACGAAATCGAAAGCATCGCGTTATTGCTGAGGGCGCGCTGGATTTCGAGACTCCACGTTCGCGAAAACGAATTGCGGGCATCGGGAACCAGGTACCGCTGATTGCCCGAAGGAGCCGTGACCGAAGGCGCGGCGAGAGGCGGAGGTCCTTCGCTGAGACGCACCGTCGGCGACGAAAACGGAAATAGCGTGGTGTTCCCGACATAGTAAAAGGGCGCGTTAAATTCGTTGCTGTTGAGAATGCCGGCGCCGCCGTAAGGGTCGGCATAACTGACGCCGAAGCCCGCGCGGATCACGGTATTCGCCTCGCTTCCCGGCGACCACGCGAGGCCGAGCCGGGGCGCTACGTCACCAAAATCCGTACGCACCAGCCGCTCGCCGGTATCCTCTCCCGCGATTCGAATCGTTCCTGTTGCGGGATCGAAATTCGAGAGCCGGTTGTGCATCTCACGCGGATACGGCATGACGTCATAGCGCAGCCCCACATTGACCGTCAGCCGCGAGCTGAGCCGGATGTCATCCTGCGCGAAAAGACCGTACCGCCAGGAAAAGAGCCCGGCCATGCCAGGCGAGAACTGATCCCGCAGGATTTGATACGGCGCGCCGGTCAGGAAACTCGCATAGGCGTCGCCCCCCGGCGCGCCGACGAGGGTACTCGTCGTGAGATTCAGGAAGGTGTAAAATCCGCGGCCGTAGACGAGATATCCCGTGCTGCCCAACCCCCGCTGATAGTCGATCCCCGCCCGAAACACATGGCGCCCGCGCGCCCACGTGATCTTTTCCGTCACATTCTCGTCCGTGGTGGCCAGCGAGAGCGGTGTCAGCAGGCTGTCTCCCACATCGAAAAGACCGGCAATCGAGAGATTCGCCAGCCCCGAAGTCTCCCGGCTGGTATTGATGCCGGGAATCCCGAACCGCCCGGAGAGATTCTGGCCATAGTCTTCCTGCGTCAGAAACGTGGTCTGCCGGTTGATGCCGATGCGGAGCTCATGGAACAGAGAGGGCGAGAACTGGTAGATATTTCCCAGGGCCGCGTTTTGCAGGCGCGCCCTCGTTGTCCCGGCGCCCAGCAGTGAGCCCCCGAGCGGCGGCCCGAACAGGGAAGGCACCTGCGCGTCCGAGTTCTGGAAGGAATACCGCAGAAAAACAGAATTCGCCGCGGAGAACTGATGATCGATTCGCGTATCGAACGACTGGACCGTGGACGTGCTGACCCGAGTCACCGCATAGTTATTGAAAGCCAGCGGCTGGCCGGACGCGCCGAACTGGTTGGGAAAGGGCAAGGCCGCGCTGATGGCCGCCGCCGCCGGATCGATCAGGCTGGGCGGAATCACATTACCGGGGAAAGGAGAACGCGCCAGGGAAGAATTGAAAGGATTGTAGATGGGCGTGGCCGCGGCCGAAAAGTCGCCCTCACGCTGAGCCGCCCGCGGAAGGCTGATCACCATCGGAGCGGAATTGTGAACGGGCGTGGCCTGATAATCGGCGAAGAACAGGGTTCGGCCCCGCCGCAGGGGCCCGCCCAGCGAGCCTCCGAATTGGTTGTAGCGCAGCGGGTTGCGCGGCAGTCCGGTGGCGTTCGAAAAGAAATCGGACGCGTCCAGCCGGTCATTGCGGAGGAACTCAAACAGCGACCCGTGCCAGTTATTCGTACCCGATTTCGATTGCACATTGATAACAGCCCCCGCCACATCGCCAAATTCCGCCGAATAGGCGCCGGACTGCACGGAAAACTCCTGCACCGCCTCGAGCGGGATATTGAAGCTGTTTCCCCGCCCCTGCGCCGACGACGTCACCGATACCCCATCCGCCAGAAAGAGGTTGCCTTTCGCGCGCTGTCCGTAGACATTCACCGGGTGCGGCGAACCGCTCTCGCCGGGCGCGCCGGGATTCACGCCCCCGCTCAGCAGGATCAGCTGCTGCCATTCCCTGCCATTCAACGGCATCTCGGCCACCTCTTTGGCGCCGATCACCTGTGAGATTTCCGCGCTTTCGACAGCCAGCATCTGTCCGGCCGCGGCCTCCACCTGCATCGATTGGCTCTGTTGCCCCACATGCAGCCCGAAATCCACCCGCACCGTCTGATTGACCTCCAGCAGAATGGGGCCCGCCACTTCCGTCTGGAAGCCGGTTCTTTCGGCGCGCAGCGTCCACGCCCCGGGTATCAGATTGGGCGACACATACAGACCCTGGCCGTTCGATTCCGCCGTCACCGTCAGGCCTGTCGCCGTCGAATGAAATTCGATCCGCGCATGCGGAACCGCCGCGTCGCTTGCGTCGCGAACCTCACCACGGAATACTCCACCCGTCGTCTGCGCCATCGCCGCGGCGGCCAAAAGACCGGCCGCCGCCAAACGAAAGATAGTGGCCGCGCGACACATGACAATGCTCATCGAAGTCCGCACCCGCAACAAGCCACGGGAATGGGGCTGATAGCTCTATCGGCGGTTCATTCGCACAACTTTAGCCGCGCAGGGAGACCAGTTAAAATACAGGTATTCAGCCCGGAAGCGGTGGTAATATGACGTATAACCCTTCCGGTACTTCGGCGATAGAATGTCCGATAATCCCCTTCTTTCCATCGAATTTGCGATCCCTTTCGACAGGGTTCGGCCCGAGCACGTGGTTCCGGGAATCCGCCATCTCCTCGCCGCCTCCCAGGCGCGCATAGACGCGATCGCGGCGGACGAATCGGGAAGAACCTTCGCCAACACCATGCTGGCGCTCGAACAGGCCACCGAGCCGCTCGGCTACGCCATGGGAATTGTGCGCCATCTGGAAGCAGTCGCGACATTGCCCGCCATGCGCGCGGCATGGAATGAGGTGGAGCCCGAAACCAGCGAATTCTTTTCCCGCATTCCCCTCCACGAAGGCCTCTGGAAGCAGTTGCGCCGTTATGCCGAAACCGACGAGGCGAAATCGCTCACGGGGACGAAAAAGCGCTTCCTTTCGAAGACTCTCGATTCCTTCCGCCGCAGCGGCGCCGAACTCGACGCGGCCGGCAAGAACCGCCTGGCTGAAATCGATGTGGAATTGGCGAAATGCACGACAAAATTCGCCGAGAACGTTTTGGATTCCACCAACGCATTTGAGCTGATTATCACGGACGAATCGAAGCTCGCCGGTCTGCCGCCCAGCGCTCTCGCGGCGGCGCGGCAGAGCGCGGAATCGAAGGGGCAGGCCGGATGGAGGTTCACCCTCCAGGCCCCCAGCTATATCGCGGCCATCACCTATCTGGCTGACGCCGGCATTCGCGAGCAACTCTACCGGGCACACGTCGCGCGCGCGACGGAAGGCGACCGCGACAATCGTCCGCTGATCGGGCGGATTCTGGAGCTCCGCCGGGCGAAAGCCACGCTGCTGGGCTTCGAGGATTTCGCCGATTTCGTGATCTACGACCGCATGGCGCACACGGGCGGGCGCGCCCAGGAATTTCTGAGCGATCTCCAGGCCCGCACGCAACCCGCTTTCGGACGCGAGAATGCCGCCCTCGAAGCGTTCGCCGGACGCCAGCTCGATCCGTGGGATATCGGCTATTACGCCGAGCTCCAGCGCCGGAAGCTCTACGATTTCGACGAAGAGCAGTTGCGCCCCTACTTTCCCGCCGAGCGGGTGGTAGACGGGATGTTCGGGATTGTCGAAAAGCTCTATGGCATCCAGGTCAGGCGGCGCGAAGGCGTGCCGGTGTGGCATCCCGATGTTCGTTATTACGAAGTCCATGACGCCGACGGTCTGCTGCTCGGCGCGTTCTATGCCGATTGGTTCCCCCGCGAAACCAAGCGCGACGGCGCGTGGATGGATGGCTTCATCACAGGCGTGGATGCACCAGACCGCTTCGAACCCCACCTGGGCTGCGTTTGTGGAAATCTCACTCCACCGCTGGGCGACAAGCCGGCTCTGCTCACGCATCGCGAAGTGGAAACGATTTTCCATGAGTTCGGACATCTGCTGCATCACGTGCTGAGCCGTGTGGAAGTGAAAAGCCTGGCGGGAACGTCTGTCGCCTGGGACTTCGTGGAGCTGCCAAGCCAGATCATGGAGAACTGGTGCTGGGAACGCGAAGCACTCGACATGTTCGCGCGGCACTACCAGACCGGCGAGCCGATTCCCGAAGACCTGTTCCGTAAGATGGTGGCGGCCCGGACTTACCGCGGTGCGAACGGTCAGATGCGGCAGCTCGGCTTCGGATTCGTGGATCTCAAGCTGCATCGCGAGTACGACCCCGCGCGCGATGGCGACGTGTGCCGCTATGCGCGCGACATTCTGCAGACCTTCAATCCGGCGCAGCTCCCGGAAGACTACTCGATGATTGCGGCCTTCACCCACCTCTTCGCAAGCCCGGTGGGATACGGCGCAGGCTACTACTCGTACAAGTGGGCGGAAGTGCTCGATGCCGATGCGTTCTCGCGCTTCCGCGTGGAGGGCATCTTCAGCCGCGAAGCGGGCGGCGCATTCCGCGAGACAATTCTTTCGAAAGGCGACAGCGACGATCCCGCCGAGCTCTATCGCCGCTTCATGGGACGCGACCCCGATCCGAACGCGCTGCTCGTACGCTCCGGCCTGCTGCCGGCCGCATCCTGATTCGCTGCTATCCTGAGGGTGCGATGTATCTGAAAATTTTGTCGCACCCGGTTTTCGTCAATCTCAATTTCCACATGCCGATGGTGGTGGATCTGTCGCATCCGCTGATCATGCTGACGGGTGATAACGGATCAGGCAAGTCCACCCTTCTGCACTCGATTCAATACGCCCTGAAGGGCGAGCGCGCGGAAGGCTATGTCTACCGGCTGGATCGCGGCGATGTGAAGTCCGGCAGCGTTTTTCTTTTTGACGCCGAGCAGCACAACCCGCGCATGCAGCTTGAAGTGTTCCGCGATCAGCCGGAGATGCTGGAGTTCCTGCAACTGGCCAGTCACGGTCAGGTGATGCTCGCCATGTTCCGGACAAATTTCCCATCGCTCGAATCCGGCACCACGCTGCTGCTCGATGAGCCGGAGATGGCGCTCTCCGTGTCCAACCAGCGCCGTATTCTCAAAATGCTGCATGAGCTGGTGGATCAGCGCGGCTTCCGCATCATCTGCGCCACTCATTCGCCGGTCCTGATCGAAGATCCTTCCACCTATGTGATCAACCTCGATAACCACGTCAACCGCAACGTGCCCCTCGAATCGTTCGGGGTTGAAGGCGCCAGCACGATCCAGTAGTTGTACCCGGACCTCACAAAGCATCGAGGCCCTCGCAACGTTGCAAGCGAACCGCGATTCGCTACGCCCTTCACCGAAGCCGGTTTTCGGGCGCTCAAAGCCGCCACGACACATGTTCAGGCGCTCTACGGACCGGTTCCGTCGCTCGCGAGCATGCGATAGCATATTGTTCGGTTCGGGAACTATTTCAGGAGGGAATCCATATGGGTCGATTGAACAGGCGTTCATTCATGAAGGCGGCCGGGCCTGCGAGCCTGATGCCCGCGTTGCCGCATTCATTGTTTGCGCAGGCGGCCGGCGCGGCGGGTCCGCGCGTTATTGAGGAAGTTGTGCCGCCCCCGCCGGAAGCGAGCGTGAAGCCGAAGTACTCCATCAAGTTCGCGGTGATCGGAGTGGACCACAATCACATCCTCGGGATCACCGCGGCGATGCAGCGCGGCGGCGGGCAGCTCGTCTCCGTATTCTCGCCGAACCCGCAGTATCCGAAAACAATCGCGGATTTCAAAGCCCGATTCGGCGATGTGAAGGTCGCCCGCAGCGAAGACGAGATCCTGAATGATCCCGAGATCAAGCTGGTCTGCGCCGCGCCCATTCCGGATCAGCGCGCGGCCCTCGGCATCCGCGTCATGAAGCACGGCAAGGACTATCTGGTCGATAAGCCCGGCATTATTACGCTGGCCGAACTGGCCGAAGTCCGCAAGACGATCAAAGAGACCGGCCGCATCTACGGAATCCTTTTCTCCGAGCGTCTTGAAGTGAAGGCGGCGGTGCAGGCCGGCGTTCTGGTCAAGGCGGGCGCGATTGGTAAGGTGGTCCAGACGATCAACATCGCGCCGCACCAGGTGAATGCGCCGGCACGTCCCGACTGGTTCTGGGATCCCGCCCGCTACGGCGGCATCCTGTGCGACATCGGCTCCCACCAGGTGGATCAGTTCCTCTATTACACCGGCTCCACGACCGCCGATGTGACGGCATCGCAGGTCGCGAACGTGCACTATCCGCAGCACCCGAAGTTTCAGGATTTCGGCGACGTCATGCTGCACGGCAACGGCGGCGCCGGTTACGTGCGCGTCGATTGGTTCACGCCGGACGGACTCGGAGTCTGGGGCGACGGACGCATCTTCATTCTCGGCACGGACGGCTATATCGAACTCCGCAAGTACGCCGATATCGCCGGGCGCAAGGGCGGCAATCATTTGTTCATGGTGGATGCGAAAGCTCAGCGGCACGTCGATTGTACGAACGTCGTGCTTCCCTTCGGTCCACAGTTTGTGGGCGACATCGTCAACCGCACGCACGTGGCACAGGATCAGGAAGAGACACTCCTCACGACCGAGCTTGTGCTCAAGGCGCAGAAGCAGGCGAAGCTCCTGACGTTCACTTCATAGGGAGACGCGATGAACACCAGACGTACGTTTCTGAAAACCAGCGCGGCGCTCGCGGGCTTTCCGGCGATCGTCCCTTCGAGCGTTTTCGGCCAGAACGCGCCCAGCAATCGCATCAATGTGGGCGCCATCGGCGTCGGGCGTATCTCGCGGGCGCACGATCTGCCCGGCATCTGGCAGCATGATATTGCGCGCATCATGGCAGTCTGCGATCTCGATTCGAAGCGCGTGGAATTGGGCAAGCAGCTCATCAACTCGCACTATGCCGAAAAGGGTGGCAAGCCTTATGACGGGGTCACCGGCTACAGCAGCCATCATGAACTGCTGGCCAATAAAGATATCGACGCTGTCGTCATCTCCACGCCCGACCATCAGCACGCCCTCTGCGCCGCGGCCGCCGTACGCGCCGGCAAGGACGTTTATCTGCAGAAGCCGGCTTCGCTCACGATTGCCGAGGGCCGATTCCTGAGCGACGTCGTGCAGAAGTCCGGCCGTATTTTCCAGATCGGCTCACAGCAGCGATCGCTCAGTCCGTGGAAGCAGTTTCATCGCACCTGCGAGCTCGTGCGCAACGGCCGCATCGGTCAGCTGAAGCATGTCGAAATCGGCCTCCCCGGCGATCCCAGCGGTCCGGACGCGCCTGAGATGACGGTGCCGAAGAATCTGAACTACGATGCCTGGCTCGGCTCGACGCCTGAGGTCTATTACACCGAAATGCGCGTGCATCCGCAGGGCGATTTCAGCCGCCCCGGCTGGCTGCGCTGCGAGCAGTTCGGCGCGGGCATGATCACCGGCTGGGGCGCGCACCATGTGGACACAGCGCACTGGGGCATGGATACCGAGCACACAGGGCCTGTCGAAGTCTGGGGCACCGCGGAATTTCCGAAGAGCGGCTTGTGGGATGTACATGGAGCGTTCAAAACCGAAGCGCGCTACGCGAATGGCGTCACGATGGCGATCTCCGGCGACTATCCGAACGGCATCAAGTTCTATGGCAGCGAAGGCTGGATCTTCGTCACCCGCGACGATACCGTCACCGATTCCGACCCGGTTACCAAGGAAAAGCTGCCGCCGCTGATGGCGAGCAATCCGAAGATCCTGGCGAGCGTCATCGGACCGAACGAGATTCATCTCTACGAAAGCCCGGAGCATCATCTGAACTGGCTACAGTGCATCAGGAGCCGCAAGCAGACGATTGCGCCGGTGGAGATCGCGCACCGGGCCTGCTCTACCTGCCTGCTGCACCACATCGCGATGAAGACGAAGCGGCGTCTGAAGTGGGATCCCGCGAAGGAACGATTCATCGGCGACGATGCCGCCAACGCGATGCTGAGCCGCCCGCAGCGCGCGCCTTACCGGCTCGCGTAGCCTATGGGTGTGTAGCTATCGCGTCGCGGCGGCCGCTGCGGCGTCGAGTTCCTGCCCGGTGGGGAAGCGGTCGAACGTGCGGTCGACCTTCCTGCCGCGCAAGGTCTTGTCGAAGAAATCCATCATCGCGGTCCAGTCTTCGTCGGTGAACGCATGCGCGTGATTGGAATAGTGCACGCCCAGATTGCCTTTCGCGCCCAGCAGCGCATAGGCCGGCTCGGCGCCGAGTATCGACTGATGAACCGCGTCGGGCAGTGAGATCGTGTCCATCATGCCTTCGAGCGCGATGAAGGGCCGCGGCGCGGCGAGCTCGAGAAACCAGTGCTCATCGAAAGGAAGCTTTTCACGCTGTCCCCAGAATTCATGCAGATGCGGCGAAAACCAGTTGGGATATTTCTTCTGCATGATGTCGAGCGTTTCGCTTTTGCGCGGTCCGGCGAAGCGATAGGCGCCGATACCTCCTCCGCCCGTGACAACCGGTGCTCCCATCAGACGATCGTCGAACGCCGCCGCGACCATGGAAGATTTCCCGTTGCGTGACGCGCCGGTAATGATGAGCTTCGTCCTGTCGATCGCCGGGTCGGTTTCGAGATAGTCCGCGACGCGCGAAGCTCCCCACGCCCATCCCGCGAGGATGCCCCAGTCGTAACCCGGATAGGCCGGAAAGAAGCGCGTGGTGCGGAATGCCCAGCTTCCATCGGCATTGCGGAGCGTCGTGTCTTCCGCGCAGTCGTTGGGATTGAAGACCGTCAGAGCGTAGCCTCGCTGAAAGACATCCGCGTGCTGCTTCGCCACCGCGTCGGCGGTTACGCGGTTGCCAAAGCCGCCGGGGATCACCGCTGGTTTCGGCGCGGCCGACGGCGCGGCGGGACCGACCAGCAGCAGCACATCCTGGCCCTTTCCCTGATTCGGCCCCTGCGGCAAACGCGGCAGCGGCGTTGCGCCAGGCACCGCGCCGCTCTGCAGAATGATGGCAGGGAATGGACCGCCTTTCATCGGCGTGAAGACGCCGATATCGAGACCCAGCTTTTCTCCCGGTCCGAAGGTGAGATGGATCAGGCGATAGTTCACCGATCCATCGAGTACTTTTTCGGAGCTGATCTCTTTTCCTTTCACGTTGCCCGGCGCGGGCGGCATCTGACCGACGGCATACCACGCGAGGATTTTGCGTATCTCCTCACGCCGCTTCTGCCACTGGCGCGCGTTTGTGACCTTCGTGCCGTCATTCATCGTGAGCACGTCCGGCATTCCGGCGCGCGCCGGCAGATCTTTCACGCCTGGCATCGGCGCCAGGGGAGTCCTGATCTCCGGGATCGGAATCTCGAGCGGGTCCGGCCCGACGTTCTGCGCCAGCATGACGAGCGGGAGCAGACCGAGCGCGGCGAAGAGAATGCGGAAGTTCACGGTTATCTCGCCGGACCTCGGGGGGCGGGCGGGGCCGGGAAATATGCCGGATCCATCGCCGCGATGTCCGTCCGGTAGCTGACCGAGTCCGCCGTGGGGAAGTTCGCCGGAACCTTCTGAGTGACTTTGCCGGTCGCGGCCCATTCGGTCCCGCGCAGGAAAGTCGTGATGAAGCCGACGCAGCTCATGGCCGAAACATCATGCCCCATGGTGGTATGGAAAACGCGGCCTTTGCCGTAGTTGAGAACCATCAGATCCGGTTCATCGCGGTCGGTGCCTTTGCCAGGGGTGGGATCGGAGTGCGCGGTCGCGAGTACGGTCATGTTTTCGCCCGGTCCGCGCAGAGAATTGTAGAGTTCGTCGCCCTGATGCATCCACTCTTTCGGCAAACCCTTCGTGATCGGATGGTCACTGTTGCGGATAGTGACCTTATAAGGCAGGCGATTCACATGCGAACCGCCGCGTCCCGGCGAGGTATCGGAGACCAGCTTGCCGTCTTTGTAATACCAGAGAGGGCCGGATTTTTCATCGCGATTCCCCCAGCCGCCAATCCCGATCATCAGGTTGTACGCGCGCCAGGTGGGGAAAGAATTGTCCGCGGCGTGCACCGAGACCATACCGCCGCCGTTTTGCACGAAGTCTTCGAACGCCTTTTGCGTCGCCGCTGGCCAGTCGATGGTCTGGGCGTCGTTGTTGTAGTTCATCACGACGACCTGATATTTCGAAAATTCCGGCTGGAAGCTGCTCATATCGCTGCCCCTCGGCGGAGCGGTCACGACGTCCGTCTGAAACAGACCGGCTTCGTCGAGAACCTTTTTCAGCACCGGCGTGGTGAGTTGCCAGCGATGGTTGTTCTGGCCATCGACGATCAACACGCGGATCGGTGCCGCCTGAGCGGCGATTACGCTTGACAACAGGAACCCTGCGGCGGCGGCAAGAGCGGATATTTTCATGGAAGACTCTCCTTCCGGCCTGGCATGGAGGCGGTTCCAGCACCGGTCTGGTCCGTAGTATATACAGAAACGGGAAAGCGGAAAAGGGTTGGCCGATTATCAAGGACTGGCGGAGAGGGGGGGATTCGAACCCCCGGTAGATCTTTTGAACCTACGACGGTTTAGCAAACCGCTGCTTTCGACCACTCAGCCACCTCTCCGCGAGATGTGATACGGCCGGACAGTCTCGATCTTAACACGTCGGCTGCCCGTCTCACGGTGCGTTAGAATGAAGAACGTACGCGCCCGTAGCTCAGCTGGATAGAGCGTTTGCCTCCGGAGCAAAAGGTCAGAGGTTCGAATCCTCTCGGGCGTACCACCCCTCCTTGAAGCAACGCCGTTCCCCTGCCCTCTTCAGTCCGGTTCAAACCGGTAGCCGATGTCCCGGATCGTCTGGATGTACCGCGGACTGCGCGGCGCGGACTCGATTTTTGCCCGCAGAGTGGTGACGCAGCGGTCGATACTGCGGGGAGTCACGAACACGGAACTGCCCCACACGGCATCGAGAATGCTGTCCCGCGTCAGCGCACGGCCCGGACGGCTGGCCAGATGCAGCAAGAGGCGAAATTCTTTTGCAGTGAGAACCACTTCTTCGCCGTTCCGGAAGAGTTTATGCCCCACCGAATCCAGCGCGAACTCGCCGAACCGGTAAACGTTTTCCCGAGCGGGATGCCGCCGGCGCAAAAAGGCGTTCACGCGGGCCGTGAGTTCGCGGACACTGAACGGCTTGGTGACATAGTCATCCGCACCGGAGTTCAGACCGAGGACGATGTCCTCCTCCTGGCCACGCGCGGTCAGCATAATGATCGGCACATCGATGGCTCGCGCGCGAACGGCGCGGCAGATTTCATAGCCGTCGATTTTGGGCAGCATGATATCGAGCAGGATGAGGTCGGTTTCGCCGGAGAGCGCCGCATTCAGGCCTGCCTCGCCGTCAGCGGCGGCCCGCACCAGGCAACCGCGGGCAGTAAACGCATCGGTAAGTCCGCGCATAAGCGCAGGCTCGTCCTCAATGATGAGAATGCGGTTGCCGGTCATGTCGCTGCGGGTACCGCCACGAAAAACGTACTCCCCCGGCCGGGCTCGCTCCGCACGCGGACCGCGCCGCCGTGGGCGCGCACAATAAACTCCACGATGCTCAGACCCAGGCCGCATCCGCCGGCATCGCGGGTGAGCCGGCGGTCAACCTGATAGAAGCGCCGGAAAATTCGCTTTTGCTCGGACGCGGCGATCCCAATGCCGTTATCCTCCACCGCGAATACCACGCGCGCGTTCTCGCGGTACGCGCGAACCGCAATTCGTTTTTCATCAGGCGTGTATTTCCAGGCATTATCGAGAAGATTGCGAAGCACTGTCACCAGCGCATCTTCGTCGGCGCGAATTCGGGGAAGATCGGGCGCAATGAGGACGCTGAGGCCGGCATCCGACTGACTCCGCGCCATCATCGCCGCTTCCACAACGCGAACTGGATCTACTTCGGTGAATTCAAATTTCTGCCGGTTGCGTTCCAGGCGCGAAAAGGTGAGGAAGTTTTCGATCAGCCGGCTGAGCCGCCGATTTTCGTGAGCAATCAGTTCCAGATAATCGCGGGTCTTCCCGGCTTCCGGATGTTCTTCGGCAAGAAGCGTGTCCACAAGAACCCGTACCGATGCGACGGGAGTCTTCAACTCGTGCGAAACGGCGGCGACCAGATCGGTCTTCAAGGTTGCGATCCGCCACTGGCGTCTGAGTAGCTGGCCCGCCGCCAAAGCGCTGATAGCGACAACCGCGATCGCGAGAAGCCCGATCCAGACATACGAGGCGACTCTCCGTTTCGCCATGGCATCGAATTCCTGCCCGGGCATCGAGATCGAGATCTGCCAGCCAGGCAAAGCCGACCCGGCTGGCATCCATTCATCGGCCGCCGGAGGAGCGTGGCCTGGAGGGGTGACATTCAATGCAATGTTCAGGCCTGCGGATAGCGACCGCATGCCCGCAATCGCGGTAGCCGTGTGAAAAAGAGCAATGAGCGGAGTACTCGCGGGGGTGAGCTTCCAGAGGTCCGGAATACCCGTCGGCTCCAGCGCGCTGCCGCCCGGCCGGGTGCGTCCGGATTCGAGGAACTGCGCCGCCAGGCGCTCGGCGGCATAAGTCGGAAAACTCGCGGCGCCGAGTTCATCCATGAGGAACAGGCGCTGGGTAGAGGGTATTGGGAGTCCGGAGTAGTCCGCGACGAGATCGTGGAGGTGCCGGGTCGCCAATGCCGTGCGGCTGGCATCCATCAGACGAATGGCGAGGAGTTGTTCGTCGAGGGCGATGAAACGGCCTTCGGGATCCCGGCCGTGGAGGAAACGGCCGGTCGTGAAGTTTTCCTCAATGGTGTGGATGGCCGCTGCGCGGTCTCCCGCCCGCACAAGTGAGCGTACGCGCGCCTGCAGAGCACGAGAAGCAATCGAAACGTCGGGCTCCCCTTTGGCTATGGCCGCCCAGGAATCCGCTGCGGCAGACGGCGACTGGCTTTCGAGCAATCGGGCGGCGAGCCAATCCGGGCGTGTGGCGGCGGGATCGGCGGTTGCGCCTGTGCTCAGCGACGGATATTCGGGGGTGATGACCGAATCGGCCAGACCCTGGGTTACGAGGCGCTCAAACACCACGGGACCGGAGCCGGCGCGCGATTCGCGTTCGAGATCCGCGGCGCGTTTATCCCACCAGGAATCGACACGTCCGCGCAGCAATTTCAACTGGCCGCGGTAAGCTTCCTCCAGCTTGCGGCGGGAGGCATCGCGATCGTTGTTCACGGCAACGTTGAGGAACCACAGCACGCACGCGGTGGGCGCCAGCACGCCGATCAGGAGGAAGAGGGCCACCAGCCAGCGCCCGCCGTGCCAGGTCCTGCCGAGTTGGGTCCTGAGGTTCAACGCGTGACCTCAGGGAATTCTGGCGGTGGCGAGAATGGGGTCGAACAACCAGCGGAACAGGG